>ERZ773061.791-NODE-791-length-12174-cov-3.634293_pt1 | contig 12174 bp, 10 predicted proteins | sample MGYA00580627_ERZ773061 | MGnify/ENA primary metagenome ERZ773061 (study PRJEB29015, sample SAMEA2738119) | human oral metagenome | biome: human oral; feature: human-associated habitat; material: saliva | place: China | collected 2223 ...
AATTATCAATCCCTATCTGTAGGATTTTATAGTCCTTTGACATCTGTAACCTCCTTAATCCAATGATGCAGTTTATCTAAGAAACGTTGCCCCGTATGTTCCTTGATTTTATCAATAGAGTAAATTAAGGCCTGGTTCCATTCTTTTAACCTATCTGTGTAATAATGTGCAGCTATTGAAAACTCTGCTATATTAGATATCAAATAGCCATTTTTCAAATGTTCCACGTAGGCGGTTTTAACCAGATTAATCTGAGGGATTCCCGCACTAATACCCGCTATTTGAGTATAAAGGTGAGGTTGTTGATTGAAATCGACAATCAAGCGCACAAACTCTAATGTCTTAATCAACTCCAACTCATCATTCAAATTGACAAACTGAAAGCGCAATTCTTGTTTCTGATTTTCCTCTAATGGATTTTCCGCATCTCCGTAGTTTATTCCTTTTTCTAATGTATCAATACGAATTTGCTCTTGGATGATTTCATGAACAAGATTTTCCACTTCTTTCATTTGTTCCTGACTGGCAGAGAAAGCCCCAAAAATGACTTCTGTATGTTTAGTTTCAGAAATAAATGACAAGACCTGCACTAATGCTTGTCTATCAATGCCTTCAGAAAAGTCTAATTGATAGTAAATAATTGATTCTTTTCTAGTCTGACTGCGTCCAAGTCGTAGACGCGTATCAAAAGAGGTAAGATGATGACATTTATTCAAATGTTCAGGATACATCTCCCTCAACAATTGCAAACTGTCCATACGATCGACCAAGACTAAATCTACTAGATTCATGGATACATGTAAATCTTTAAAGCTATCCTTAGGATTACGATTAATAAAGAGACTTAAAATTTTTGGATTACCACTAGGTAAACGGTCTAGTACAAATTGGTCATGGTGAGGATGGGAAGATATAATAAAAGTATCTTTATTTCTTAATTGCTTATCCAGATAGTTCTCAAAATATTCTGCCACTAGATATTCCATATTTTGATATTCAGACAGTTTAAAGCGATAGCCAAAAATAGGATTGATTTCTATTCTTCCTTCTTCTTGCAAATATTCCCTAAATTGCCAAATACCTTTAGAATCGAGGTAATCTTGATATTTCTCTTTTCCTTGCTCAAAATAAATAACACTAGATACGTAGCCTCTATCATCCATGACATAACAATGGCTGATCTGCCCAGTAGGTTCAAAATAGTTTATTTTGCTAATAAAACCCTCAATGCCATGTTCCACTTGAGCATATTTTATCCCATTTTTTTGAACAATGATTGTAAAAGGAGTATAAAGAAATTGACAATCACTATCCCACTCTATATCTCTAATATTCAGTACTTGGGTATGCAAATCATGAAAGTTTTGCAAATCATCAAAAACAGAATAGACTTCTGTCTCCAAAACACCCTGTCGATGTAAAAAATAACGCAAATGAGGCTGATAAGATAATATTAATAACTTTGCCTCTACCCCTTGTTTTTGAAAAAGACGAATTTGATTAAAGGTATCATCAAATTCAAAGCGAAACTGAGAATAATACCAAGGGATTATATCTGCATGCCATCGACGTTCTGAACCATACCAAGCTGGAATAAAATAATACATGATAACCTCCTAAATCAATGGTTGATAGGTTTCATTTAATCTCAGAGCCTTAATCTCATCTCTGACCGTAAAAATCATACCACCAAACATCATAAATAAGCCAGGAATCATCGCAATCCTCAGTAACTTTTCATCAAATAGAACAAAAAGCATCGGTCCCCCAGCCATAATAACATTAAAAAAAGCACCTATCAAAGAAAATTGAAAGACTAATCTATTAATAAATCGTCGAGTTTCCTCACCAGGGTAAACTCCATAGATGTACTCTCCTGTTTTTTTCATACGATCTGAAATTTCTTCTCCACTTATGTTAATAAAGGCAAAAGCTATACTAAATAAAAATAGAATGAGTATATAAGTATAGATCCAAAGCGGTTTCCCAATTGTAAACTGAGAAGACAATTCAAAGAAGCTAGCATTCGATGGAAACATTTTCTGCAACAATAAAAGAATATAAGTTGGCAGGCCTAAAAAAGTTGTTACATACATAAAAGGCATCCCTCCAGCTGGATTCAGAATCACATCAAAATAGGAGTACTTTTTAAAACGATTGTGTAAACCAATTTTATGTATTGCAATACGATAACGAGCTCTATAAGTAACAGCAAGTAGATAAACAAATAAAATTCCCATCAGCATTAAAGATATCAATACAAAGATAGAAACGGGTACTGTTTGGAAAGTATCAATCAAATCTTGAGGAATATTTAAAACCATCCCAACCAATAAAATAATCGTCTGACCTCCAATCCCAATGCTAACATTCATATTTGATAACCATACTAAGAAAAAGGCTCCTGCTATTAAAAGGCTAGTATTCATAACTAATATCAGAAGATTAGATAAATTAGATTGAATGGGTAAATTTAATGAAACAGCCAAAGCTTGAATCAAAGCTATAAATAAAGTTAAATACATCTGTCGTCTATTTTGAACCTCTTCAGGCATTGAGGAGAGACCAATTTTTTTAGAAAGAGAAATCATCTGCCACAAAATCATAGAAGACATCCACGGGGATAAGCCTATTGAAAACAAAGACAAACTCCTTAGATTTCCACCTACCATTGCAGCTGAAAATGATAAATAGGCTGTAGCACCACCTAAAAAATTCCTATTATTTAAGTCAACAAAAGGAAGTGTCAACCTACTACCTAAAACATAGATAAACATCAAAAGCAGTGTAACAAAGCCTTTTCTTACAACTATTGATGAAACATATTTTTTCATAAAACTTCCTCTCATTTTAATTAATAAATTGGAAAAGTAGCTAATATATTTTAAACGCGTCGTCGATTGAATTACAAATTCTCTATTTCTAATTATAAATAGATTTTCTCAAAATGTCCAACAAAGCTCTCTTTTATCCTTCAAATAAAAGGAATAAATATAAAATAAACTGCAAAACTTATATACTAAAGTTATAAATAATAGCTTTTTAGTCTAATTTAACTATTTATTTTTTCACATCCACAAAAAAGTTCATTCTTTCAATAGTAACTGAAAAAATTTAGAACTAGCCTTATTCAAACTACAAAATGCCGATTCTCACGTCCTACTGTTTGATATTTTTTATGACTCTTCTTTAGCAACAAGCAGTTTATACCACTTTTCAATAATCGCTTCATCTAAATAATTGCTCGCAATAGCATATGAATTCTGAACAACTTTATCTTGATCCAATTTAAAGTAGTTAATGATTCCATATGATATCTTTTCAATTAATTCATCTCTCGATTTGCTTTCGTTTTCTGCTATTAAATATCCATTTTTAGTATTTTCGATAAATGTGGGACCCCCATAGGGTGCATCTAGTCCTACAATACCTAAACCATTTGCAACTGCTTCAAGTAGAGTTATCCCCAACGTTTCCCATGAAGCAGTCGATAGATAAAGTTGATATTTTTTAAATTCTTCCGTTAAATTTTGATAACCGCATAGCTTGATATAGTCTTGGGCATTATTTTCAAGAATTATCTGATTCAATTTATCATACTGCGAACCTTTCCCATATATATTCAAATGGAAATGAGGTAGTTTAGCCTTTGCTTTGATAGCGGCTAATATAGCTAAATCAATCTGCTTTCGTGGATCTAATCGTGCAGCAAGCATTGCAGAAAAAGGAACTCTTTCCTTGTTTTCGGCATTTAATTCTTCAATACTTGCAGCAGGTATAACCACTATTGGGCAAGATGAAAGATTCAAGTCAAGTAAATACTTCCCCAGCTCTATTTTTTGCAATTCTGTTGAAACAATTATAAAGTCAAATTCAGTAGCATATTTGAACAAATAAAAATATTCATAGTTCATATCACCGTATCGAAATTGATGTATAGAATGCAGGACTACACCTTTTTTTACACCACTTGCATATTTTAAGAGTGCTTGAGAAAATGGAAATCCGCTTATTCTATCCATTATTACGGTATCTTTCTTAGACAAGGATAAAGATTTTATAAAATACTCCATTAAAGCATGTTCTCCACCTATCCAATCCGAACCAAAACGATATCTGATTTTCCCTGAAATTTGAAATCCTTCATAAACAAGCCCCCCTGTTGAATTATAGAAAAGCCTATGATTCCAATTGAAGCCATCCTTTTGTAGATACTCTCGACAAATTAAATAAGAGGTATAGTAATCTCTCTGATACAGTTTATCTAAGTATAAATGTTCTACTTGAAAGACCCTATCTTCTTCAAACCAAAGAATGATTTTATGTTCTGCAGTTAATTGAAAGACAATTCTTTGAGAATTGCATTCAATACAATCACTATGTTCTAAAGACAATCTCAGAATCATCTCCTCAACTGAAATAGTTGATTCAACACTTTTTTCTCCTACAAGAAAGAAGGGAGCAATCAGCATCCTCTCTTTTGGTAGCCCAAGGTTTCGAAAATAAGAAAAATCATAGCGAGAAGGAATCACTGAAAAGATATAATAGTAATCAAGATTCATTTTCGAAAATACTCTCGCACGATGAGCCTGAGAATTATCAACTCCATTTGCCTCATATCCGACCAATAAATCAAATATATAGATACTCATTAAGCGTCCTCCCTCTGAAAGACTTTTTGATAGTAGTCTTTACTAGAAGCATGAATAAACTGCAATTGTCTTTGTATTGCCAAGTCATATTCTACTTCTGAAAAGATGATTTTTTTCAAATCCTCAATCATACAACTAATGTCATCACTAAGGTATAGATGCTCTGAACAAATAAAATCTTTTCGATGGCATGTTTCCTCAAAGCCAAATAGAAGTAATCCATTTTCCAAAGACTCTTCTACAGAATTCAGTATTTCGATATTATGGTTGATATCGAAATAAATCGTGCATGTTTCCAATAAGGCTCGATATTGAGATTCTATAATTCCTGGATATAAAAACACATTTTCTTTTTCACTTAAATTAGTTAATCTACCACCCATAGCAGTTATAGCTGCGATATGGAACTCAAGCATTGGTAACTGTTCCACTAAGGCTTCAATTTTTTCAACTTCTTGTGTATGAGTGACAATTAAGGCCCGATGACCATTCCTAGTATTTTTGAATGGATATAGAGGACTAAGATGATATACCTTCTCATTATAAGGCAAAGATTGAAACACAGAATAATGGTAAATATATAAGTAATCTACATACATTAACCAATCCTGAATCTCTTTTTCAGATAAGATTCCCTGCCCAAGATAGCAGGCAATCGTATTTTCTTTTTGTAAATATTGAGCAATCGATTGATCTCCAATAACAACTACATCTCTATCGGCATTCATTCGAGACAGACAATTTGCCAAAGTTGCTCCTCATTGTAAATCCGAGTTACATCATTCTCAAATACTGTAAAAAGATGATTCTCAGTGTCTTCTATCATTAACAAGACATCTTCAGGACTGTAGTATTGGATGAAAATAGTTTTTCCTTCCTGATCTAGTATATCTTCTTTATATCTCCAGCCATTCTCCTGATAATAATCCCTACTTAATGCTCTCCCCTCTTCATCCAGCCATTCTACCATTCTAACCGTCCGAAATGTCTTGTCTAAATAGTGAATAACCCCTCTCTTAACATCCTTATCCCATATGGTTCCCTCATTATAGTCCATATGAATTTCCCAAAATTTAGGAACAACTACTTTTAAGGCAAACAGGGGAGGCTTCGTATCTAAAGTAGATGACGTTTGATTCACAAGTATCATTGGTAAAAAACAACTACAGTCTGAATAGGTATCCAATTCTTCTTTTATTGCTACACGGACGTCTACTCCCGAGGAGATAACATCATCTATAAAATCTTGTTCATCATTATTAAATCGATTTGTTAGATAGATCATCTATTTCTCCACTTATGTTTTTATCTAATTAGTAAATTTCGACATATCTATTTCATTTACTAAAAACCATCCACTCTTTTATCAGATACAAGAAGAACTACGAATCCAATAAACAGAAAAATTCCTTATAACGTCTAAAAATTTCTGTCTCTTGTAGCCCTGCTTCCTGCATTTGTTTATATTGAAGTTGAAGTCGATCGATTAAGTTGCTTTTCTCTTCGGAAATATCCATTCCTAATAAGGCCAGAGTAGCTACTCTTTCCAAAAGTGCTTCAAATACATCTGTAAAATATTTCTCTGTAAGTTGAGTGCTTAAACTTTCTTTTCTAATGCGATGTATATAAAAATCTTTATGAATATAGCTAGCCTTACATGACTCTATAAATAATTTATAATTCGTAAAACAATCGCCTATGCTTTTACCAACAGGAAATCGTATAGTTTCAAATAGTCGTTTATGGAACAAAATCCCCCAACTAGTTTCAAATTCTGTTCCTCTTTTTGTAATCAATTCATTTTGGTTAAAATGCTCTTCTTTATAGTCGAATACATGAATATAATAGTTATTATCATCTTCATTAAATTCTTTATAGCTTCCTATCACTATTTCTGAATCATTTTTTAATGCAGCATGATATAATTCTTCTAGATAATTAGGGTCAACAAAATCATCACCTTCTATAAAGGTCATAAATTCTCCATTTGAATTTAGGATTCCTGTATTTCTAGCTGCTGAAAGACCAGAGTTCTGTTGCTCTATATACTTAAATCTGTTATCTCTTTCTGCAAATTCTAGACAGATATCTTTTGAATTATCTCTAGAACCATCATTGATTAATAAAACTTCAAAGTGTGAATAGGTCTGCTTCTCGATACTTTCCAAACATAATTTCAAATATGGGAATACATTATAGATTGGAACAATGATACTGATTAAATCTTTAGGATAAGTAATCTTTTTTTCAATTTTTTCTAGAAACTCAACATATTCATTATATAATTCTCTATTATCTAAATAATCTTTCCGATAATCTAATAGATTTCTCAATGTGTTCACATAATGAATAGTAGGAAGTCCCAATTCTTCTATTCTCTCATACATTTTTTTATAAATGGCTAATTCCTGTTCCATATGCAATTGCCCAAATTTACTAGAAGATCTCTCATCATGTAATCGATAGACATAGGTCACTTCATCAACATAAGAAATTGAATCCATATTACAATATAAATTAAAGAAAAACTCCGTATCTTCTCCATATATTAAAGAATTATCAAACCGAGTTTCATAGACTAACTCTTTTTTAAATAATTTACAAACTGAAACTTTAAAACTTTCACTAGCAAGTATTAATTTTGGAAGTATTACTAAAAATTCTTCTCTGTTCAATTTGTTATAATTTAACAAGTATTTTTCTTGATTTGAATACATTCTAAAAGAAAAATTATCTGCGCTGTCAAACTTTTGGATGGAAGATACTGCCATATCAGAATTATTTTCTCTGATATTATTGATTAAGACTTCTAAATGGTTTTCATCTACCCAATCATCAGCATCTATAAATGTAATATAATCTCCTGTAACATTATCTAATCCAAAATTTCTAGCAGAGGAAGCACCACCATTAGCCTTTAAAAAATATCTAAATCTAGAATCACCTTCGACAAAAACCTTACAAACAGATTCAGAATTATCAATTGAACCGTCATTAACAAGAATGACTTCAAAATTTTTATACGTCTGATTTTGTATACTATTTAGGCACTGTTCCAAGTATTTTTCTGCGTTATAAACAGGCACCACTATACTGACTAAAAAGTTTTCTTCAGTTTTCATTTCTATTTTATTCCTCTTTCCACTAAGATTGTCCTCTTCCATTAACAGTTGAACAAATCTTTAAATAATATGATTCTTTTTTAGCTCATCTATTTTGTTTTGAAGAATGCCTTTTTCCTTTTCATAACCATAATAGTCTAGTTCACTAACTCTTCTATTTAAAACATATTCGTACATTTTATAGGTTTTTTCTATATCAATTCCTTCAAGATTTTTTGTTGCTTCAATTCTCTCTTCTAAAGCATCTATATAGTCCAAATGGCTTAAATTAAAATTTAAAGTTAACCCTTCACTATTTTTCCTATAGGCATATATGGTATGATTAGAAACTGCTATTCTTTCAGCCGCCAAATATAGTTTCCAAGTAGTAAATTGATCTTCTGCATATTTTCCTAAAGGATATCGAATACTTTCAAACAAACTGCTCTTATATAATTTTCCCCATGCTGTTGAATAACATAAAAATGGAGCATCGGATAGGTCGTCCATTTGATTAACCGCAAATTCCTTTTCTACAATTGTAATTGGTAATGCCCCAAAAACATTTCTATCAAATAGATAAAAACTTGGACTGTCAAAATAACAAAAACCACCTACTACTAAATCAGCTTCTCCTAAAAGAGCAGTAGCGTGTAATTTTTCTAGCGCTAGATCCATTAAAAAATCATCTGAATCTACAAATGTTATATATTCTCCTTTCGCTCGTTCAATCCCATAATTTCTAGCATCAGATAATCCGCCATTTTCTTTTTCGAAATAATAACAACGTTTATCTTTATGAAGATATTCCCTACATATTTCCGCAGAAGAATCTGGGGATCCATCATTGATTAATAAAAGCTCAATATTTTTATAAGATTGATTTAAAATACTCTCAATACATTTTCTTAAATATTTTTCTGTATTATATACAGGAACTATGACACTAATTAAATCATTCATTCTTCCTTTTACTCCTACCATTATTTTAAAATTATTATATATGTTTTAAATGCTCTATCATTTCTTCAATCTCTGAAAGATTAAATATTTTATCTGTATAGTATTCATTTGCAGTGTTTTCAAATGATAAAATTAATTTTCCTGATTCCTTTACTTTTTCAATAACTTCTTGATTTTTCCATCCATGATTAATATCTAAGTAAACATCACATTCACGAATTAAACGATTAATATTCCACTCTAAAAGCGCAGGATGCAATCGTACATTTTCATATTTTCGAAGACTGTTTAACTTATCTCCCATTAATGTCAATGCCATAATATTAAACGTACATTCTGGTAATCGTTTCACTAAAATTTCGATTTGTTCTAATTCCTGACTGTGCGTCATGATTAAAATTGATTTGAGTCTTTTCGGAATTTCATGGGCAATAATTTCTGACCAATCCATTAAAGAATACTTCCACCAAACATCTCTTAATCTAGAGAAAGAAAACAAATTCCATGGTTTATCATCCGACAAATAATGAATAATCGCTGGTAAAGGATTTAGAGATTTCTCTAAAATGAAGTATTGCTTTCTTTGTTCTGCAAGACGATCATATCCGATTTGAAAATTATATCTATCATCTAAAACAATATAACGATTGCCACATAAACGGTTTAATACGGTTTGGTCCGCTTCTGGAAGAGTTTCATGCTCATTATTTGTAATTTCAATACATTGTTTTTGAATATTTTCTTCTTTCCAGAGTTTATTATTGATTAATAATACTCCAGCATTAAATCTGTCTTCTAATCCAAATACAATTTTCGCCGCGGCTACCAGATTATTTCCCAATTCTATTTCAAATAATTCATCAAGAGGTTCAGTTACAATAACATCCGAATCTAAGTAGAGCACTTTCTCTTCTTCTACAAATTGAGGAATAAAATAACGTGCAAATGTCATATAATTTATATGACCGCCATCAGGTGCCATTTTCCACTCTTTAGAAATAGCATCCTCAGTTAATTTAATATCTACTAATTCACTATTTCTGCTCTTTAGTCTTCTTCGAATTCCAATAAACCATTCTTGTGGAATATCTTGATTCAAAATATAAACTTTACAATTTTCATGGTGATAACAAATAGATTTCAAGGTTGCTTCAATATATCGAATATACCCATAATCACCTGCTAATACAAAAGTTGTCTTATTCATTACAAATATTCTCCGTTCAATTTCATTAAGAATGTAAAAAAGTAAAAGTTTGAGATGTGAGAAAATAAGCATCATCAAAAATTAGAACAAAGATGATCATTTTATCTTATAAACTGTTCAGCAAAAGTTGATAGATTCCAAAAGCTAATTAGAATCTATCACCAACTCTTTGAATCATCATTTTAGATAATCCTTTAACTCCAACAATATAAGTCAATTTCACTTCTAATGACAGATACGTTTCAGAGGTTGATTTAAAGCTCTTATACATTTTATCTATCAATTAGAAAATAACATTACTTAATTCTCACCAGTCATCATTTTCTGATAAGATTCATTAACAAAATAGCAGCTCAATTTTATAATACATTGTCCTAACACTCTTTAAAAGACAGAAGATGTTTTAAAGAATGCCACTAATAATAAAAGGAAAATACTTTTCCCCTAGCTAGCGAGATCCTAAAAGTCTATTAGCCACCATAATATTAATGATCGAATTGATTTCATAATTCTTACTACTAATTATAACATTTTTTATATCCTTTCACTAACAATACAAAAAAAGAAATCCTGAAAAGTTAAAACTTTTCAGGATTTACTTTGATTTATTTTCCAATAAACTGAATCAAACAGATAAATTATGCTTCGTCTTCATTTTCATCGTGACGGCGTTTAGCAAGTAAACCTAATCCAGTTACACCTGCCAAAGCACCTAGAACAATAGATGATTTAGAAGCTTCTGTACCAGTATTCGGTAATTGATTACTTGAATTTCCTGTTAATTCTGATGTTGATGCAGATTCAGAATGTAATCTATTAGCTGAGGTTGATGTAGAGTCAGAAGCAGACATGCTAGCTGAATCAGAAGCTGATGCGCTTGTACTTACTGACGTTGATTCAGATGCTGATGTGCTTGCACTTAATGATGTTGACTCAGACGCTGAGATACTTTTACTTACTGGTCCTGTCGGCACTGATTCACCGTTGCTCGCTCGGAATCCTACTCCAGTCGGCATTTGTTTACCGTTCAGTGGATTTTGCACACCATTGTGAGCACGGTTTACAGCAATCATAATTGACTTTCGCCTGATTAATAACATCTGTCAAATCAGCATTTGGATTTTTAAGAGCTTCTTCAATAGCTAATACAGCTGTATTTACCTTAGCAACTGCTGCATCAGTACCCGGTATACCAGCTGACTGAGCTAGGAATTTACCCATATCAGCTGAGATTTCAGATAGACGTTTGCGATCCTCAGCAATTTTAGCCTTGCTTGAATCTTCCTGACGAACAATTTGTTCTTTATTTGATGCCGTTTCTGATACTGATGACGATGCAAGCTCAGAGGTAGATCCAACTTGAGATTGAGAATCACTTGTTAAAACTGATTCTGATACACTGGCAGTTTCAGAAACTGATAGGCTAGCTGATAAAGATTCACTTGTAGAAAGACTTAGTGATTGGCTTTCACTTTCTGAAAGATGTTTACTAGCATTTTTTGAAGCTTCCTCAGACAAGGATTGACTTTGGCTAACAGAAACTGATAAGCTGTCTGCTTGTGCCCCTTCCTGATCTTTTACAGTTCCCAAAGTTACTGTGTCTGTATTTGCAAGTGTTTGATTTGACTCTACTGTCTTTTCAAGAGCATCATTAGCATAAACAGTTGTTTGTGTTGCAACTGCTCCTCCAAGTACCGTCCCTGCTGCAGCAATCCCTCTCAGGATATCCAAGCCAGTCAGTGTATTTGCTGATTGCTCTTCAATCACTTCAGTTGTTACCTGAGCAGCATCTACACCACCACGCAAGACTTTAAAGAGACCAAATTGAGAGGTCGAGGCACGCAACCAATGCTTACCCGACTTGATCAACTTGAAACGGGTCACACGATCCGTCTCCCTATATTCACCTTCTTGGCGTCTAAAAAACATGTTTGATTTTCCTCTCATTTATATTTATGAGTACTTATTTCTAAAATACCAACTTATGTTATACTCCTACCGTTCAACCTTTTCAATATTTTTGTTCTAGAAAATGTTTTCAATTTTATTACTTTCATATAGATAAAATTTCAGCTTTATTATACATGTATCAGTTCCTGAAATATTCAATTCTGATTGGATAAATTAACACAATACAGGAAGTCAGTGATTTTTTATCTATTCAACAAAATTAACTTTCTAACTTCATCACTTTCACATTTAAACATACTGAGAATAAATCACATTCACAATCTGTTTATTGGAGTTTTTA
>ERZ773061.795-NODE-795-length-12163-cov-3.898662_pt1 | contig 12163 bp, 16 predicted proteins | sample MGYA00580627_ERZ773061 | MGnify/ENA primary metagenome ERZ773061 (study PRJEB29015, sample SAMEA2738119) | human oral metagenome | biome: human oral; feature: human-associated habitat; material: saliva | place: China | collected 2223 ...
TCACAACTCTTGCGACACTCACCACTAAAACACCAAGCAAGGATTGGTTTTGTATTGAAACAAGTTTTAGTTGAAAACAAGTAATCTGCTTTGAAATCAATTCAAAGGCTATGCAGTTACAAGAATGTTTTTATCCAGACACCTGTCCAGACAGACCAATCATAGCGATAGTCTTGAAAGTAAAAAATAATATTTACTCTCTTAGTATATCATACCTTTTCCTACATAGCAAGCATAAAAAAGATAAAAATAAATAAGATAATGTTGTAGAAATAGTTGCCTTATGTCATCTATTATGATATAATAGGTATATAAAGAAAGTATAAGGGGGAAACATGGAAAAAGAACGACAAGAATATCTGCAAGAAAGTCAACGAATTGCACTACTCATAAAAACAAGAGAGGCTTTGAATAAGTTAAACTTAAACAAGTTGAACATTGAAGAACTACAAGCACTATACGATTACATAAAAACAAGAGAGGCTTTGAGTAAGTTAAACTTAAACAAGTTGAATATTGAAGAACTACAAACACTATACGATTACATAAAAACTATAAATGACTAAGGGGGAAACATGGCAAATTGGTTTGTGAGAATAAATCATAAAAAAGGTAAAGCTGGTGAACTCTTTTCTGAACAAGCAGAACGCAAATTGTACTATGATTTAGACACAAAAAAAGACGTACTAGCTCAAATTAAAAAGGACTATCCAGAATACTTTTCTGAGAAAGTCCCTCAACGTACTATTGAAAGCGAATTGTTTTATGTCAATATTTATGAACTGAGTGACTATTGGGAAAGTTATTGGAATGAAGAAATCCCTTGTAAATACTGTGGCTCAAACTCAGTTACTCGAATTGATTTAAAAAACTATGGGCGTGGCAATCTTTACTTTTGTTGTCATGAACATAGCGAACAGTATTACGCTGACAAACTTGCTGAAGATACAAGAACTTATCGAGAAGGTGAATTTGTTGGTTTTATCTATAAGATAACTCACAAAGAAACAGGTCGAGTTTATATTGGAAAAACTGTCAATCACCCTATCTTTCGTTGGTTTCAACATTTTAAAGCGCAATCTGGTAGCTACTTCCATGAAGCAATGAAGAATAGCAAGATTACAGATTGGACGTATGAGGTTATAGATGAACTGAAAGAAGGTTCAGAGAATGATTTGCTGGAGTTAGAAAGTAAGTACATAGCTGAGTACAATGCAACAGACCGTGAATACGGATTTAATACTAAAGACTAAGGAGGGAATATGGAACAACGATATACAAAAAAGGACTTTTATATCGGTCAAGAAGTTTATGCAGAATATGTCGGTTTGACAGGTTCAAGAAATAAAGAAGGAAATATTAGTGTAGAAACTGTAACAAAATTAGGTAATAAGTACGTTACAACAAACAAGCGTATGTACCAACTTGCAAACGGTGTTCTAGTGACAGAATATTCACCTGACTATGTATTGTGGAATAATAAGGACGAATTAGAAACAAAAGTAGCTAAAGACAAGGTGTTCTCAAAACTATTAAGAGATTTTTCATTAGGACTAGGTGATTTGCAAGACCAAAAACTCTACAAGAAACTAAGCCTAGAGGATTTGCAGAAAATTGAGCAAATCATTGAGAAAGGGGGAAACAATGGAAATTCCAAAGTATAGAGCGTGGGTAACTGGTACAGAAAATATCATGTACCAGCCACGTGAAGCGTGGATCAATAATGGCGAAGTTTGGTTAAGCAATGCTAAAGGGTTGCCAGAAAAGAAAGTTGCTGCTGACAAGGTTATCCTATCACGCGCGACTGGATGCAAAGACCAGAACGGTGTCGAGATTTTTGAGGGGGATATCGTCAAAATCAATGATACCTATGCTGAAATAGACCATGACGGTTCTTGTTTCCTTGTATCGTTTTTTGAAAAGGCAAAAGAAAATCAAATCTATAATAATACCTACCTTGTCATTTTGACAGTCAAGGAACTGGTAGAAGATTACAAGGTAACAGTGATTGGGAATGTGTATGCAAACCCAGAACTAAAAGAATTAGTGAAAGGATAAAGGTAGTAATTTGAATCTATTTTTCAACGAAGATTGTATTGATGTCATGAAAAAATATCCTGATAACTATTTTGATTTAGCTATTGTAGATCCACCGTATTTTTCTGGCCCAGAAAAAAGAAAATACTATGGTCGAAAAGTCAGTCAGATTGGTGTCAATAGGATTTATGGTGAAACTTCAGAATGGCAAGTCCCAAATAAAGATTATTTCGATGAGTTATTTAGAGTTTCAAAAAATCAAATCATTTGGGGCGTGAACTACTTTGATTATTCTTTTGGTTCTGGCCGTATCGTTTGGGATAAAGTCAATGGTCAGTCAAGTTTTTCAGATTGTGAGCTAGCATACTGCAGCTTACATGATAGCACGCGCCTATTTCGCTATATGTGGAATGGTATGATGCAAGGTAAATCAATCTCTGAAGGCCATATACAACAAGGGAATAAGTCCTTGAATGAAATTAGAATCCATCCAACACAAAAACCGATAAATCTTTATCTTTGGTTACTTCAAACTTACGCAAAAGAAGGTGATAAAATACTAGATACTCATGTCGGTTCAGCAAGCAGTTTGATTGCTTGCCAAGAATTAGGCTTTGAGTATGTTGGATGTGAACTTGATGGGAGTATTTTTCAACTTGCTCAAGAAAGACTTAATGATTATGGAAAACAACTGAAATTATTTTAGGAGGATATAACATGAAAGATGTAGTTATGGCAACATTACCAAACAACGAACTAAACAGACTGATTAAGATTGAACTGACAGTCCAGACAATGATTGAACGAGGTCTTATTGACGAAGAACAGTTCAATGAGATCATGAATGAAGAAGATTAAGGGGGAATGAAAATATGGTACAAAAATTTAGAGCGTATGATGGTGGCTCATTAAGTCGCATGTATCAATCAGAAGATGTGATGGTTGGTAATGGTAATATCTGGATAAATGATGAAGATTTTGATGCTGGTGAATGGATTGTAAATAATGACCTTGAACTCATGCAGTCAACAGGGTTGAAAATCAAGAACTACTAGAAAACAAGGGGGAATAATTTGAAAATAGATACTACTAAGGTAGAGGCAGTCTTAATGGATAAGACTTTTTCTGCTTATCGTTTAGCAAAGGATACTGGTATCTCTCAATCAACGATTACCAGATTAAGAAACAAGGAACGCTTGTTTAAGAATATCACGGTTGAAACACTACTCAAGGTGCAAACGTGGATTGACAAGAATGGAAAGTAAAGGTGAATAAATGCTAACAGATAAACAGGTTATGGATAAAATCAAAAAAGCAATCGCAAGCAGTAAAGAGTTTTCTTACGAAAGTGAGGAACTAATCAATGAATGTCTAAACGATATAGACTTATTCGGTGATGATTTCATGGTCTTTGCTAAGTACCACACATTCTACGAAGATAAGGAAGATAAGTGTGAGTTTATCGTGGACTATGTGGATGCTGACCGTCCTACTAGAGAAGAGATTATCGGCTTTAATGCTATGGACGATGAAGAGGACTATCAAGCAATGCTGAAAGAATACGAAGAGGGTATTGAAAGTCTAAAAGGCTATCATACAGAAAAAATGACTTTGAAAGACTTGCTAGAAAAACTTAGAAAGCAGGATGCTATTTTTAAATAAAAAAAGAGCAGTGATCTTGAATCACTGCTTTTCTATTTCATTAAGCGACGGTCTTTTCTTGCACGCTGAGTTTAATAGTTGCTACTACTACCTCTCCATTCAATCGTGGAACAGTTACGTCGATTTCACGCGCACGATGCTCAGACAATAACTCAATCATATCCATAAGTGTTTTATTCTCATGGCTAGGGTGTACTGTTCCTTTTTCGTCTAGTTCCTTGACTGAGATTGTAACGATAACGTCCTTATCTTCTAAAGGACAAGTGATGTCAATTACTCGCTTATTCACCTTGTAAGGTAGTTCTAGAATATCTAGGAAGCGCATAGATAAGTAGTTTACTTTTTCCTGCTCTTTATACTTTGTGATTGCTGCGTTTACTGATTTGTTTGTAGTCATAATTAAGTCCTTTTCTTTTTCTTAAATATTCACTTCTGAGATAGGTTTACGATACCTTGGCGCGTGAGGATTGTGACAATAAATATTGCCTAGTTCTAGCTTTGGTTGAAACACTTCAAAATCACTAGCAATTACATAGCAAGGTTTATAGACACAACTGATTGTGATAGCTACTTCCTCTTTTAAATCCTCTATGAATAGGTCGAGTGTTTCGTATTCATAGATACGCTCTATCTCTCCCTTGCCCTCAAATAAGGCCTTGACTAGAATAGATGTTCCGTTACCGTAAAAGACGGTGTTAGATACTATGTTTTCGTACCCTCTCATTTCCAGACGATAATACCTATCTGCTCTGGTATCTCCGATTTCAATTTCTTTAGGTACGGTATAAAAATATCGGTCTTGATTGACTGCCTGCATGAACCGTCTGCGCACTTCTATCTGCTTTAGGTATTCGTCAATCCCACTACCGATAGACAATGCTTTTCGGATAATCGAGGACTTATCTGAAGAGTGGTTTTTATCTAACCATTGTCCTAAAAATCTGTGAAGATATACCACGTTCATCACCTACTTTCTGTTCTGATTACAATTACATTGTATCGGATATTTTTTAAAATTGCAACGAGTTCGACACTATGATAGAAATTATCGGATATAAAGTTCCATGAAAAAATCACTGTGAGGCATCTGGTAGTATTGTTTTGTAATCTCAGAAGAGAAAAGTAAACCAACCATAGTGTATTCGTCTTTGTATCTCTCATAGAGTTTTTCAAAATAATCATGGTTGCTAACGTCACCATAATTTAATTTTATGAGTGGCATTTTTTCCTTGTCAAAATAATCATCTATGTAAGTCAAGATTAAAGAGAATGGACTATTATTATCTTCTACTAGTTCAGCCGATACTACATCATAAGGTAAGATATCCTCGCTCTTACACTTCTCCAATAATCTTTCGTTTTCTTGGCTATCGTCTATCCTTAAATCCTGTATGATAACCTCTGTGATTTGAGATAGCGCATTGACCTCTGGTAGTGCAAACAAGGTCACGTTATTCCCTTGTGCTTTCTCATAATAAGAAAAGCCACTATCTCCAAAAGGTACAGTATATAAATTGTTAATGAAATTCACCACGCGCTTATGCAGACGGTTATCTTTTGGCTCTGAGATATTTGCAAAGACAAAGAAAATTGTATCGCCTTTATAATAGTTCTCTTCAAAATATCCGATTATCTTTCCGAGCAACTTATAGTGTTGTTCTGTGTTCCTATCGTACTCTATAAAATACCTCTGGCCGTTTACAAAGATTACTGCATCTGGTACAAGTGATATGAGTTTCGGATTGGTAGGAAAGAAACAAGTGATGTTCAATTCTCTGGGCGAAAAGTCCGTGGACTGCTCGACAATCTTTCTGCCAATTTTGAGTGCCAGCTTACGAGTATTTAGGTCATGGATGTTGATACTCTTAATACCATAAGTCCCCCCTCGCATTTTATTCGTTATGAGGCTATAATGTGAACCTTTAAACTCTGTTACCTCTGTCAACTCAGCAAGGTCTGGTATCTCTTGAATGATATCTAATAACCATGTCGCAAATACCGTAGGAACATACATGAATTTAGTGTTACCGATATTGTAACTAGGTTTAAAATGACAAATAGGCATTCTACTATTACCTATTAAAGAGTAAAGTGTCCTATGACCTAAATTCTTACCTGTTAGGATATAATACTGGTCTAAAATCATTTCCTTAGTAAAGAATTTTAAACGGACTAGATGATACATTAGTAAGAGTGTATCCTTGGTAAAAAATACTCTCTTGTTTCCATTTGGGTGAGGTAAATAATAAGCAATCGCATTCTTAGGAATGGTGTCGATTTTCTTTTCCCTGCTACCTCCACTATACATACTTTTAACCACTAATTTTGTCCTTTCATCAATACTTTTATTAAAAACAACCAAAATTTACCACATAAGTCCCCTTACTTGAAAAACTGGATACAAGTAGTCGTATCAAGGTTTTAAGGGGTATTGTGAGATACTAAAGTCTATTCCAAAAGTAAAATATGTTTGTCTGGAAACTTGAAAAACTGGATACAAGCAGTCATATCAAGGATTTAGAGTACATTATATCACAAAAAGCATATTCCTATATGTAAAATATGTTTGTCTGGGAACTTAAAAAACTGGATACAAGCAGTTATATCAACGTTTTAGGTGGTGTTTATCCCAATAACAGTCTATTCCCAAAATTTTGGTACTTTTTCTACGATTATATCATAACTTCTCTTTTTTTAAAAACTATGATAAAATGAAATAGTCATAAAGAAAGGAGAAAAAATCATGGCAGTAAAAACTAAATCTTTAGATGCTTTTGATAGTGATATTAAAAAGCTACAACAACAGATTGAAAAGGCTAAGCAAGACCGTAAAAAGTATGAGGAAAGTGTACTTTTGAAAATTGGTAAAGCCTATGCGCAACTTATCAATTTAGATAATAAAGATTTGACTGTTGAAGATATTCTAAAGAGCATTTCAAAGGATGTTCAGAATAAAAAACAAGCGATTAAAAACCAAAAATCGCAAGACCAAAATCAACAAGGATAACAAAGAAAGCTAGTGATAGATCACTAGCTTTTATTTTTAAAACATATCTTCTTTTTCTTCTACCACTTCTGTTAAGTCGGTATAAGATTGAACGTTTTGAGCGACTGTATCTTGTTTCTCTGGACGGATAGTTTTAGCAATTTCTTGTATCCTATCAACTGGATTGGTTTCCTCTTTTGGTTGTTCTTTTTCAACCTCTGGAATGACTTCTTTTTCTTCTTTCGGTTCATCAGTTTGTACTTCCTCACCGTCTAAAGTTTCTGATTTTGAAACCTTGTTCAAATCCGTAGTTGTCCCTTTTCTATTATCTTTTATAGTTCCAATATGTTCTTTAGATTTGTTGTTTCTTTCCACTCCCTCTGTAAAGGCATTTCCCTCTCCGTTTTGGTTGTCAAAAGATGCTAAAGATAGATTGATAGGGTTGATAACTTTCAATAAAGATTGCCACTCTTCTGGTGTAAAATCTTCTTCATAGTAAGATGTTTTTTTGATATTTTCGATATAGTATTCATCAACACAATTTTGCCAGATATCAAAGATTTCTTTATCTTTTTTATTTGTAATATCAAACTCTGGTTGATAATTTTTATCTGTGAAAATAGGCATTTTGAAACTTGGTACTGAGGTAACTTTCATAGGTTCGCTTACCTCGTTTTCTACTACCATGATACCTAAAAATTCCATTTCCTCTAGCTTGCTAACATCAGCTTCTGTGATTTGGTCAATCTCTTCGATTGTTTCACTCAACTGCTCTTTGTTATCGTCATTGGATGCTAAAAATCTTCCCTCTGCTCCACGAAAACTTGACGATAGCGCCCACTTTTTACCTGCACGATTGTTTAGGTATTTTACTGTTTCTGGACTTTGTTGTTGGAACATAAAAGCGTTACGGTAAGATTGGAAAAGTGCATTTGCTTTTTCTGCTCCTATGGTTGCAACTGCTTGCTCGTAGTTCTGGTAAAAATGAATAACTGGTGTTCTAACTTTACGGTTTTTATCAATAAATCCACTATCACGTGACATTAAAAATGAGTTCTTTTCGTCTTGGATAAATGCAAACAAAGGATACTTATTCGGTAGTCGTCTAAAAGCAGAACTTTGCATGATGATTTCAGCAACTTGGGCAACCATTTTACTATTGTTTTCTCCCAATTCGGCAGATGCAGAATTGACTAATAATACCCCTCCGTATTTCAATAATACGTCAATGTTTTTAGTTGATTGAGAAAAGAATACACGTCTAACACGTTTATCCATTGCAAGCCTACGGATAGTTGCCACAAGACCTTGAATATTTGCATCAAATCCAAAAGTTGGTTTGTTAGTCCTCTGGTCGATATAGTATGAGTTAGTGAAATAATCAATAGAACTTTTTAGGTTGCTAATCTCTGAGAATTTATCCTCTAACTCACGCCCCTCGTTCCATAATTCTAGTGGTTGATTTCCTCTAAAGAGTTCTTTATCTCTTCCAGAATTTACCCACTCCTCAAAGGCTTTTTCGTACCTTATATCGTAGTCTGCTTTCCAGTTATTGTAATCTCTCAATTCTTTCTGATAGATTACTCGTAGAATGTTGACACGTGAGAATATAAAGTTGTTATCTGTGAGTAGTTGATAGAACTCTGAGAAGGTCGGTGCGCCTCCGTTTAAGTGCTTATTGATATCTAGGTCTGGTACTTTAGACGAGGCTATTAGAAGTGTTACAAGGCTCTTTGTGTGTGCCTCTTCTGAGTTAAGAAAGAAACTATTACCACTACTGTTATTTCCCTCCGAGAAATCTCTGAAGAGGTCAGCAGCAAGTGATGATGCCATTTCTATATCTGCGTCAAAGATATTGATTGCATCCGTGTAAGGATTTAACGGATCAATGTCCCAGATAGCCTTTTTAGGTATTCCTATCTTTTCTAAAATGAAGCGACTATCTTTCACTAAGTCCCCTGTTGGTTCGTTCAAATAAAAACCACTTACGAGGTCTTTTCCTAGTCCTTTAGTAAACCATTCCTCTATCATTTCTTTCTCTCTGATTTTCTTCGCTTTGTCAGAAAGAGGAAGTCGTTTTACCTTTCTTTGTACTCTCTTAACGTAACTACCAAACTCACGTAAATAGATAGCAAAGTTTTTCGATACTGAGATAACAATAGGCTTGGCAAGTGATGATGATTTACCTGTACCAATCAATCCAAAGAAGGCAGTATTTAAGGCTAGAGTATTTGGCTCCATAATGACTGGTGACTGTGTTTCAGAATCAATACCGATAGTCAAAGAGAATGTTCCTTTAGCTTCTATATCAAAGATTAAATGCTCGATACAAGCGTCTTTGTAAAAGCGTCTGTTTATCCATTGCTCGACTAATTTGTGATACTTTCTAATATCAAAAATATAAGAGTTTGCATACAAGATAACTAGGATAAAGATAGGTATAGTCACTAGGATTGCGTTATACAATTCTGGTGATATAAATGGTATTGGTGAAGCAAGTAAACTTTCTTGGTTGTTGTAACCTAAGAATGTTTCGTTATGCGTGCTAAAGAGTGATGCTGATTGATAAGTAGTTGATAATGATTTCAATACATAGTTGCTAATCGTCAGAATGATTAAGGCTAACTGTGCGATTATTGCCCCTCCAAAAGAAGCAAGCAATCCTTTTGTCATTAACTCAACACGTTTAACTCTCTTGACCTTGTTAGGACGCTTTAGAGGCTCATATACTTGCCTACTTGATATCCTAGTGTGCCAGACTCCAAGATATAGCTGAACGCTTGTAAAAGCCAGTAGAATGAAAAATAGAGCCTTATAGGACGTATCTGATATTGTATAACCGAAAACAAGGGTGATTAAAGAGAATAATGCTAGTCCACTACTTGCTACAAAAAAGAAAGCAATCATACCTCTCAAAGCGACAAGTACATAGTCAAAACTAGCCTTTCCATTTATTGAATATGGAAGTCTTTTAAGAATGAATTTCAATAGCTTTTCTCTCCTTTCTACAAGATAAATTTGAGCATTTCAATAATGCCTACGGTCAATACAGTGATAGCAATTCCTCCGAAAAGAAAGAACCGTCTTTGAAGTCCGCTACTATGCTTTTCATTCTCTGTTATGATTTGCTGGTAGTAGAATATAGTTGATTGGATTTGTGCAAATTTCCAGATAACTGCGACTATCAAAAATTGAGCGACAGTAAGCATATCCTTGAATGTTTCAGATGCACTACCAGAATTGACTTTCATAGTTTCAAGGTAGGACATGGTTAGTAAAGGTATGAACCTAAACAAGTAAATGACAATCAAAGCGATAATCACCCAAAGGGACGATAGATATTTCCACTTGATATTGGTAGTTTGTCGATTGATAAACCAGACTAACAACCCTCCTACTACTACTATCCAAGGGACGATTTGGAAAAACAAAATTATCCATGAAAAAATATTGTGAACCATGATACTCCTTTCAAAAAAAACGAAACAAGTCTTTGTTTCGTTTCTGGTTTAATTAGAACTCGAACGCACTAACTGCTTTTTCCTTTGTGCCAGCGTCCGAGATATAAGAACAGTACACTGTATATCGAGGATCATTTTCTGGACTTGGAACTCTTCTTGCTCTTTCAACTTTAACAAAGATAGGCGTTTTTTTAATTACAAAGTCTGGTGTAATTTGTGCGTTAGCATTTAGTTTGACAATAGCGCCTGCTATATCTTCAAACTCAATTCGGTGTCCACGTGTAACGTCATAAGCGACTACATAAGCCTTGTGAGTTGTTCCCACAATCTTATTCTCGTCAATGAGTTCAAGAATACGCTCTCTTGGTGGGGTTTCTAAACACTTAGCGTCAGCGACGATTTGGTATTCTAATCCTCCACCTTGTAAGTATATCTGTTCTGGTAAGATTTTGAATTGGATTTGCTCTCCGATTTTGAATTTTAAAGATGCAGTAGGGACTACCGATTCGTATAAATAACTAATTTTTGTACGAGGGATAAATACGGTAAAGTAATGATATTCCTTTTCAGTAGAAACAACGTAGATACCACGATTGCTTGTTTGAGCGATAACTCCATTATAGGTACGAGAAAGTATCTCAGCTTTCTCTTCTTTCATACGCTCAATAACTCTCTGATTGAGAATAACATTGCCTTTCACTTCACCTTTCTGTGCTTCTGCTACTGTCGCTTTAATATCAGCGCACGCTAATTGCTCGGCTTTCTCTATGCTGCCTTCAGCATAGTAGTTGTTCCAGATTGTTTTGGTATCGTATGAGTTAGGCAAGACACAACGTTGTAAGTTGATAATCTTACAACTTACATACCGTCCTACCATATCTCTTATATTAGTACGAGGGATTCTAAGCATACCTGCTTTGTCTGACGGTACATAGACTTTCAATTCAGCAAAGATAGGGTTAAGAGGAACTAAAACAAGGTAGTCTTTAAAGACAATCTTGCTATCGTCTGTTTCGTGTGGTGTAGGCATGGATTCAATAACGCTTTCAACCAACGCTGGAAATACTTTTGTTCTGGCAATGTTATCACGATACGTCTGTGGTCGCGTATCCGTTATAAATGGTTTGGATAGGTCATTGATTTCAGCAACCAAGTTTTTTGGTATAAATTCTAGTTTGTATTCATCTTTTTTACTGTAATCGTACCAAAATACATCCCCTTTCTTCTTGTCAGCGACAACAATATCACGGATACGTTTTTTGTCTTTAGTTAAGTAAGACGCACTTGGGTGGTTTTCCTGTATGATTTTTAAGGGTAGCATAATATCTCCTAAATTTTATTTTATTCTATATGTTATATTTTAACCTCTACCCACTATAAATTGCAAGCTATGATAGACAAAATCCCACAAGCCAATTTTAGCCTATGGGATTTCGTTTGTTTGATTAAAAAATAACTTCAAACACTAGGGCGATCATATAGAGTAGAACTACTACTCCCAATGCACTGGTTCGGATTTTCTTTTGATAAATTCCAATGAGTGTAAATAGCAACACTACACTAGGGACTACATAAACCATGTCGTTTCTCCTAACTTTATTTATTATTCAAATGAATTTGATTTATAAAATCAATAATTGTTATTTATTTTATAAATACTTAGTGTTTACAATTACAATAACTCTTTTTCTAGTTTCTTTCTATACCATGCAACTGCTTGTTTAACAATTTGAGTTTTGTTGGTTGTTCCTAGAAGCTCTTTGATAGCCTCTATGTTTTCGTGCATAGTTTCATCTGGCTTCAACTGAAAAGCAGGGATATGTTTCTTTTCTTTTTTAGGTTCTTGTTTTTCTGGATATGTTACTACTCCGATTTGGGTAGGTGTTTCCGATAATAAATTATCCTTGATATCCTTATTCCGTTTTTCAAAAGAGGGTTTAACTGGTTTTGTTTCAAAATCTGATGGACGTTTAGCTGGCATAATCTTCTCCTTAGTTATGATTTTCTTTATATTTAA
>ERZ773061.798-NODE-798-length-12155-cov-6.282397_pt1 | contig 12155 bp, 16 predicted proteins | sample MGYA00580627_ERZ773061 | MGnify/ENA primary metagenome ERZ773061 (study PRJEB29015, sample SAMEA2738119) | human oral metagenome | biome: human oral; feature: human-associated habitat; material: saliva | place: China | collected 2223 ...
TATATATTATATAATACAATAAAAAAAAGATTTTTGCAAATCTTTTTTATGGAAATTCTACTTCTATTTTATTTTTGTCATATTTACCCTTTTTTAATCTACTAATAAAACCTTTATTTTCAGTTTGGTCAGTAATAGTGATAGAATGATAATCTTTTATAGTTTTCTTTATAGGAGTGCTTGCTTGAAAAGTCAAAGTTTGACCACTTTCAAAATCTAATGTAACTAAATAATCTTCATTTTCATCAAAATTAGTAACCATCCATTCTAAATCTTTTTTAGGAATAACAGTAAAGTCTTTTTTACCAGTAAAAATCATATCTACTATTCTATATTCAGTTTGAAAATCAAAATATTCTTCATCTGAAATTTGAACACGTCTATCACTGATATATCCTAAAATATAAAAAGAATCTATATCTTCTTTATAGAAAGTAGTTTCAATCTTAATTCCAGCAATAGAAAAAGTAACACTCTTTAAATTATCTGTATCATTTAAATAAAAATCTATAATCTTATATTTTTCTTTAGCCATATAATACCTCTTTTCTTATATTATTCTAAATATCTTGATATAAAATAATAAAAAAGGAGCAATAAGAATGAATAAAAAAGAAATAAATTCAAATTTAGACATTCTACAAACTAATGAGGAAACTCTAAATAAAGAAGCAGAAAGTATGATAGCTCTTAGAGAAAAACTCATTGTATTTATGAAAGCTAATAATTTGAATCGCTTAGAATTAGATGATTTTATTATAGATTTAAATGATAATGAGGAGTAAGAGAAAATGAAATATCATTTAGGAAAAGATGGTACTGCAAAAGTTTGTAGAGCAAAAAAAGCTTGTCCTTTTGGTTCTATTACAGACCATTTTAATACTGTAGAGGAAGCACAAAAAGTATCAGACGAATTAAATGAACAATTACAAAATTCTCAATCTTTTGGTATTGCAAAAAGTGGAAATTGGATTCAAACAGACAAAGAAACAGAAATGACTGTAGTAAGACTTAATAACTTAAGAGTTACTATGGCTAGATTAGAAAATATAAAAAACAATGCTAGGAAACAAATCCTTGAAACAATGAAAGGTTTAGATGTAAAATCAATAAAAGAAGATGGAGTAGCAACTGTATCTTTTATAAAAGGGAAACCTGCATTAAGTGTTGATGTTGAAGCTTTAAAAGAAAGAGGATTATATGAAAAATATTTAAAAAGTACTACTGTAAAAGAATATACTTCATTAGATGTAGAAAAAGATGATAGACAATTAAGATTTGAAGAAAAAATGACTATGCCTTCTGGTGAATCTATAAACTTTAATTTATATGTGGATTCTAATGGAGTAGCTCATATGAATGAAGATACTCGAAAAGCTATAAAAGAATTAAAGAAATTTGAAGATACATTAAAACAAACTCAAGAATTGGAAAAAGAATTAAGAAAGGGCTTAATGGAACAAATGAAAGAGCATAATGTATCAGAATTAAAAGTAGGAAAAGCAAAATTAGTATATAATCCAGAGCATGAAAGAAAGATTGTAGATACTAAAAAACTAAAAGATGATAAACTTTATAATTCAGTAACAAGAGAAATAGAGAAATCAGATAGTATTAGAATTTTATATAAATAAAAAAGAGTACTTGATACTCTTTTTTATAGTTTATTTTGAATTTTCTCTTTTAAATTTAAAATAATATTATATAAATTTTCAGTATTTTTCACAAGATATTCTTCTGGGTCATAGTAAAGAGTCTCTTTATTCTTTCTGAGCCATAAATCAAAATTAGGATTAGAAAAGACAATTCTATCATATTTATCTGTACTTAGTTTAGTAACAAAAGTAAAATTATCCAACCAAATAGTTTCTTTATCTGAAATATTCCAAGATTCTGGAGTTCCTAATTCATTCATTGTTACTCTTGCATTAAGAATATTTGAAGAATCACTAACAATAGAATTAGAAATAATATTACTAAAATCTTTTTTTAATAAATCTTTTAAATCATTAATAACTTTTCTATTTAATAATTTATATTTTTTCCATGAATTAAAACTATATCCAGATTTTCTAAAATCAAAACAATTAATAAAATAAGTTTGATGAATCTTATTCTTATAATTAATTTGAAATGCTCCAGTATTAGGAGTATATTTTAATTCTCCCCATGAAAATTTTATATTAGCTTCTTCACAAAAACATATTACAGATGATGATAATTTTAAATTTTTATTTAGCTCGAATAAGATGTTTTCAATTTTTTTCTTTTGATAAGATTTGATTTGTTCTAGCATTTTTATTCCATTCTATCTATTTATTGTTAATATTATAGTATCATATTTTAACATTATTGTCAATGGTTAAATTAAAGTCAAAAATATATTGCTTATAATTTCCTAGTTTGGAATATGGATTGTGTTATATCGTACTTAGCAGCTGCTTACTGTATCAAAAATGAACTTTTGAATAATGTATCAAGATTTAAGAAAAATTGCTTAGAGACGCTTATTTTATACTTAAAAAAGAAAGTTATAACAACTTTCTTTTTCTTTTAGTTTTCTTTTCTTTTAGCTTTTGCTAATCCAAACAAGCTCATAAATGCAAATATTGAAGTTAAAATAACAGATTCACCTTTAGAAGATGTTTTAGGAATATTATTTTTTCTTTCAGAAGCAGTAATATTTTTATCATTAAAGTTGTAAGATTTATTATTAGAATCTTTGATTACATTATTAATAATATTTTGGTATTCTTCTGTATATCTATTTGAAGAATCAATCTTAATATTTTCTTTTTCTTTTAATTCATTTAAATATTTAGTAGCTTCAGTTACTTTATCTTTTAATACTTGTATTTTTGCTCTCTCTTTATCAGCTTTATCTTTCCATTCTAAATAAATTTTTTCTTTTTCATCTTTAATTTTCAAAGCTTTAGAAAGATTATTGTTAGCTTCAGAAAGTTTAATTTTCAAATCTGAAATTTTAGATTTTAAATTAGAGATTTCTTGTTCATTAGAATCAATAGCTTTTCTTTTATCTTTTACTTCTAGTTTTGCTTTTTCTAAATTAGAAATAGCTTCAGTCAAACTATTTTGGATTTTATTTACTTCTGATTTTGCTTTTTCTACAGCATCACTAACCTTATCATATTCTTTTTTAGCTTGATTATAATTACTTATTGTATTATTTAAAATTTTCTCTGCTTGTGGTAGCTCAGTATTTAAATTAAATAATTCTGTTTGAATATTTTCTAAAGCATTTCGTTTGTTTTCATAATCAGAATTAATTTTAGTTAGATAAGAAGAAGCTTTATTATATTCCTCTTGTGCTTTTGGAGTTTTTTCTAACACAGATTTTTCTTGATTTAAAATAGAAATGTCTGAATCAAGTTTTGCTTTAGCTTTATTTACTTTATCAATAGATTCATCTAAATCAATTTTAGTAGATTTCTCATTCTCAATAGCATTAGAAAGTCTATTTTGGGCAGCTACCATATCAGTTTTAGGAATTTCAATTTCATGTAATGTCATACTAGGAGCTTGAGCTTTCAAATAAGTTTCATCAATTCCTACCATTACATAAGTACCATCTTTAACAAAGAATGTAGTCAATTCAGATGAATCATATCTATAATTAAGCAATCCAGCAACAGATAGAGCATGTCCCCAATTACTATTTTCATCTCTGAATACCCAACCAATAATTTCCTTATAAACAAGAGCTTTAAGTTGACCCATAGTTGTGAAGTCTTCATATCCATGATAACCAAGATTTTCTTGATTTGTAGGAACTAGATTATTAGCAATAAAGCCTGATTTAGCTAGATTGGCTTTAATAGTTGTTTTGCCATTTAAATGTCCGACATTAAAAGCATCCCAGAAGCTAGGATTATCATTATTAGTTTGTTTACGAATTTCTGATTTATATGTATCAGAAATATTTCTTGATAGATTAAGAGTTTCTGTACTTACTTTTAGAGTATTAGGCTTATATGTTCCAAATTTAGTTCTAACATCTTCAACAAATTGAGACATTAATACAGAAAGTTCTTTAAGTTGTTCATCAGATAGATTGTTAATATCTACTTTTGTATTGTCACTATTTATTAATGAATTAATAATTTCCTGAGTCTTTCCTTGGTCAAGCCAAGCTTTTGCTGAATCATTTACTTTATCAAGATTTTCGTCTGTTCTATTATTTTGATAATTCTTTAGTGCTTCTACAAAATCTTGTGGAATTTCTACTTCTACATTTTTAATTAAATCATTTTGAGCAGAATTTAATTCATTTTTAGCATTATTATAATTATTTTGAGCATGTTCTTTTAATTCTACTTTGTTATTATAATCAAGAGTAGAAGAATCAACAATATTTTGAGCTTTCTCTATAGCAATAGCTCTATTAGAGTCAAATTCTTTAGCTCTATCCAATGATTCTTTAGCAGTTTTTTCTGATTTTTCTGCTTTTGATTTTTCAACTATGCTAGCTTTAAAATCTTTTGTCAGAGAAGCTTCTTTATTTTTGTTTTCTTTAATAGATTTGTTAATAGAATCTACTTTGTTTTGAGCATTATCTTTATTAACAATTGCTTCATTAAGAGCATTTACTTGTGGTTGAATTTTACTTTCTTCATTTTTTTGTTTTTCTTTTGCTACCTCAAGAGCATTTTGAGTTTTATCAATATCACCTTGAATTTCATTAGCTTTATTTTCTGCATTTGTTAAAGCTGTATTTAGATTCTCTTTGTTATTTTCATCTTGAGTCAATTTATTTTCAGAATCTTTCAATTCTTCAGTAATTTTATTTACAGAAGTTTCAGCTGCATCAGCATTTGCTTTTGCTTCATTATATTCAGATTTAGTAGCAGTCTCTTTTTCAAAGATTTCTTTAGCATTATCTTGAGCTTTATTCAAATCTTTTTCTGAATTAGATAGAACAGTTTCAGCTTTTGATAAAGGAGTTTCTGTATTAGAAGTAATTTCTGTTGTTGGTTTTACTTCAGTATTTTGAATTTCATCTGCATTGGCAGAGATGGCAGTAGCAGTTGATGCTAGAATAATAGCACCAGCAATAAGATTTTTGTTTTTCATAATATTTTTATTAAACCTTTCTTTATATGATTGACAATTCTAATAATCTTTATTTTTATTATATTATAAAGATTGTTATTTTTCAACAAAAAAAGTGAAAAAATTTAAAAATTTTCACACTTTTTATAAATATTTAATTCTTTTTAGCCATAACAGGTTCATTTTTACCGGGAGCAATTCTTTTAGTATTAGAACAGCCTACTAGAACAAATATAGCCAATAAAGATATTAAAGTAATTTTCTTCATTACTTTTCATCTTCCTTATTATTTTCTTCTTGTTTTTCTATATCTTTATTTTTAGCAAGTTGCTCTTTTACTTTTTGATTTAAGAAATCAAAACCTGTTTTAGCTTTAGCAAAAACAATAGAAGCACCTACAGCTAAAGTATCTTTAGTATTTTCAATAGTCTTTTGTACTTCATCTTTATGATAAAATTCTGATACAGTTTCAATAGCCTTCAAAAGTTTATCTGAAGCTTTGTCAGAAATTGTATAGATTCCTTTTTGGATTTTATCATAGTCTTCTTTTGAAATTTGCAAAATAGCTAGAATTTTATCCGTTGACAAATTACTTTTTACTTGAAGTTCTTTAATAGCATTTTTAATTTTATCATTAATAGATTCTTCTTTTTGTTCTTGATAAAATTGGTTTTCAAAATCTTCAATTTCTTCATCTAAATATAGATTATCAAAAATTGCTGTATTAAATCGTTTTGCAACTTCAACAGTAATAAATTCTTCTTTTGCTAAAATTTTGTCCAATGATTGACCATCATTCAAATTTGCTTCAAAAGCATTCTTCATAAAAGGACTATCTTTTGTTACAATATCGAGCATTTCAACAAAATCATTATAATCTCTAGTTGTTCTATTAGTATCTGTCATATCTTTCTTTTCCTCATATTTTTCATTTAATTTATCAGTATCATTTTCATCATTAAGAATTTCATCTAATATAGATTTACCGTATTCAGATTCAATTTCATAAGGAAGATTATTTAATTCCTCTGTATATCCAGAAAAATCTTCAAAAGCTTTTTTTGCAATAAATTCTGTTATATCAATTAATTTTTGATAAGCAGAAAAATTTAGATTTTTAATTTCAAAATTTAAATATTTATTAATTTGGCCTCGTTCATAATAAGTAAAAGCTGTTAGATTAGGATATAACTCATAAAATTTCTTATAATAATTATAAGCATCTTTTACTTTTGTATAAGTACTTCCTATTGCAGATGGTTTATCAGAATAAATTTCTTCTGCTATTTTGATTTTTAAATTTAATTCTACTTGCCGAAGAATATAGAAATTTTTATATTCATGAAAATATAATACTCTTTCTTCTAATAATTTTATTGCTTTGAAAATGAAATCAATTTTATCTTTATCTTTTTCTAAATATTCTTCTAGTCCCCTATTAGATTGTGTCTTCCAAGTATTATAAGGAATATTTAAATTTTCTTTCATATAGGCTGACAAATTAATAAGTTTATCTTTTTCCCAATTTTTATATTTATTATCTACAAAATAATTCAATAAATCTTTAGGAATACAGATAGGGTGATTGATTTCATTTATAAGATGTTTATGAAGTCTTTTATGATAAAATCCTTTTTGATTTTTTATATTTTTTCTTATAGCACTGACAGAAATATTTAAATCATTTGAACATTTTTTAACAGTTGTGCCTTTCATTTCAGCAATTTCAAACAAAGTTTTAATATTTAAATTTTCGTAATTAGTCAAAGTTTGTCCTTTCTATATTATGACTTTAATCCATAATAAGAGCAGCACCAAAATAAAGTATAACAGCAATTTCAGGTCTAAATACCCCAAAAGCAAAATATGCTAAACGTAATGCTGTAGGGTCAATTTTAAAATGTTCTGCTAGTCCTCCTAGCACACCTAAAATTTTTTTGTTTTCAGTTGATTTTTTTATCATTATAAAAATCTCCTTTAAATATATAATAATATTATTTTATTTCTATTATATCAATATTTTATTTGCTCTCTTTTTTATGTCTTTCTTTTAATAAATCAGATTGTCTTTGGTGTTTACAATCTGGACAACTAGCAACTGTATGTCTTTTTATTGATTGAGCTATTGACCGTGCATTTCTATATACTACTTTTCCACATTCACACTCACATTCATATAAAAAATAACCATATTTATCTTTCTCAGTTGTCTTTTTTGTTACTTTTAATTTACCTATAATTACTCCAGTCAAATCTGAAATTTGTTTCATTACAATAACTAAAATAATATGACGGTTTTAAATTCATTACCTATTGCTTCAAAATAAGTTTTGCCTGTATCACTATCATAATATTCTGTACTAGGGTCAATAGGAATTTCAAGCAAGCCTTCTTCTGATTGAACTACAAAGGTTTCTAAGTTATTTTTTTGTGTCCATTCATCAAATAATATTTCATCACCATTCTTTCTAATAATTAAACCTTTATTCATCATATTATTACCTTTCTATTTTTTTGTTTTATCTATTTTATTATATATTACAATAAATTAAAAGTCAAGAAAAAAGTAACTTATAAATATAAGTTACTCTTTTTTATTAGATTACTTTTGCTAATTTAGATGGTTGAAAGCCAGACCAAACTTCAGATTCAGTAACAACAAAAGGCATAGAAAGTTTATCAACATTATATTTGTCTTTCAAAGCTTTTTGTTCATCAATTTTATCAGTCAAATCAACATATTTAAAGCTAGCATGTTTAGAATCTAGGAATTTTTTAGTAAATTCACATTGTTTACAATTTTGTTTTCCATATACAGTAATAGCCATTTTTTCTCCTTTAATTTATAGAATAAATAAGAGTACTTAAGAAGTACTCCTATTTTTTAATCATTTTTATCTTGAATATGTACAATTACAACATATTCACCATTTTCATCAGTATCAAAATGAATATGAGAAGGTACTTCATCAGTATAAGTTCCAATAGAAGCTACGTCTGAAAAATCTCCAACTTCAGTAATAAAAGTTACATTACTCAAATTATCATTTTCAAGAGCTTCAAATACTACATTTGGCAATTCTGATAAATCTGTAGATTCTACTACAGATACAGAAGTTCCATTATCAGTATGTTTTTCTTTTTTTACTCTATATCCAATAATTTTATACCCTTCATCATTTTTATTCTCTACAGCAGAATAATTCAATTTTTCTTTAAGAAGTTTTGCAGTTGTAAAAGCAATAGCACCACCAGCAAGAACTCCTAGAATAATTTTCTTTTTAAACATTATAAAAACCTCTTTTATATTTTAGAGTAATAACTCTTTAAATAAATATCATATATAATAATATTCTATTTATTTAGTTTTTGTTTTGCTAATTCAAGAAGTGAATTTATTTCATCTTCTTTTATATTATTCTTTATTTTTAATCCTTTAGCAAGAATTAAATCTAAAGTTTTCATAATTTCATTAAATAGATTTCCAAAAGAATATTCAATCATTTCTTTATTGTCATATATAATTTTCTCTAGGTTATCCAAATCTAATCTAGCTTTTGTAGTATAATAGACGTCTTTATTTTCTTTTTCTAAGTATGATAATAAAGATTCTATTTCTTTTCTTTTTCTATTGAATTCTATTTTATATTCAGATTCCTCAAATTTTTGTTCACTATAAGATTTGTTATTTAAGAAATTATAAATAAATTTAAACATTTTACAAATACCTTTCTTGAATTTGTTTAATATATTTCAAGTCTATAGAAATGCTATTTAAAATATTTTGACTTAATTTAAGCATTATGTCAATTTCTAATTTATAAGCAGTGTTATTAGTAATAATAGAGTCATTATTTCTAAGAGTATTAATAGCATTTAATTCTTTATAAAAAAGATTTTCATAATCAAAAACCGAGTTTTCTTTTTCTTTTTCTAAAATAAATTCAGTAAATTTAATTAATCCTTTATTATTTAATTTTTGCTTCTTGTAGTTTTTATATTCTTCAATTTCATTACCCAAAGGATTTTCTTTAATAGAAAATGCTTTTTCTAATTCTGGTCTTATTTTATTATATTCTTCTTCAGTATTGAACTGATAAGGCATAATAATAGAAGTTTTACTATCTAATTCATTATAATAGATTTCAATAGGTAAAAAAGCTTCTTCTTGATTAATATAATCTTCTATAACAAAATTAAAACAAGAATCATTTATTTGAGTAATAGCTTGAATCAAATCAAAGAAAGTTAAACAAATAAATTTATTAGTATATACATAAGGTTTTTCTATATTTGTTGGACTAGAATCATTAGCAATTGCTTCATAAATTAATTTTTCAATACCATTTCTAGTCATATTAGAACTTATAGAATCAAAAATTTTATCTTCTTTATTTAAAATTTTATAATTTATACTATCTTGTTCAATAATAATTATAGCTTCTTCTTTTTGAGACAGTATCAAATCATAGAAAATAGCAGAAGTCAATTGACTACCAACAAGTGACTTCATAGTTTTCATTTGATATAAATGATTTTTCCAATAAAAACAATAATAATTTTTAGAATCATAACTTAAAGTCACTACGTCAGTATCAATCATAATTATTTAAATCCTCCCGTACTAATCAAATGATTTTCAATTTTTTCTCTAGCTTCTTCCAAAGCTTTTGCTTGAGCATCAAATTGAGCAATATATTTATTTCTATTTTGTGCTAATTTTTCAAATTGAGCAGTAATGTCATTTGCAGCTTTAATAATAACATCTGTATCAATAGTAGTTTTCATACTTTCTTCTTGAATTTCTTCAGCATTATTATTAATCATTTGAATTGCTGTTGTAATTTGATTATTAATACCAGTTCTAACAGCTTTAGTTTGTTCAAGAGCATTTTTAGTTTTAAGCGCTCCTAGAATAAGAGTTAGATTTGATTTGTAGACTGGCAATCCACTTTGAATTGTATCTTCAATATTAGCAATTACTAATGAATTATCAGATTGGAGTCTTTCAATAGATGGGTATTGAATGTAAGTAAGATAGAATTGTAGATTCTTCATATCTTGAACTTTTTTACGAAGTCTTGTTTGATAATTAATAAGTTCATTACCTTTTGTAGTAAGACTCAATTTATTAGAAGTAGTTTCTGAAGCAATAAGTTTATTATTTTGAGAAATAGTATTATCCAATTCTCTAACTTTAGCATCACCAGCTGCAATATAAATATTTAGGTCTTCAAATGTTACTTTTGCTCTTTCTTTCAATTGTTCATAAGCTCTATTATCTTGTTGTAATTCATTAATGCTTAGTCTCAATTTATCAGCAATTTCATCTACTTGAGCGTCCAAAGATGAATAATAATTTTTCAATTTAAAAAGTTTTCTACGAGCCAATCCCATAAAATCACCCCAAATGGCTTTACCTGGGTCAGCTTTACGTAGAGTTTTTGGACTGACAGAATTAATTTTTTCGAGCAATACATCTAAATCCACACCAACTACATTAGCTACATCTTTATTTTTTACTTTAGAAAGAATATTGTTTGAACTATTATTAATTTGATTAGAAATTCCAGACCCAAAGCTATCAAGTGAACTAAATACTTTTTCATCTAATTGGTTCTTAATAGACAATGCTTTTTCTTGGTCTTCTGGATTAAGAGTACTAAGAGAATAATCTAAAGTGCTTACATCAATTTTATTTTCCTTAGCAAACTTTTTTACTTCTTTAGCAAGAGCTGTGTTTTCTTCTGTTACAATTTCTGCTTCTTTAACAGGCATAAAATTTCCTCAATTCTTTTTATTTTTCTTATATATTATATAATACAAAATGTAAATAGTCAACAAAAAAATAAACGATTTTATATCGTTTATTTGTTTTTATAAGCTTTATAAGTTTGTTCTAAAAGCATAGCTATAGTCATAGGACCAACACCGCCAGGCACAGGTGTTATATAAGAACATTTATTTTTTACTTTATCGAAATCTACATCACCACATAATTTATTATTTTCATCTCTATTTATAGACACATCTATTACTATTGCACCTTCTTTTATATAATCTTCTTTTATAAAATTAGGTATTCCTACTCCAGTAATGATTATATCTGCAGTTTGACATTCTGATTTTATATTTTCACTTTTACTATGAAGTATTGTTACAGTAGCATGCTTGTTCATCATAAGAGAAGCTAAAGGTTTTCCTACTATCATACTTCTATTAATAATCTTTACTTTCTTTCCAGTTACATCTATATTATATTCCTCAAGTAATCTCATAATACCATAAGCTGTACAAGGAATCATACTATCTTTATTTGCTAAAGTAAGTCCAGCATTAATAGCATGGAAACCATCTACATCTAATTTTGGATTTATGCTATTTAGAACTTTATGCTCATCTATATGTTTAGGTAAAGGTAATTGAACTATTAAACCATCTGTAATATATAATTTTTGATTAAATGCTTCAATGAATTCTATTAATTCATTTTCTTTTATTGTTTTTGGTACAGAAATTGTTACTACATCTATTCCTATTTCTTTACCTGCTTTTTCTTTATTTTTTACATATATTTTACTTGGCCCTGCCATTTCTGAATCAACTAATATTACAGTTAAAATAGGTGCTCTTTTTTCTTTACTTATTTTTTCTTTTAATTCATCTCTAATCTTTTGAGCTACTTTTGCTCCATCTAGTATCATATTTACCTCTTTTTTATTTTTATTATTCTAAAAAAGACTTACCTATAAAAAGTAAGTCTTTTAATTTATAATGATTTTATCCAAATTTATTACTTAGAGGTGCCCATAAGCTAGCAATTACAACTCTATTAATAAGATTAATAGAAGGCATATATTTTTTAATAAGTTTATTTCGTTCTTCTTTTGCTCGTAGATAAGATTTACTAATATTTTTAGTTTTACTTTCTTTTAAAATTTCTTTTCTTACTTTTACCATAGCAAGATAAATTTTCTCTTGTTCTTTTTCTGGCAATTCCATTACTTCTTTTCTCAAATCTTCTTTTATAGAAAGCATAATTATATCCTCTTTCATTTTTATATTTATATTATATAATATATTTT
>ERZ773061.808-NODE-808-length-12089-cov-16.992272_pt1 | contig 12089 bp, 19 predicted proteins | sample MGYA00580627_ERZ773061 | MGnify/ENA primary metagenome ERZ773061 (study PRJEB29015, sample SAMEA2738119) | human oral metagenome | biome: human oral; feature: human-associated habitat; material: saliva | place: China | collected 2223 ...
CTCAATACACCTGTTCGTTTGCTTTATCAACCGCAAAACTCGGATGATATGGACGAAATTCTTTTTTTCAAGAAAGCAAATGAACTTGTGCCAATCCGAAAAAATGATGAGGTCTTTAGCATCAAGGCAAGAAATGTAGAACAGCAATTTGCACTGCATGCATTGCTTGATCCTGAGATTCCTATCGTGGCTTTGACTGGAGCAGCAGGAACAGGAAAGACTCTTATTTGTTTGGCTTCAGTTCTCAAGATGCTTAAATCTGGTCAGTATGAAAAAGCTAAAATTGCACGTCCTATGGTTGAACTCTCGGACAAGACGATGGGCTTTTTGCCAGGTACGGTCGAGGAAAAGATTGACCCTTATTTCGGTCCGATCTATGACAATTTGGAATTTTTGAGATCTCTCAAGCCAGAGAAGTCAGAGAAAAAAGGCAAGACTACAGAAGCAACAGAAAGCAATGAGTCTGCTAGTCAGCGTATTTTGAAGGAATGGATGAAGGATAAGAATCTCGAATGTTTTGCTCTCAACTTCCTTCGAGGACGAAGTTTGCCTAAGAGCTTGATCATCATTGATGAGGCACAGAACACTACTCCTCAAGAAATGAAAACGATCCTGACTCGTTTGGGTGAGGGATCAAAAGTGATTGTGATCGGTGATATTTCACAGATTGACAATCCCTATTTGGGAGAACGGAGTAATGGTCTTGCTCATCTGATCGATGCATTCAAGGGAAGGGAAGAGTTCTTCCATATCCACTTGACCAAAGGTGAGCGAAGCAAAATTGCAACGCTTGCAGCAGAGCTTTTGTAATTCAGAAACTCTGCATCAGCTATGTTTAACTTTAGAGCCTGGGGAAATACCCCAGGTTTTTCTTTTTATAATTTATGTATGATAGAAAATAAGAAAAAAACTGATTTTCGATTTTGAAAATCAGCTTTTTATTTTGGTTATATTTATTCTCCGATATAAGCGTAGGTTCCTTTATCTACCCTTTGGAAATCTTCTTTGAATTTTTGAAGATTGAGAACTACAGTATTTGGACTTACCATTTTTTCTCTGAGAACTTCCTTGGTAAGTTCTTTTGCAGTCATTGGATGGTTATTTTTTTTGAAGATTCTAATTAGGATATCTCTTACACTTCCCCCTTGGAATCCTCGCTCTTTCAGACCGTAGGTTCCCAGTCCTAGATTGATAAATAGGTCATTATTTTTTACAAGTTCATTGTGAACCGTATTGATTTTTGTAAGTTCTCCTGGAAATCGTTCTAGTATTTTTGCAGGGAGTTCTTGATAATGAATTGGTTTGTTAAGTCTTCTGATAGTATAGAGCATTTTGAGCTTTACTGTTTTTGGATTGATGTCATCAAAATCAGAAAGTCAGATTTTTCCATCTAATATGGTAACATTTTTTACGATGTTGAAAAAGTTAACATAGAAAAGATCATTTTTGAGTGATGGAATTTCCTTAGTATCTTCAGCAAAGTATTCTTTGAGTTCAGAGATGAATTCATAAAGGTCTTGAGACTGATTTCTCTCCTTGAAGTGCTGAAGAGTAAAGAGTACAAGTTTGGTCAAAAGATCTTCGTAAAGAGGTTCAATATAGAAAGCTCTATTGATTCCTTTATTTCTCTTGAGATAGGTGATATCAAAATCAGATACGAGGATTAATTTGAGTTCTTGTTTTGAAAACTTGAAAAGATTTTTATTGATGATTTTTGAGATCAAAACCTCTTCTCCTAGGATTCCTCCGTGTGATTCAAGGATATTTTTACTCTCTTCAAGTACGTTCATATATACCTCATTACCTACAATAAGTCTTCTGAATCTCATCAATGCTTGCGTTTCGATTTGTCTTACTCTTTCTCTAGTGAGAGAATATTCTTTTCCTATTTTTTGGAGAGGGGTTTCTTTTCCTCCATCAAGTCAAAATTTTCTCATCAAAATTAGTCTTTCCTTTGGTTTACAGTAGAGGAGGACTTCTTTGAGTTGAGTAGACTCTAGATCTACTACAATTTTTTTGTCATCCATTTTGGTATTAAAATTCATTGTAATCAGAAAGTCATGATCTAAATTGGAATATCCCATTTTTTGCACTTTTAACTTTTTGATAGTATAAGAATGAGCAAAAGAATGTCAAGTATTTTCTCCTAAAAAAATGATGAATGTAAAACCTGGATAAAAGAGGAAAAAAGTCAGTTTTTTTTGACTTTTTTTAGTTTTTTGATTACAATTGAACTGATTTATATTTTGTGGAACTCATGCTTGATAGGCTTCAAAATATTGTGTATGATACCAATTACACTGCACAGATCTCAGATTGAGGTTATGTTTTTCTTGAAAATCAGAATCAGGCGTTAAATATTCCTTCTTTGGATAAGCAGGAGGTGGCTACCCCTACAAAAAACATTTCTTTTATGGATAAAATTTTGGCAACTCTTGGGCTTTTACCACCAGCTGAAAACAAAGATAAAAAATCAGATCTCCCTTTACAAACACAGGAAAGCCCATTAGATTCTAAATCTAATCCTCAGTTTGCACAACAGGTTAAGGATATTTTGAATTTGCCCGATACTGAATATAGTGATAAGATGTTGACTTCTCAGCTTAGACAATATATTAAGGAGGTAGATACTCATTATACCTCTTTGCTCTCGGACTATAAATCACATATTGCTCCTTCATACTGGGAATTTAATGTTCCTCATTTTAATGTTTCAGGATTGTTGGGAAAGGCTTATTATACCCAGTCTTATCCTAGTTATATTGATATGCTCTGGACTAGGGATATTATGGGGCTGCATGCAAAGCGAGATATGAGTTTTTATCTCTATCCTGAAGATGATAGTGATATGCAAGTAATGCTTAAGCATAGATCTACTCAGATTAAGGCTGAGCTTTCAGAGGCTATGCAAAAGGGGATTACTACAGATAAAGAGCTAGAACAACAATATCGTGATGTAGAGATGATTAGAGAAAAGCTGACAACAAAGGAAGAGAGATATTTTGAACTCTGAAATTATACTACAATTTATGCTACAGATGAAGAGAAGTTAAGAGAAACGGGGAAAAAATTTGAGCAAAAAATTTCTGGATATGGAATAGGAGTAAAATCAGCAATTCATAGAATGGATGAGGGATTTACTTCAAATTTGCCAATTTGTCTAGATAATCTTGGAATTGTGAGAAGTGCTGTGACTAGTTCATTGGCAGCGAGTTTTCCTTTTATTTCAAGTGATTTGATCACAGATACGGGGATTTTGTATGGAGTGAATTCTCATACAGGTGGGCTTGTGATTTTTGATCGTTTCAATTCTAGGCTTCCAAATATGAATAGTGTAATCTTGGCGACCTCTGGAGCCGGAAAGTCTTTTACGGTTAAGCTTGAGATTCTTAGATATTTGCTCAATGGAGTAGATGTGATTGTAATAGATCCAGAAAATGAATATCAAGCTTTGTGTGAAAAGGTTGGTGGAACTTATGTGAATATTGCAACCTCTTCTCAGCAGTTTCTAAATCCTTTTGATTTGCCACCGATGATTGAGGATGTAGAATATGGAAAAGGAGACCTGCTCCGTTCTCAAGTGATGAACTTGGTTGGATTGATTCAGATTTTGATTTGAAAGTTGAGTGCTGAAGAAGAAGCGTTGCTCGATAAGGCGCTCCAAAATACTTATGCATTGAAGGGATTTACTTTTGATATGGATGATTATACCGGTAAGCAGCCTCCTTTGATGGAAGATTTGATGAATGTGCTTGATGGAATGCGTTGAGGAGAGCAGATCGCGCTTAAGCTTAGTAAATATGTAACAGGAACTTTTGGAAAACTCTTTAATAATTATACCAATGTGGATATCAATAATGCAATTACTGTCTTTAGTATCCGTGATGTAGAAGAAGCCCTCAAGACTCCAGCAATGTTTAATGTGCTTAGTTTTATTTGGGCAAAGGTAAGATCTGTTAAGAAACAGAGACTATTAGTGTGTGATGAAGCTTGGATTATGCTTCAAAATGATATTTCAGCGAACTTCCTTTTTGGACTGATAAAAAGAGCAAGAAAATACTGACTAGGAATTACGACCATTTCTCAGGATATTGAGGATTTTATTCGTAGTCCATATGGAAAGCCTATTGTTTCAAACTCTTCGATGCAACTCTTGCTCAAGCAATCGGTTACTTCGATGAAATCGCTCAATCAGCTCTTGTGACTTTCAGAAGCTGAGCAGCAAAGGTTGATTTCGGTAGGAGTCGGGGAGTGATTGATGTTTGTTGGAAATCAGCATGTTGGAGTGCAGATTCTCGCTTCACCGTATGAGAAGCAGTTTATTACTACAGATGTTAAGAATACAAACTAATAAGAGTACTTTAACTTTTCTGGATTTAAAAAAATAGGTTTTTATTTCTTTCTTTGTTGGATATGAGAGATCAACAGCAATATTCTTTGCAAGTAAAATGGTCCGCATATGCAGGATTGCTGTTTTTCTCGTTTTTGGTGCAGTGGCAATTAGATAATCGCTCTTTAGTTTTTGAAACACAAGATGAGACCTTTGTCCGTTGATATATCAAATTGGGGAAATGGGTACTTCTCTTTTCATTTATCATTGCTCTTTTGTGATGAATTCAGTCCCGATTTGGTATCCCCTTTTTGTCTTGGTGGATTTGATCTTTTTTAGGGATGCTTTTGTGGGTAGTGCTTGTTGGTATGGTTATGATTTCTCAGTGAAAATCTTTTGTTGTGGTAGCACAAGATATTAAAAAAGAGGAAAGAAGTCAGATTTTGTCTCTATTTCTCCCTGGAATCTCAACAAAAAAACGATTTGATGCTTTGTCATCTGGTAAAGTAAGTTGGTGGGTTAAAGAGGCGGAATTGTGGTGGTTTATTTTGATGGTTGTTGGTGTCCTAGATCCTGTAGGGTATTTGTGGCGGTGAGGAGTGCTTCTCTTGCTATTTAGGTGTGGTATGCTATTTTGAGGGAGAGATATTCTTCCTCAAGAGTGGAAAGTTGGACTTAATATGTGGATGTTCAGGTGGGGAGAAGAAATATTCTTGTTTCTGCCAGCGTTATGGAGCTGGTGAAAAGGTGAAGGTTCTCTTTATCTTAAATATCAAGAGCAGCAGAGATCTTTTATACAAAAAGGGAAGATATCTTTGTGAGTCTGGTTTTTCTTCGTTTCTATAGCTGTTTTATTTTTGATATGGGGGGTATTATGATGAGTGTTGTGGAAATTGAGCGTTGCGGTGTATTGGCTTATGAGAGGGATGGTTTTGATGATAAAAGAACAATTATAAGTATTTTATTTTAATCATATAGTATGATGAAAAAGTCGTTAGTAAAAGCTTTTTTGATGGCAATGGTTGCTTTTGCGCCAACGTTTGCTATGAATGTAAGTGCTAATGGTTCACAACAGGTAACGAATAATTTTACCTCTTCAATTGATAGATCTACGGAGACTATACAAAAGCATTTGGATACAGCTCCAACGGACATTAATATGAAAGCGTGATGGGTGAGTTGGGCTATTGGGAAAACTATTGACGTTGTGTTTCCTGTGCTTGTAGTCGTTGCTGTTTTAGTTGCTATGTTTGGTCTTTATACGGTACTTTCAGATCCGGTAAAGGTCAAAGAAGGAATGATGACGATAGCCTATGGTATGATCTGAATTGTTTTGCTTTTTAGTGCAAATTATTTGAGTACGACTATTTTTTCAGGACTCTGGGGATGATGAACAACAGAGTCAACTACAATCGATATGGCTACGCTTTTGACTAATATCTACTCGATGATGGTATATCCATTTCTCAAGATTGCCATTTACTTTTCATTGGGTATTTTGGTAATTATTATGATGAGTCGTGTGTTTACCTATATTACATCACAGGATGACAAGGTAAAAACTAAGGCTACAGGAGTGATTACTTGGTCTGTAGTCGGGATGCTGATTATTACTGGTGCGAAACAGATTGTTGAGGCGATATATGGAAAGCAAGAGGCAGTACTTAAAGGGGCTCCTACCTCATTGACACAAATTGGTTCGCAGATTCTTAATCCTAAGAGTATTCCAATTGTATTTCAAATTATGAATTGGGCACTGGGATTGATCTCTTTGATTCTCTTAGTAATGATTATTTGGCAGACCTACCAAATGCTTACAAAGCCTGATGATGCGACGACATTTAAGACGCTTAGAAGTACGATTATGTATGCATTTATAGGACTTGTGTTGATAGGGTCAGCATATCTTTTGGCAAACTGGTTAATTATCACATAACAGACTTGATAGTGAAAAGTTGACAGGAATCAGCTTTTTGGATATACTTATTTTGAGCTTTTCTCCTTTTGGGAGAATTGAATAAAGCATTGTAAATATTTTAGCCTTTTGGAAAAAAATATGAATAATAAAATATTGCTTAGTACCGATACAATGGTTGGTTATGGGCTCGATATGATCTTTGAAATGGCAAAAAAATGTGGATATGATGGGATTGATTTGGCGGTTTCAAAGTGATTTGATGCGTGGAATGAAAATTATGTAAAATCACTTGTCAAGAAACATCAGTTACCGATCTATTCGATTCAGACTTCAGCTTCTTTGAACAGCAAGGAGATGAACAAGGTATTAGATTTATGTGAAGTGACTAATTGTGATTTGATTACGATCAATGCACCAAAGTTTTTTGATTTCAGATCGTATGCGTTTATAGCAAATAATATTGGGGAATATCAAGCTCAGAATCCAGCTCTTAATTTTGCTATTATCAATCCAGAGGATAATAATATTTTTGCATTGCCTATTCCTGCATATCGTTTTAGTAATATGTTGGATATTATCAAAAAGTATAATTGTGCATTGGCTTTGGATGTCGCAAATATGGATAGTCAGGAACTAGAGGGAAATTTTAGTAATAAGCTTGATGACTTTGCCCAGTATCTTGCTATGGTTTATATTTCTGATAAGTCTAGAAAGTGAGAGGGGCACTTGGTTCCTTGAGATGGGATTCTTCAGTTGCCTGCGTTTATTAGAAGGCTTATGAAGTCTAATTTCTTGCGTCCGTTTAGTGTAAAGTTAAATTTGACCAAAGAGGAGCTCGCAGATGCTGATAAGGTTGAGCTTTTGCTTAATAAGACTAGAGAATTTATTCTTAAAAGTGTAGACTAGTGTCTAGTACTTTAAACATAAAAGTAAAAATCTGAATCGTAGTGAGGTGAGGACTCTAGATTCAGATTTTTTTAATTATTTACTGTTTACTGATACAATTTGTTGATTGTGACCATTACTTTCGATAAGGTCTACCATTGCAAGTGCGTAGTCTGCATAACTTACTTGACTTTTTCCTCTACTATTGAGGAAGAACTCTGAGGTACCAAGAAGGTATTCTCCAGTTTTTTCTCAGTCTGCTTTGAAATTAGCTGGTGGTGTTACATAAGTCCAGTTAACCTCAGAAGCATTTACAATGATATTGTATGCTTCGAGACTAGCATTTGATACAGGAAGGAATATCTCTGGAAAATCAGGGGTTTTCCCTAAGTGAATTGTGTGCTCTGGATCTACAAAGAGAGATCATGCTCCTCCTACTACCATTAGTCTAGTTTGAGTGTTAGAAAGAAGATTTACTAAATGTTGTGCAATGAGTTTGTGTTGTGGTAGGGTTTCTGGTGTCCATGCACCAAAAGCGTTAACTACTACATCAAAATCTTTAAGATCTTCTTTTGTAAGGTTAAGTGCATTTTTTTATGCTAGATTGAGCATTGGTTTTGTTTTCTGAACGAACAATAGCGGTTACTTCATGTCCTCTAGCAACAGCTTCGTTTGTTATTAGAGATCAAGCTTTTCCATTAGCTCCAATTACGGCAATTTTCATGAGTGTGTATAATTAGGAATAAAAACAACTCACTTACTTTTATAAAGTGATTATATCTTCTTTATATTGAAGTTTTTTAAAATTTCAATAGGTAGATGTAAATAGACTTTCCTTTTGGTAACAAAAAAGAGAAAGACACTTCCTCTTTGCAAAAAAATATCGCTTGTCTTGTGTGCGTGAATAGATCGTCTATATTTATTCTTTAAGGGCCCAATTTTCTAGATGTTTGATTTGTTTATGTAGGTCTTTTCCTTGTATGCTGAGGTAGTAGTTGATTTTTAGGGGTTTTGATTGAGAAACAATTCTTGATACAAGTTTTTTTTCAACAAGAAGATCTAGTCTTTCCGTGAGGACTTTTGAATTAATCTGTGGGATTCTTCTCATAATCCCAGAAAAACTATCGATCCCTTCGGCGAGTGAATGAAAAATATGAAGTGTTCGTTTTTTCCCAAAAACTTCAAATAGTTGATAGATTGGACATTGGTTTGATCGAGGGGTAATATTTTCCATGATTACTTTTTATGGGTAAATTTTTCTGATATCGAATTGATCTTATATCACTTTTTACTAAAATAGCAAGAGGTTTTTTAATAAAAAGAGGTCAAAAATCAGACTTTTAGAACTTTTTTAGCTATAATAGAGATAAGTTTTATATAGAGCGGATCGTGATGGCAAAAAACTCAAGGAATCAGGTGCAGAGTTCTCAAAACGTCGTTAGAAGTCTCACAAATAGTCCTCAATTACAACAAACTATTAATAGTTTGTTAAAAGCCCTTAATCAGAAAAATGATAGGTCTGCTTTTGAGTTTACTGAAAATTTGCAATGAGAAATTGACTGGAGAGGAGGTCAAGGAATTCTCTTTCAAATGGCAAATCCCAATAATCATGTTATGAGGGATTTGGACTTTCTGGAGCTAAGAAATGAAGTAATTCACCTTGATGAATTAAGCACTATTGTCCAAAATGGGATGCAAATGCCGAATAATAGTCCAATGTGGGCGACATTTGAGTCTGTGTTGGTTGATGAGATCACTAGAGAGTTTAAGCAGTTGATTGATCAAAGTCCAGTTCTCAAACCACTAAAATCGGATTTTATGGCTCATATTTCAGGTGTTCGTAGTCCTGAGGTTTTGATTAGTCTTATTGATGGATTTGCCTCAAATTTGAATAATGTAAATCAAAAAAAAGAGTTTCAAAAAATAATCAAAGATTATAAAATTTCCTTTTCGACTATTGCTCAAAGACTACAAGCAAAGTGACTTGATATGTCTAGTTTGCAAAACCCTTATACTCAATGGAGTGATGAAAATAAGGTATTGTGGGACGGTATTCTTTCCCAGCTTGTTATTGGTAGATTTCAGGGGCGCGTCCATGATTTAAATACTTTGGTGGAGTGATCTATTGGTGTGTTTGACAGAGCATTACCAACTTTTGCGATTTTTTTTGAAAAATATCCTTTTGATTATCAAGCATTGCAACAGAAATATCCTGAAAAGTGGGAGGAGATTGAAACTCTGCAAACTCAGGCAGGAGAGGCAAAAGATGATGCAACTTTGGAACAAATCAATCAACAAATTCAGAATCTTGAGTTTTCTCTTTATTTGCAAAGTCTTTCAGAACAGAATGCCCAACTGGCACAAGTTATGCAGAAGCTGGTAGCTTCAAACTGTGATTTTTCAAAGTTAAGTTCTGCTGAGCTTGATTGTTTAATGAAAGAAATAGTAGATATTACAATAGATAAATATAAAGATAAAAATCTGATAAAAGTCTTTGAACAGATGGGGGGATCTGGCTTTGAAACTTTTTTTAGAGAGCTTTTTGATATGAGTAAAACCTTTCTCAAACTTTGAGGTGTTGATTTGCCAATAACTAAAAAAATTATAGGGAATACTGCTTATAATCTTCAAAATTTAGAAGATTTTGCTCAGATGGATTTGCCACTTGAGTTTGAGCTGAAAAATATCGATCAAGCTGGGATTTCTGTTGAGAATCGTGCAAGTCTTGAGGCGCTCTTTGAGGATGAAATGAGTGAAGACAAAAAGTTTATCAAGCTTTGAGGTAGGGATATAGGGAAACTTTTGTATCTCTGGATGATGAGTAATCAAGATAAGTGATTTGAAAATTTCGAAAGAAGGGAGTTGTTAGATAAGGGAATTAGTAATCTCTTTTCTGAGCCGGATCAAGCAGTTAATCGTGTAGAGCTAGAAAAGCTCAAGGATCAACTTCAGGATGAAGAATCTCCGGAAGAGCTTATAGAAAAATGAGTGAAGGAACTCAATGACTTTTGGAAAGGGATAAAAGGGGGAGGCTCTGAAACTTGACCTCAGGTATGAGATTACCTTTATTTTGAGGATTCAGCACTGGATAGTATGATTCCTCCTTATGATGTCGGATGAGGAGATGGAAGTCAAGAAAAGGTTAGAATGGAAATTACAATGGTGGATAATGAAACAGGGAAAATTTCCTTTAAGATGTATGGTACGGAAATCGCTTTGTCTCAAAATGATGAGGGAGTAGAGTATACTCTTGATATGTCCTTGTTTGTACAGAAGATGAAAGAAAGAAAAAATCTGATCAAAATTCCTCGTGATCAGCAAGATTCTAAATGAATTATTGATTCGTTGTCTAATGCGGATATTTCCGGAGACAAGCTTTGATGAGTAAAAATTGAAGATGGGAAACTTATGTTTGATCAATATGATGAAGAGGGAAATGCGACTCAAGTAGAGGCAACCCATTTTGCTGTATATGATAAAGTTTCTGATCAAAAAAGTGGTTTTAGTAGAGAAAAGATTATCTATCAAACAAAGATGATAGATAACGATACAGTAGAGGTGACTGGTGATGTGCCTGATATGAATTGAGAAACCAAACATTATAAGAAAACGATGAAATTGTCAGATTTTTTACTTTTTGTAGCAAATAAACATTTATTGCCAAAGACGAAAGAGCAGGTAGAAGCTGAGCTTAAGACTCAAGGTGAGATCCCTGGTAAGAAGCAAAGAGTCTGGAAGTGGATGTCAATACGCGCGATGACTTCAAGTGTTAAGACAGTTTGGAAAAATTTGACGGCAAAAATAGAGTCTCGTTATAAGGAGCAAGATGATCTCTGTTTGAATTGGTTGATTGATGATTTTTGAATTTATGATAAAATTGCTAAAATTATCCCATGAGATGTTGTGAAAAGTGCAGCAAATAGCCTTAGAGATGAGGCAATATCAAAAGTAGAAGGTAAAACTTGGGCAGTTATTGAAGATTGGCTTAAGAGATTTGAAGGAATGTGAGATTTTGCTACTTTTTTTAGGACAGGGAAGGATGACTTTACGGGGCTTAAACAAGCTGCTTTGTGATGAAAAACTTTGCAGCGGATTTTGGAGAGTGGGGAAACTGTAGTTAATAATCCAAAATTAAGACCTATTATGGCTGCGGCTATGATTGCAAATCTAAAGAAATGAGCAGGACTCTATCGTAATGTTCAATGAGGTGAAAATAAGGCTCTTTGGGTAAAATGTCTTCTTGGAAATGATCATCATAAAAGATATATGGAGATGAAAAATGATATTATTGCAAGAATTCAGGCGGGGGCTGCTGATTCTGACCAACTTCAGGATAGGTTGAAAAATTCTGAGATTGATTATATTGTCAATAATATCAGAGGTGCTGATGTTGGGCTTGATTTTGGATCTGTGAAGGGGAATGATACTAGTCTCAGAAAAATTTATTCATCGAAGTTTGCTGGAGCGTTAGAGGGAGAAAAGAAGCAAACAGATTCTTTGATTCAGGAAGAATATGGAAAACTAAAACATCAGAATTTTGAAAAAGCCTTCAATGATTTTAAATCAATGATTAAGTCTGGTAGATTTGAGAGAGGAATAGCGAATTTGATGAGAATGGTTGACCTGACTGGTAAAAGTGGTTATAGAATGGATCAGGTAAGAAGAGCTTTTTCTTTTGTGGTGCTTTCTGGTATGATGAATAGATATGGTGGAGATAAGTTAACAAGGAAATTTTTTGATCAGCTCGCAATAACATTGCAGATTCCTACTGCTTTTTGAACCAAGAAACGAGATCACTGGGATAATGCATGGCATCTGATGAATAAGATCCCTCCGGCAGAGTGACAAAGATCTTTTGGTCAATATCTAGAGGAAAAAGGACTCAAAAAATCAGATTTTTCTCACCGTTCTTGAAAAATTGATTATGCTGGTTTTATGGATCATTTGTGGCATTGG
>ERZ773061.809-NODE-809-length-12083-cov-16.105753_pt1 | contig 12083 bp, 10 predicted proteins | sample MGYA00580627_ERZ773061 | MGnify/ENA primary metagenome ERZ773061 (study PRJEB29015, sample SAMEA2738119) | human oral metagenome | biome: human oral; feature: human-associated habitat; material: saliva | place: China | collected 2223 ...
TTTGGTTGTAGTGACTGGTAGGAATCTACCCCGTTCACGGGGTAGAGGAAGTCAAACAGCATATATTCCAGATAGGGAATGTGGAATGTATGCTCTGACAAGTTTATATACCGTTTTTGGAATATAAATATATGGGTTGATAAAGAGATGGAAAAACCCACATGTATTCATGGGTACAGGGCAGCGACGAATCCAAGCTCACCTCTGAGACGCTGTGGGATAGCCTGAAAGCGGTCAAGGAGAAGCACGCTCATAAGGTAGATTCCGATATGTTCTACCTGAACGCGGGAATTACCGCGGCCTTGGGTGTGATCGAGGAAATCGACAAAAATATCTAGTATGCGCATCACAACGACAGCACCCTTGCCCGGAATTCTCCAGGGATTCCGGGCAAGGGTGCGGTCGTACTGGTTCACATTGTGTAGTATGCGGATGCGTTCGTTTTTCACCCCACAACGATATTCAAGGCATACTATAAAAAAGTGTGTTCTCATGGTTAATACATGCCATTAACCACGCCTTGGAGGATGTCCATGAGCACTCTAGAAGAAAAAGCGCAGTATGTTGCCGATGCGCTCAATAAAGACCACGTCAAGCAGGCGGTACGCATCACGGCAACCGCCTCTAAGACCCCGCTGCCAAAGACCGCCTCAAAATTTGGGGGCATTCCCTATGTACCTATGGGTGCTTCGGCGCCAACAAACTCCAGTGGTCAGCCCTTGGGGATGATCGCGCAGATTAACTGTGCAGAGCTGCCGCCGAATGATATCTATCCAAAAACTGGCATGGTGCAATTCTGGATAGACCCGAAGGACGAGGCGTGGGGGTTCGATGCCGCGAAGCCTGCATCCCAGGAGAACTGGCGGGTTATCTATTACAAGAATGTGGGCAGGCCAGACCCGAACACGACTCTTCCTGCCGTAGAACCTAAGGACAACTGGCCCGTTGAACCCACGCAGGCCGAGTTTGCGCTTTCGTTCGAGGTGATCGAGCAGGGTATTACCGGCGCCGCCAACTACTACTATGAAGATTTCGCGCGCGTGTGGAATAAGATGTACCCCGAATCGCAGCTTGAGAGCTATCAGGAGGCGCAGGGTGCCGCCCTCACGATTGAGGAAAACGACGAATTCTCGAAGATCGGCGGGTATCCTTACTTTGTGCAGAGCGACCCCCGGTTCTTCAACGAGGCTCTGCAGGGGCATACGGTGAACCTGCTGACCATTGTTTCTGAGGTGGACTGGGCCGAGCCTCATGACGGTTCGCCTAAGCTCATGTGGTGCGGCGGAGGCGCGGCAAACTGGCTGATAACGCCCGAACAGCTGGCGGCGGGCGACTTCTCAAATGTGATCTTTGAGTGGTCAAGCAGCTAACCGACCCGTTTTGATTTTTATTCAGGGGGTTGTGGTGTACTCAAGCTACTTGATACACCACCAACCCCCTGAATCTTTGGGGCGCCTAGAGTCATGCAGCGTGTGGCCTCCCAAAAAAAATACACTGTTGAATAAGCGTACGAGTGACGAAGTTCTGAGCACGGCACCGCAAAATGTGTTCTGATGGTTGTAGCACTGAACCAACCACCCGGAGGAACATATGAATACCACCGAGCAGAACGCAGCTAAAAACACCGAAGCGCAGGTGCGTCGAGTCCTCGACGTTATGAATCAGGGAAAACTCAAGCAGGCTATCAGGATTACGGCAACCCCATCGCAGCAGCCGTTGCCGAAGACCGCCTCCAAGTTCGGGGGAGTGCCGTACCTGCCTGTAGGAGAGTCCGTGCCGACGAACGCATCCGGTCAGCCCCTAGGCATGATCGCGCAGATTAACTGTGCGCAGCTGCCGCAGAATAATATTTATCCGAAGAGCGGTATGCTTCAATTTTGGATTGACCCTCACGACACCGTGTGGGGGTATGACTATAACAAGCCTGCGGTTCAAGAGAACTGGCGGGTGATTTACCACGAGAGCGTGGGTGAGCCGAACCCGGATGCGCCGCTGCCGGTGATCGACTGGGACACGATCGGTTGGCCTATCGAACCGGAGAGCGTGGAATTTGCGCTCTCGTTCAGCCTAGTCGAGCAGGGAGTTACCGGTACTGCGCACTACTATTATCCCGATTTTGCGCGAGTGTGGGACGAGCTGTATCCCGAGGATAAACTGCCCACGGGAGACGACGAGCGGGCGAGGATTCAGCGGGCAAACGCCGTTGAGGAGCTTACTCTCCCGTATGAGGAGAGTGATGAGTACTCTCGGATTGGCGGCTACCCCTACTTCATTCAGAATGACCCACGGGATTTCGACGAGAACCTGCAGGGGCACATGGTGAACCTGCTGACCATTGTATCTGAGGCGGACTGGGAGTCAGAAGAAGAAACCCCGGAACTCCTCTGGGGCGATGCGGGCTCTGCAAACTGGCTGATAACACCCGAGCAGCTGGCGGCGGGTGACTTCTCGAACGTGATCTTTGAGTGGTCGAGTTGCTAGATAAGAAATATATATGCTGGTGACGCAATTGCTTGTATGTTCGAATTGAGGCTTGCTAAAGTAAGAGCAACAGTCCCCCCTCCGCCTCTGTACCAAACGGTATATGCGCCCTGAGGGGGTCCTCTTATATCAGGAGAGCCTTCGATGGGCAGAGTGCCGCCACCTTTTCTATCAATGGACGATAGAATTCAGTACCTTGAAGACAAGAACTATTTTCCTTGTGAAATAAAATTATCAAAGATAACATGAGAAATATGCTCTCTAAAATTACATCGCCACGCATTTTATGATGCATATAATAATATAGGTTGCGTATAGCATGCTTAAGTGGATAAGAGGTATATGATAGAGAATATATTAATTATATCTATCTTTTACACAAAATTTTTCAACGCCATTACCTCCGTCCCCCCTTCCGAGCAAGTCATTTTTAGGTACTGTGATAACTACGGGATTGCTAAGTAGATTGATATTATTGGCTTTTGGGTTATGAGAATTTGACTCATGTATTTTACGCACATCGGTTATTAATATACGTATATCATCACCTTCATCTTTTAACTTTAAAAATTTAATGCTTATAGGGTTGTCTTTATTTACTGGAGAAGATAATATTTTCTCGGATACTGCCCAGCGAGAATATCGGAATTCATTATATTTGTCTTGTTCCCATTTTGAATTATCTGAAGACTCTTTATGTTCAAGCATATTTGGGGTAATATTTCCAATATCTTGATCATCAATATTTTGTCTATTGGAAAATATGTACTCCTCACCATCCTTACTGTAATTTCGAGCTGAGGATAGGGTATCACACGATAAACCGTAGCCTTTATTGTAATCATATATGGGGAGGAATAAACTAATGGATGCTGTAACGACTAAAGGTGTTATAATAGTAAAATGTAAAAGTTTTTTGTTTGAAAATAAGACTTTTAGATTGTAGGGTTTATATTCAGTAGCTTGTATATTAAAAGCTAAAATTGAAGCAAGAATTATAAATATAATCACAGAACCTAGATGAATTAGCGAAGATCCCTCTTGTGTGTCTTTAAATATCTCTTTTAAAATAACAATGATAAAAATCCAAGCAAAAAATGTAATTATGCCGAAGAGTGTCTCAAGAACATATCCTAGGTTAAGGTTTGGAAGCTTGTTATAAATTGTAAGTATTATTTTAAATTGAATCCAAAACGGAATCAATAATGATAATGTATAATACAATGATATTTCAAGAAAATTAGTCCATAAATTTATATGACTTGTTATATTAAGTAGGCTCGGAAAAACATCAGAAATGTAATAGCTGGAAGATTTAAGCGTAGATATCCATATATACATACCTATTGCATAATATGCATACAAAATTACTAACGGTGAAATATACTTGAATATTTTTAGTATACCATGAGAGTGATTCTCAGGACTTTTTGTATCTGCTTTAGCCATATTAATGCCCTTCTCGATTTATATATGTTTTATACCAGGGTTTATTTATAATAGTTGTAACGACACGCACTTGTAGAAGATAAATATTGACTTCATTTTATGTAAGGTTACCTTGCATTGACGGCACCCAAGCCCGCGTCATAATCCGACACAAACGACATAATGCTACGCGCACTTGGCGCATTCGGGGACCGTGGCACAGTATAGGGTTGAGTACCTCTGTTCCTCGACCTTGGCGCATCCTTCGGTTGCGCTAAGCCAACCAGGAGTCATGCATGGCTGAACATACTTTCGGATTCCGCACCCGCGCCCTGCACGCGGGCGGCACCCCGGACGCTGAACACGGCGCCCGCGCGGTCCCTATCTACCAGACCACCTCGTTCGTTTTCAAAGACACCGACGATGCCGCCAACCTCTTCTCACTGCAGAAATACGGCAACGTCTACTCGCGCCTATCGAACCCGACCGTTGCCGCGCTGGAGGAGCGCATCGCATCCCTAGAGGGTGGTATTGGGGCGGTGGCGACTGCATCCGGCATGGCCGCCGAGTTCATCACCTTCGCCGCGCTCTGCCAGGCAGGCGATCACATTGTGGCATCCTCCCAGCTGTACGGCGGAACAGTCACCCAGCTTGACGTCTCCCTGCGTCGATTCGGCATCGAAACCACCTTCGTGGAAGGCACCGACCCTGCGGATTACAAGGCGGCGCTGACCGAGAACACCAAGGCAATCTACACGGAGGTTGTCGCCAACCCCTCCGGCGAGATCGCAGACATTGAAGGGCTCGCTGCTGTAGCCCATGAGGTGGGAGTCCCCCTCGTCGTAGACGCTACGATCTCAACCCCGTACCTGATTCGCCCGCTGGAACACGGGGCCGACATTGTGATTCACTCCGCCACCAAATTCCTGGGCGGGCACGGAACCACCCTCGGCGGCGTGGTTGTTGAGAGCGGACGGTTCAACTGGGCGAACGGCAACTTCCCGCTCATGACTGAGCCGGTGCCTTCGTACAATAACGTCTCGTGGTGGGGGAACTTCGGCGAATACGGGTTCCTCACAAAACTGCGTTCCGAGCAGCTGCGCGACTTCGGTCCCGCACTCTCACCGCAGTCGGCATTCAACCTGCTTCAGGGTGTGGAAACCCTGCCGCAGCGCATGGATGCGCACCTCGCCAACGCGAAAAAGGTCGTGGACTGGCTGGTTGAGGATGCGCGCATCGCCTACGTAAACTACGCAGGCTTACCGGGGCATGCGCACTACGAACGCGCGAAAAAACTGTTGCCGCTGGGCGTTGGGTCTGTATTCTCCTTCGGGGTGAAGGGCACTGAGAAGGCGAGCGGCCGCGTGGTTGGCAGCGAGTTCATTAGTGCGCTCGTGTTGGCATCGCATCTGGCGAATATTGGTGACTCGCGCACTTTGGTGCTGCATCCGGGTTCGACCACACATCAGCAGCTTTCCAGTGAGCAGCTTGCTGCTGCGGGCGTGGGTGAAGACCTGATTCGTATTTCGGTTGGGCTTGAGGATGTTGAAGACATTATTTGGGACCTTGACCAGGCGCTCACCCACGCAACTGGCATGAACCACGCGGGTGAACGCGTGGGGGAATCCAGCGCCGATAAGCTCGTTGCGGCGCAAGAGGCTCTCGCCGCCGAAGAGGCTGACCCGCAGCAGGGCGCCGCCTGTGCGCTGCCGAATAGCGCCGCAGCTTCGGGCGCCTCAGAGCCCAAGGATGCACCCGCGAAGGAGGGCAACTAATGACTGAGAAACGTACCTGGGTAGGCCCGAGCGCCCCCGAGCGGCTGAACATTCTGCGCAACACCCGCACTATCGCGATTGTGGGGATGAGCGATAAGATTTCGCGCGCCTCAAACTTCGTGGCAACCTACCTGCTGTCTTCGTCGCCGTATACGGTGTATTTTGTGAACCCGATTCTTGCGGCGAAAGGCAAGACCGTGCTGGGGCAGCCGGTGTATGCCTCGCTTCAGGACCTACCAGAAGTACCCGATCTCGTCGAGATTTTCCGTCGCAATGAAGATCTCCCGGGTGTGGTTCAGGAGGCGGTTGATTTGGGCGCAAAGACCGTGTGGATGCAGCTGGGCTCGTGGAATGAGGAAGCTGCCGCTATCGGTGAGGCAGCTGGGTTGAACGTGGTCATGGATCGATGCGTGAAGATCGAGCATGCGCGCTTCCACGGCGGTCTGCACCTTGCGGGCTTCAACACCGGCGTGATTTCCTCGAAGCGCCAGGTCACGGCGTAGCTCGGCGACTGTCGCAGGCCTAATCTTCAAAGCGGCGGCTGTTTGGGAGTAATAAGCTTCCAAATGGCTGCCGCTCTTGTGTGATAGGTGCGCATCTTCCTGCCCTACAGAAATGGGGGGCGGTATGTTCCGCATCTGGGGTGCTTGGCTGGTCATCATCACAACATCTTCACAGCATCATTACAAAAAGTTGTGATGATACTGGGATGACCGAACAGTCGCAAAAACCTTGAAATTTCAAAGGGCTTTCCCCATGAGCCACAACGAAAATAAGCGTCATAACAACATCATCTCAACATCTTCACAAAAAATTGTGATGATATTGGTATGATGTTGTGAAGATGCCTTTATGCCCACCATTGCGGGGAGGAACCATGGACTTCACGGCCGTCGACCTTATTGATACATTACGCAAAAATCGCTCTGAGAGCTCAGCCCTAGAGGTCAAAGCTGCTGAACACGGGTTCCCCAAATCTGTTTTAGATACGGTGAGTGCCTTCGCTAACGGGGAAGGCGGCACCATACTCCTGGGTGTTAGCGATCCCGCCTCTGGTTTAACGCCGGTTCCCCAATTTGATGCGCAAGCGATACATGATGCAGCCGTTGATTCGATACGCGATAAGGTTAAGCCACGCCCTCCCGCAGATGTGAGTATTGAAACCTTGCCACAAGGGCACCAGGTAGTGCGTATCGATGTTGAGCCGGGCGACCCGGTGCAGAAACCTTACTATGTTGATGCACGCGGCATGTATAACGGCGCATACCACCGCATCGGTGAGGCGGACGTTAGGCTCAGCAACTATGAGATAGACCGTCTGCTTGAAAATCGAACCCAGCCCCGATATGACGAAGAGATTGTACCTGAGGCAAGCATTGACGACCTTTCCCCAGAACTCGTCAGCAATTATGTTGCCCGTTTACGTGAAGAGCAACCCCGAGTCTTTGCGGGACTATCTGAAGTAGAAGCGCTAAAACAGGCTCGTATTCTGCGTCAGGATAAGCAGGGGCAAGAAGCACCAATACTAGGTGCACTTTTGGCGATGGGCACGGAGCCACAAGCTTTTTTCCCTCAGCTGATGATAAGTGTTGTGGTGTTGCCTGGTACCGAAATGGGGAAGGTCACCGCCGATAGTAAACGGTTTTTAGATAATCGTACCTGCAAAGGTCCAATACCTGTGATGGTTAAGGATGCTATGGCTGTACTTTTACGTAATATGAGCAAGACCTCGGTCATGCAGGGACGAGGCTCTTCAGCAATCGGCAGGGAAGACTTTTATGAATATCCTACCGATGCTATCCGTGAGCTACTGGTGAATGCTGTAATGCACCGCGACTATTCACCAGGAGCACGCGGTGCACAGGTTCAGGTGGAACTGTACACTGACCGTCTTGTGGTCCGTAGTCCCGGCGGTATCTTTGGGTCGGTAAATATTCGTGACTTTGGTCAGCCTGGGGTTTCTTCCACACGTAATGCCTTTCTTGCGGGATTTCTCATGGACTTGTCGGATCCAAGTACTGGTCGGCGCGTGGCGGAGAACCGTGCATCGGGCATACCAACAGTGTTTCGGGCGGTCAGGGAGGCCGGTTTGGAGCCTCCGGTGTTTGTGGATCAGCTGAGACATGTTGAAGTATCCATATTTAATAGGACCATGACCCATGTTGACAGCGGGGGAGAAACTCAACAAATCGTCCCGAACCACGAGCCTGACAGCACCGAGAAGTTGAATGTGCGTCAGCGTAATATTTTGCAGGGGTTACGGGAGCACGGTGACGCTGTTTCGGCATCATATGCCCATGAGCACTGGGGCGGAGGAGCTTCACGCACCTCTGTGGGCAACGATTTGAAACTTTTGGTTGGATTGGGGCTTGTGGAGGCAACTGCTCCGGCTCGAAGTAAGAACCGTAAATATCGTGTGGTAAGTGGGTGAGACGGCAGACCTTAAATCTGCGGGTCAGACGCTGTTTGCTCGTAAAAGGCCATATAGCAGTGTATTCATTGGTTCAGCCTTTGAGCTTTGGGGCGGATTGTTCATAGGGCAGTTAGAGAACTGTCTGCAGGGCAATGCATCTTCCCAATATCATCACAACTTTTTGTGATGATATTGAGAAGATATTGTGATGATACTGTCCTTCTGTCAGCGCAAGAGGGCTGGATAGGCTAAGAAGGCAGAAAATAGGGCTGGTTGGGGTGTTTTAGTGCGGTCGTATCGCTGGCGCATCGAGCCGAGGAAAATTAATCATCCGAAACACAAAATTATATATTTATATTGTTTCCGCCCGAAAATCTAAATCGGGTTAACCACTTGACAGCTTAAAACCCTACCCTTAGGGATGGCTTTATGGGTATGCTAATACGAGTGCCTTGCGACAGGGGGCTTTCGCGGCGGTCGCAGGGTACTTTTGTGGCGGTGGGGTGCTTGGCACACATGAGCATCCCGCCGCCTTTATCGTTTCTTTCCGAACAGCGTTGAGGAACCTCTCAGGGCGAAGTAGCAGACCCGTTACTTACCGCGTTGCTCCCGTTCACGATGCAGCTGATCGCGGTACGCCTGAATCTGGTCCTCTGTAATCACATCCAGCTGATTTGTGAGCGGCGTGCCCGGTGCCCAGCCTTCGTTCTCAAGATGTTCGTGGTCGCGGCGGAATACATCCAGCAGGCGCGGGCGCTGAACCTTCAGCGTGGTGGGCATCGGCAGTCGCCAGTCGCGCCACCGCGCCACAACACCCAACACCGTGCAGGTGAGCACAGACATAGCGATCGCCACATGAGGGCGTTCCAGCATCCTGAAGCAAATTGCCGTTTCGGCGGCGCCCACAAACGCCACCGTGGCGTAGAGCGAGTTTCCGCCGAAGATAGCGGGGATGCGGTTCACCATAATATCGCGGATAACCCCGCCGCCAACCGCCGTTGTCACCCCTAGCGCGATTGCTGGGAGCCAGTGCAGTCCCAGGGTAAGGGATTTGATGGTGCCGGTAGCCGCCCAACAGCCCATGCCCAGAAAGTCTACGACCACAAGGGCGCGGGTGGCCCAGTTTGAGCTCAAATCCAGCACATACGCCAACGCCGCCGAGGTGATAGCGCCTACCCAGTACCAGCCGTCGGTGAGCGCTATTGGAAGCCCCACATTCAGCAGGATGTCACGAATCATGCCGCCGCCCATGCTGCAGACGACCGCCAGCAGCAAGAAGCCCACCATGTCGAACCGCAGGGCGCGTGCCACCGCTCCGCCGAGCAGGCCATTAGCCACCACGGCTGCAATATCTACGATGCGGAACAGCGTCTCGGGCTCGATATTGAACACGGTCGGCCTCCTTTCGACGGCTCAGGAGTAGAGGAGTGGATGCGGCCCACAGTTTTAGGCGCAACGTCTGTTATCTTACCGCGTGTGCTGCCGCTACGATACCCGCAGGTTTGTGGCGTGCCGCATACGCCAGATCTGTGCGAGACAATGGAGGAAAGTAAACGCAGGTTGAAAGTGCTGAGAGGAACGCAATGGCGGTTTCACGTGAGCAGGTTTTTGAGGTTCTTCAGCGGGTGCATCAGGCACTAGAGCATGGTCTGCCTGGCTGGTCGGTGCGCCCAAATATTACGGGAACCGGCGCGGTGGGGCTGTATCTTGACGGCCCCGAGCTGCCGCTGATGGGCGTGAATCTGGCGGGCGAGCCCGTGGCACGGCATCTGTGCGGGACGGTTCAGAGTGCCGATCGTGGGCTTCCCGGCGAGCTGGATCAGGTGCGGTATCAGTACATTTTGGGCGTGAGCGTGACCGAGCGTGATGAGGAATATCCCGAATTGACCGACCTACCCAAGACGGGGGAGCCCAGCTGGGTTGATGCCCTGCGGGTGTTGGATCGGCAGGTTCTCGCTAAACGCAGGGATGAATTTTTCATCAGCCGCGGCGGTTATGTGCCCGGTCGTCGAGCTTTGGGGAAACGCCGGGTGGCGCTGCGGCGCGAGTTCTTCCCCGGCAAACCCTGGCTGGGTCTGGGCACGATTGACTGGTGCGCGGGCGTGCGGTCCACTCCGGTCTACGCCAGTGAGCTGGATGCGCTCGCCGCCGCCGCGGTGCGCCTCGCCTCCACCTGGGATGCGGCGCTCCGGTCGGTCTAAAATTCAACTGACAAGTGGTTTTATGCGTGACGTGCTCACGTTATACATAAGATTCACGAGTTAGGCATATTACCTGAAGAAGGCAGGGGGGGGCGAGCCTTCAGCACCCATAACTTTCACCTACGCGAATAACCCCCCCCAAAGCGCCCTTAGATCCTCGGGAAGAGGGGAGTAGAATCAAAGAGGTGCCTCTCACAGGTTCTTTCTCGATGTTCAGGGGATCTCTGACAGCAAGCAAACATCACACAGACACAACCAAGAATTCAGGTTTTCGTGACAACGCATTCACAGGGTGCGGTGGAGAATCCGCGCCGCATGCTTTTTCTCTACACAACACTCAGTGCGCTCATGGCCTGCTCGGCTATCTCGACCGACCTTTACCTGCCGGGCCTGCCGAGCATCGAATCGCAGATGGGCGGCAATATCGAGCTGACGATTACGGGATTCCTCATCGGATTTGCGATTGCGCAGCTGATTTGGGGGCCTGTCAGCGACCGCATCGGGCGCAAAATTCCGTTGGTGCTGGGCATGGCAATCTTTGCCGTCGGTTCTGCCGGATGCGCGCTCGCCTCAACCACAACCGAACTGGTTCTGTGGCGCTTGGTGCAGGCGGTCGGTGCGTGTGTGGGTCCTATGCTTGCGCGCGCTATCGTGCGTGATATGTACCAGGGCGTGCGTGCGGCACAGGTACTTTCTACTCTTGTGCTTATTATGGCGATTGCGCCGATTGCCGGGCCGCTTCTTGGCGGGTTCCTGGTGGTTTCCGGCGGGTGGCGGCTGACTTTCTGGGCTATTGTGACCATCAGCGCCATTATTCTGCTTTTGGTCTTTTTCCTGCCCGAGAGTCTGCCTGAGAATAAGCGTGAAAGCAGTACGGTACTTGCGGCGTTTAGAAGTTATCCGCTTCTGCTGCGCCGCCGCACTTTTATGAGGTACGTGCTGTGCGTGTGTTTCTTTTACGTGGCGATTTACGCTTTTATCACGGCATCGTCGAGCGTGTATATCACGAGGTTCGGGGTTGATCCGCGCTATTACGGTCTGCTTTTCGGCGTGAATATTATCGGGGTGATGGTGCTCAGCAGTTTCAATCGACGATTTGTGCAGCGCTATAGTCTGGATTTTCTGCTGCGTATTTCGACTGCGGTTGCCGGGTTGGCTTCTATACTTGCCGTGATAACTGTTGCTGCGGATGTGGGTGGTCTGTGGGGTGTAGCGGTTCCGGTGTTCCTGGTGTTCAGTATGAACGGCATCGTTGCCGCCTGCACGAACGCCGCCGCCCTAAATTCTGTGGAACCTTCCATCGCCGGTTCCGCTGCGGCACTCTTAGGGTCGTTCCAATATGGAAGCGGTATTATTTCCTCGCTCCTGCTCGCGGTAATTCCGGGGGAGAGGACGATTCTGATGGTTTCTATTATCTGTGCGTTCGTCCTGCTCTCGGCGGTGATGGGCTTCCCGAAAGCGCCCGAAGAAAAGCCCAAGGAACAGTCTCAGAGGCAGGAAGCGGCTTAGAATTTATTGTCCTACTCGCATCTGCATCTGAACTTGCGTAGGTAAAACTCTGGGTATAGCCCGGTGCCTCAGGGATTGAGAGTAAGAGGGAGCAGCTGATTCAACTGCCCCCTATTCACTTTAAGTTAAGCTGCCGCTAGCCCCTTAACAAGTAGTTCGCGGGCAACTTCAGAGGTGCTTTGTCCTCGTTGAGATGCTAGGTCTCGGATAGTATTGTTAAGGGGTATTCGGATTTTATGGTGGAAAAGGGCTTATAAATCACCCTTCTCCAAATTC
>ERZ773061.811-NODE-811-length-12065-cov-6.388843_pt1 | contig 12065 bp, 10 predicted proteins | sample MGYA00580627_ERZ773061 | MGnify/ENA primary metagenome ERZ773061 (study PRJEB29015, sample SAMEA2738119) | human oral metagenome | biome: human oral; feature: human-associated habitat; material: saliva | place: China | collected 2223 ...
TATTTGTTGTATTTGTTGTGTTTGTTGTATTTACTTTATTTGTTACTACAACACTTATTCCTTGGTGTGTTTTTGGTTTAAATATTCCAACTTGTTTTGCTGCCATATTTATTGTTATACCTGCAATTAATAATAGTACAATAATTGAAATTACTAAAACGATTAGAGTTACTCCACTTTCCTTATTTTTCATATTGATTCTCCTTTGTATATTAATTTGTTTTTACACTGCTTGTTACAACTTTTTTATTTGATGTATTTGTTTTATTCATGTTTATTTTATCATTATTAGTTTTTGTTTGTAAAGTTGTTTTTTTATCAGTATTTTTTTCTTCTGTTTTTACTTCAGTATTTATTTCAAATGGGTCCGGTCTTTCTTTATTATAATTTTTGCTTTGTTTATATATTGTTAAATCCGAATTACTTACTTCGTATATATTTTCTTCACTTGTATTTTCATTTTTCATTATTGTTTGCTTTGGTATATATTCTTTTACCTTTGTTGGTATGATTTTATTCATTGGAAAGAATTGTTCTTTTATAACAATTAGTATTATTATAAATAATATGATTATAATAAGTGATAAAAAAATACTTTTTAGCGTATTTTTCTGCATTACATTCTCCTTATTTCTCTTCTAATATTTTTATATTTCTTATTTGAAATTTAGCTTCATCTTTTTTCATGTTGAAATTTGATACTTTAAAATTGTTTTCAATATCATACATAAAATTAGCAATTCCTAAATATGGTCCAGTCACTGTAATGTCAAAGTTCTTTGAAATATCAGTATAATCCTCTATACTCATTTTTAAATTTACGCCATGTTTTTTTGCGCTTTCTTCAATTTTACTCCAAGCATATTCTTTTGTATATGTTTTTAATTTTGTTGAATTATTCTTCTTGGCTTCTTTTAATGTTTCTGTATATTCTTGTTTTACTGTTGAAATTAATTTTTCATTTGCATTTATTTTTGATACTAATTCTTGATAATCTCTTGTTTCGTCATTTGCTTTGTCAATTTTATTTTCTAATTCACTATATGATTTAATTGTTTCTTCTATACTTGCTATTCTAAAATTCCCTATTGATATTCCAAATTTTAATGAAACTCCAATTAGTACCATAAATACTAAGAATATAAATATTACTAGTATTTTCTTCATTTTTCCTCCGTAATTACTTTATCTCAACTTCTATTGAGCCTTGTTTTGTTTTTGAATTCAAATCAATCTCTGACATTTTTACATTCTTTAAAACAGTACTATCTTCTAAATCTTTTTTAAATTTTTCTATTGCTACTTTATCTTCCGATTGAACAATTATTGTAAATTTTTGTATTTTATTTTCTTCTGCGGATGTATCTTCTACTGATTTAATTTCTATTAATTTTACGTTTTTAGGAATTGTATAATATATTTGATTTAATAAATTATTTACCTTTGTTTTTTTCTCTTCTACTGCTTGGTTTGATTTTGCTGTTGCATATTCCGTTATTATTGATTCTATTTTTTGTTTGTCTTCTTTTGCTTTTTCAATTTGTACAGATGCATAATTTGATATACTATCTACTTTTTCTTGTTTTCCTTTTATTTGATAGTTTAATAAAAAATTTCCAAAAATGTATATTGCAAATACTGATATTATTGTTAAGCAGTCTACTATTGCACTTGATTTTTTGTTTGGATTTTTTACAAGAATTAGTTTATTTTCAAATCTTCTATCTCTAAAATTTAAACTTTCTTCGTTTTTTAATCCTTCAATTGCTAAAGCGATTGCTGCATTATATTCTATAAATCTTTTTTTATTATTATTTGTTGGTAGAAAATATGGTGTTAAAAGCTTTATTTCTGTTTCTGTAAATATTTGCTGAAAATAAATATCAATATTGTTTATATTAGCTCCAAATCCTGTTAGGTATATTTCATCAATCTTTTCAAATTTATTTTTTACTCTTTGCAAAAATTCACTTATTTTATTTAATAATGGAATAATTAAATTTAATCTTTCATTATTTTTTTCATCTTTATTTTGATTATTATTTATATTTATTGTTGTATTTTTTATTGATTCATATAATTTTACAAATTTGCTTTCTTGATGCATTAATCTCTTAAATATTTCATGCATTTCATGATTTAACTTTGCTACACCATCTATTTGTCCATTTATTATAGTTGTTAATGTTATTACTTCTTCTAAATTAATAATTACTATGTTTTTGTTTTTTTGATTTTCTATTAAGTTTTGTAATGATGTGGCAATTGGTGTAATTTTATTGATAATTGATGGATCTTCAAATCTTTTATAAACATTGTACAAACTATTTGCATAATTATAAATATATATTGCTTTTCTTTGATTATTATTTTTATCAAATATATATCTACCTATTATTTCATCATTACAAATATTATTTTGTATGCAATATTCAGAAAACTCAAATTCTATATCCTGTTCATTTATCTTTTTGTTTGTATAAACCCTAGAATAATAATATTCTTCATTTATTGTATTTGTATTTATTATTGCTTTTTCACTTTTAGTTTCTTGGATAATTTGATTTATGACTGCTTTTGGATTACCATCATATACTTTGACTCCCAAGGCTTTTGCAATTATTTTGTTTCCGTTGTTTTGAATTTTGGCATATCTAATAAAATTATGGGATATGTTTAATCCTAGGCTCTCTCTCATAATTTTTTCTCCTGCGTATTTTATGTTTTGTCATATTTTTCCTGACACAATATTACAATTAATTTTATAGTATTAGTAATAAAAGTCAATAAAAAACTTCTTTTTGTAAATTATTTGTAATCTGTATTATTTTTATTTTTCTCTATCATATATTTGTTCAATTTCTTCATTTGACTTATATTGATGTTCGATATTGTCTGTCAATGTATCTACTTTATTATAGATTCTTTCTAAATAATCAACTACCTTTTCATCTTTTGAATTTATTTTAGTAATTAACTCTTCTTTTTCTTGATTTTGTAATTGAACTTTTCCGTATATAATTTTAAATCTTAATTCTCTTTCAATAAATGCCTTTATTGGCGGATATATTTCTATTGCTGTATTTGTATATATTATTGCTTTATCTATGTCTCCTTCAATTATTGCTATTTTTGCTAAGTAATAATATGCATATGATGCTATTTTCTCATCTTCTGACTCTTTTTGTTCAAAGAAATATTTTTTTGCTTCTTCATAATCTCTCAATATCATGTTTATTTGTCCAATATTTAATTTTGATATTGCTTCATATGAATTAATTTGTGCTGCTTTTTCATAATTTTCTTTTGCGGCAATAAAATCATTTAGCATTGTGTATGTCATTGCCATGTTATAATATAAATCATAATCTCCAATGTTGATTTTTAGCATTTTTTGATACATATTTAATGCTTCTTTATATTGTTCATTATCATAATATGCTATTCCTAACATCATTTTGGCTTTGTAATTTTCCGGGTCTATTTTTATTAAGTTTTCTAATATTTCTACTTGTTCTTCTCTTTTATTTTGAATTTTCAATATTCTTGCCAATTCGCAATATGCTTCAAAATTGTTTGGTTGTTGTTCAATGACTGTAAAATACTCTTCTTCAGCTTTTTCATATTGTTTATTTATTTCATAGTATTTTGCTAATCTTTTGTGCCACACTGGACTTATTGGATGTTGCTCTATTTTTTGTAATATAAAATTCCTTGTTTTTATTGAATTATTTGAAAGTTTTAGACTATAGTAAAAATCCATTATGTTTATTTTTTTGTATGTTAAAAATTTTATAAATATTGGTGCTATTATTCCGACAATGATTACTATAACATTTATAGTAATCATTTTTTCTTTTGTTATTAACAAGTATATCGCTAAAATTATTATTGAAATTATTTCTAAAATCACTTCAATGATGTAATTACTATCTTTTGTTCTTATATATTTTATTATATTAATTGATAATATAAATAATATTATAAACAATATTATTGCTTCTGTCATTTGAATCCTCTCCTTATTTTGCTATTATAACATAGTGTTTTTTGACAGTAAATATTTTTTTTTGCATCAAAGTGTTGACAAAACAAATTAATGTATTTATAATATTAATTGTTCAGTGAGACATGCAGTCATGGCGGAACTGGTAGACGCACAGGACTTAAAATCCTGCGGACTAATACTCCATCCCGGTTCGATTCCGGGTGACTGCACCAAAATAACAGGTTAGAATTTAATTCTAACCTGTATTTTTATGTCCTAAAAAAAAAGTGAGTTTGTTTTTTGTGAACTAATTTAGTTTCACTTTACACTTAACTCACTTCTTTTTGGTTTTAAAATCCTGTTGAAAATCCACTACTACGAACTAGTTTTCCATTTCTTAAACATTCACATGCAGTTTTATTTATTACCCATTCTCCATCTATTTCACCATTTCCGGCTATCCAACCCGTTTTTTCAATATCCTTTGCTTTTACAGAGTATTTAACAAAAGCTAGTATATCTTTTGGACTATATTTTCCATCTTCATTGAATACTTGCTTTTCAGAGTCTGATAAGATTTTTACTTCATCTACTCTATAATCCAATAACTTTTCACGACTTATATTATCAATTGCCTTCAACTTTGCTATAAACTGTTCTTTGATCTTGTCTGCATCACTAATTTTTCCTTCATCTACTCTATGATCCAATAGCTTTTCACGACTTATATTATCACTTTTCTTCAACTTTGCCGGAGACTGTTCTTTGATTTTTTTTGCATTACTTGTTTTTCCTTCATCTACTCTATTATTCAATAGCTTTTCACGACTTGTATTATCACTTTCCTTCGACTTTGCCGGAAGCTGTTCTTTGATCTTGCCTGCATTGCTCGTTTTTTCTTCATCTACTCTATGATCCAATAGCTTTTCACTACTTATATTATTACTTTCCTTCAACTTTGCTAGAAACTGTTCTTTGTTCTTGTCTGCCTTACTCGTTTTTCCTTTATACATAAAATATCCCGCTATTGTTAATAATATAATAAATACTAGATCACATATTAATACACTTATTAGCATTTTATTTCTACCTTTCATATATATTCTCCTTTCTATTTTATTATTCTCCTATTTTAAGAAATATTATCACATTGAATATTGTTTTTCAATAATTTGAATTCCTTTCAAATCCAATATGTTTATTTTCATAAAACACTTGAATTTTTGGGCATTTTATGGGAAAATATATACAAGTGTTTACTTATATTTAGAGAGGATTTTAATATTATGAAATTATTTGATAAATTTTTAAAAATATTAAAAACTGATAGAAATACATTCGCAACATATATTTTACTTATGGTTACAATTTATTTAATTGTTGATCGTGTATTTGAAGTATTGCTAATACTTACTAATGGTGTTGCTTATCACTATTTTGAGCCTCAAGTTTACGGACTTGCTTTCTTGGCTCCTATATTTTGTTTTCTATTTAGTTTTTCATCTTCATTTATTAAATCGGATGGAGATAAACACAAATGGTTTTATGCTTATTGTATCGAGCTTTATATTTTAGCTGTTTGTATGCTTATTGAATGGATTAATAAAATGGCTTGGTTTGGTATTTTACAATTACCTAATTTCAACAATTTTGTAATTGACTTTTCTTATTTAATCAGACCTGCTTTTTCATCAGTAGCTATTGCGATACCTCTTGCTACCTGGATTTATCTATTCAATTTCTTATATAGATCGGTTTCACAAACCAAGCTTATGCTTGATTCTATTGAAGATTATGATGGAATTGATTTATCTGATTCATCTCGTGGTTGGGGTGATTATACTGATGAAATCTATATCGGTATTAGAAAAGATAATGGTAAAAAAGTTAAACTTTGTGAAATTAGAAGATTTGAACATACATTAGTTTGTGGTATAACAGGTTCTGGTAAAACTACATTGATTTTCGAACCTTGGATTGCTCAAGATATTAGTAAAAAGGCTTTCTATGCTCAAACATCTAAAGCAATTGCTTTTGCTGGTCTTCGTACTGGTATATGTTCTTTGAAATATCCTTATAGCAATGATTATTTAAATAAAAACTTCTCTTTAAATATGATTTCTCCTTCAGAATCAAAGAAATCAATTTTTAACAATCGTGTTTCTGATTTGATTTATGCTGAAGCTGGAAATAAAGTAATTTATCGTAATTTAGGTTTATCATATATCGCAGCTGATAATGAATCATTTAAAAAGATGGGTAAAGTTTGTGATGCTTTCAATGTTGCTTATAATATTGTTGATCCACTTGATCCAAATTCTATTGGATTAAATCCTTTTGCATATGCTTCTCCTAGCAAAGCTGCTAGTTGCATTGTAACAATTTTAAAAGGTTTATTCCCTGGTGATCTTAGTAATCAATATGAATCATATAGTCAAAATTTGATGCTTCAATCAATTACTAATTTATCAATTATGTTAGCCGTTGTTTATCCAAAAATTAATAATGGTAAACTACCTACTTTAGTAGATTTAATGAAAGTAATGTCTAATTTTGATTTAGTTGAAAGTCTTTCTGGAGTTTTAGAGTCAAATGAAGAGCTTTCTGAAAAATATACAGCTGAAATTAGTTTCTTTAGAAATAATTTCTATAAAGGAAGTCCTAATAGAAATGAAATGCAAAGACTTATCCAAGTACCTATTGGTGTTATTCAAAGTCTTGTAAGAAATCCTAATGTAAGAGCTGTTTTATGTAATAGAGTTAATAATCTTAATTTTGATCAGGCTCTTGAAGAAGGTCAAGTTAACTTAGTATTAACAAGAAGGGGTGAACTTGGTGAGTCTACTCATAAAGCTTTAGGTTTATTCTTCTTATTACTTATGAAACCTTCTGTTTTATCAAGACCTGGTAGTGAAAAAACTAGAATTCCTCATTATTTATATATTGATGAAGCTCCTACTTTCCTTACTAGTGCAACTGAAACAATATTTACTGTTTATAGAAAGTATAAAGTTGGTGCAATTATATCTTCTCAAAGTATTTCTCAAATCAAAGGTTGTGGAGATAAGTTGGGTGAAACGGTTATTGCTAACTGTGCTAACAAAATAGTATTTGGTAATAATACTCCTGCTGAAAATGAGTTCTGGGAAAAAGAACTTAGTACTAAAAAAGAATGGGATATTGGTAAAAGAGGTTATAATGCTGATAAAATGGAATATGACTCGAAGATTACACCTGAATATGGTAATAAAGCTGCAGTTAGTGCTGGTAAGATTAAAGACTTAAAATTCAAAGCAGCTGCATTTAGAATTAAGAATTTAAAAGGCAAAAATGATAATGGACAAATTAAATTAGATTTCTTGCCTGCAAAATATTTACAAAAACAAGTTGTTAAATCTTATGACTTTGCTAGTTTCTCTAATGGAATTGCAGAATCTAACGATGTAGTAAATTCTAATTACAATAAAACTGATACATTTACTTCTGAAGAAGGACCAATTAAAATGAATACTTCAAAATTGAATTTTAATTTTAATTCTTCTGATGCTATCATAAATAAGAAGGGAAATGATTCATCTTCTAAGAAATAAAAATATCCTAGAACTTTTAAGTTCTAGGATATTTTTTATGCTAATAATTTTGCATCTAATTTAATTAATTTATATTTTCCATCTTGTTCTGCAAATGCAGATAGAGTTTTTTGCATTGACTCTTCATTTTGTAATAAATCAGTTGTATAGTATATATTTATATTTGGAATTTCTAATTTATTCATTACTATTTCTTTGAATGTTTCTGCCATGTGTTTGCTGTCTTCACATAGTAATACCAATTGTGGTCTTACTGCGAATTCTGAATCACCTGATGTGAAATTGTTATAAAAATCTCTATAATATACTAATCTTTCTTCTAATTTTTTATGCCAATCATTTTCTCTTCTGATTGACTCATAGATAAAATCAATATTTTTTCCTTCAAATTCTACAGTTATTCTTAATCCTGCTTTGAATTTTTTCCCAATTATTTTTGCTGATAACTCAGGTTTATTTTTGTATGTTTTAAATGCTTTCACCTTTGTCATATATGCTATTAATAATTGATTTATTGATAATTTCTTCTTTATTATTTCTATTGGCTTTGCAACATCCGATGGTTGCCATGTTGATGGAATTTCTCTTGAAGTTAAAATGTATTTTCCCATTTTTTCTAAGCAGTATACTCTGTAGTCACTCATTCCACTTTCATTTTTAAAATAATATCTTGTTATTATTTTATTTTTCATTAATTGATCTAGTTTTCTATTAACTGCATTTTGATCTTTAATTTCTATTCCTTTAATTTGTAATAATTGGAATAATTGTCTTGATGTTAAAAAATCAAATTCATTGATTAATTCTATTATTTGAAAATGAACATCATTTATTACTCCTGAATTGATTTTTGCCATTATTTGATTCATTGAGACATAACCGTCTTTTCCATCAAATACTTTAATTTCATTCTGTCTCATTGAGAATGGTGATACTTTTGAACGTATTTCGTTATCTGCTATCATTTTTTTCCTCCTAAAAATTATTTTATAAGGTTTGTATTAAAAGAACTTATTTCACTTTGAGTTAAATATCTCCATTTTCCTATTTCGATATTTTTTACTGCTAACTTTCCGATTTTTGATCTGTGTAATGCTAATACTCTTTTTCCAATCGCTTCGCACATTTTTCTAATTTCACGATTTTTTCCTTCATGTATTGTTATTTGCACTCTAGAAATTTGTTTTAATTCATCTGTCTTTAGAATTTTTGCTTTTGCTGGTTTGGTTAAGTATATTTCTCCATTATTCTCTATTTCAACTCCGGCTTTTAGCTTGTCAATCTCTTCTGAAGTAATCACTCCTTTTATTGTAACATTATAAGTCTTTTCAATTTCAAAACTTGGATGTGTAAGTCTATTTATAAACTCACCATCATTACTTAATAATAATGCTCCTGAGGTGTACATGTCAAGTCTTCCTACTGGAACTATTTTTTCTTTTACTTTTACTATGTCTAGTACTGTATTTCTGTTGAATTGATCTTTTACTGTTGTTACATAGTCTATTGGTTTATTTAGCAAAATATATACCTTTTTTTCGGTTTTTTCTACTATCTTATCATTGTATTTAACTACATCTTTTTCTGGGTCTATTTTGAATCCTAGTTGATTTACAACTACATCATTTACCTTAACTTTTCCCTTTAGGATATATTCTTCACATTTTCTTCTTGCTGCAATTCCATTATTAGCAAGATATTTTTGTAATCTTTCTTCCATTATTAGATTTCCTTTATTTTATTATACCATTCTGGATATGGTGCTTCATAATTCACTATTTTTCCGGTAGTTGGGTGTCTGAATTCTAATTTTAAAGCATGCAATGCTTGTCCTTTTATTCCAAATTCATTTTTCCCATTTGAATATACTTCATCACCTACTACTGGATGTTTTATATATGACATATGCACTCTTATTTGATGTGTTCTGCCAGTTTCTATTTTTGCTTCTATTAAAGTATAATTTCCTTTTTCAGTTTGAATTCTTTTCAATACTTTGAAATGTGTGATTGCATTTTTTCCGCTTCTTACAATGGCCATTTTCTTTCTATCTCTTTCACTTCTAGCTATTGGCATATCTATTGTTGCTTCATTTTCTTCAATAAAACCTTTTACTAATGCTATATATACTTTTTGTATTTCTCTATTTTTTATTTGTTCTGATAGATTTAGATGTGCATGATCATTTTTAGCTATTATTAATAAGCCAGATGTATCTTTATCAATTCTATGTACTATTCCAGGTCTTATTACTCCGCCTATTCCTGATAAGCTTTCCTTGCAGTGTGCTAAAATTGCATTTACAAGTGTTCCTTCATGATTTCCTGCTCCTGGATGTACAACCATTCCTTTTGGCTTATTTACTATTAATATATCATTATCTTCATATATTATTTCTAATGGTATATCTTCTGCTAATATTTTTGCATCTTTTGGTGGCTCTATTTCTATTGAAATTTCATCATTTTCCGCTATTTTATACGATTCTTTTGCTATATTTCCATTAACTAAAATTTTATTTTCTTTTATTAGTTTCTGGACCATTGCTCTTGATAAATCTTCATTCTTTTCTGAAATATATTTATCCAATCTTATTTTTTCATCTTCTTTTTTTACTTGATATTTTATTATATTATTCATTAATTACTCTTTCATATAGTACAAAGTTTTTATCACTATATATTTTATTATATAATGGATCTTTTGATATAAGCATATTTAATTTTGAGCTACTACCAGTTATAACATGTGTTGCGCCATATTCTTTAAATACATTATCATACCATGTCGCTATTTGTGAAACATTTAAGAAATCGCTGAATATGTCTTTTCCTACGAATTTCTTACTATTTTTGTTATATGTTCCATTAAACTCTGGTGTATATAAATCACATCTTGAATCTATAAATACTGGAATATCTTCAAATAACAAATAACTTCCATAGTTATAATCATTAAATAATTTTATATTTTTATAGTCCAATTTTTCTTTTATCCACTGACTTGCTTCTACTGGATATGATGTTTCATCTATATAGGGTTGTGTAAATTTTGGATTTATCATTTTTGTTGACATTAGTAACACAATTATCAATATTCCTATTTCTCCAAATATTGTAGTTAGGTATTCTTGTATTTCTAATAACAATTTTGGATTTTTTCTTTGAATAAATTCAGTTAGAATTCTTGCAAATACAATTCCTCCAAATAGAATTAACATTGATTCCTGTCTTCTTGTCATTATTGATAGTATAAATAATCCTGATAAAAAGAATAAATCTCTTAATCTTATTTTTGTTTTTGTAAATATTAATATTGCTAATAATATTCCATATGATATTAGTATTTTTTTCTCATTTATTAATATCATTGGTTGATGTTCACTTACTGCTTGTGTTGTATTACCTTTCATGATTCTGTAAGTATATGTATACGGCATATCTTTTAAAGGTGTTAGCAATCCTGTAAATAAACAAATTATGAATACTATGTATAATTTTTTAATATTTTCACTTGTTGCTATTCTTAGCTTGTAATTATCTAAATCTTTTGTTTTTGAAAGATATTTTTCAATTTTTAAATTTTCTGCTGTTATTTTACTGTCGCATTCTTTTATTTTTTCTTTATACTCTTCTATTCTTACATCTGATTCTTCAAATTTCTTTATTTTATCTAAATATATTTGTTTTTGTTTTTCTAATATTTGTCTGTGTATTATTCTTATTCTTGGTGTTGTTATAAAATTCTTAACTATATCTTCCCCTAAATATGGTAGGAATAGTATAAAATAAAATGGGAATACTGCTGAATGTAGATTTGCTATTAATATTGGTATTATGACCAATCCTACCATATATCTTATTTTTCCAGTCTCGAGTAGTTTTTCAATAAGTAGTATAGTTAATACAAATAGTGGGAATGTGATGCTTTGAGCTCTTGCCGCAGTATAATTTCCCATAAAATATAATTGGAACATTGATATCAAGAATGCAATTACCTGATTCTTGGTTATTTTTTTGTTTGTATAGTATAGTGCTATTCCTAAAAATACGGCTAGGGCTATTGTTGCAATATATAACCCTTGAAATCCTCCACAGTAGTCATATATATACGATGTTATAACATCATACATCCAATGTGGATATAGGTATTTTAAATCTTTATGCCATGAATAATGGTCTTTATAATCTATTCCATTTTGTCTAATTGATTGTCCAATTTTTATTGTATAAAATGTATCATTTTGGAATACCTTTGGTGTTATTGCAATTGCTAATAATATTAAGCATATAATTGCTAAAATTTCAAAGGCTATTTTAGTTTGTTTATTGAGTTTTACATTTTTTTGCTTTGACATTTTTTCCGCCTTATTTAATAACTATGTTATATATTTTATTTTTTACATATATTTCTTTTACTATTTCATGACCTTCTATATATGATGCTACTTTTTCTGACTTATGAACAATTTCTTTTACTTTTTCTTG
>ERZ773061.821-NODE-821-length-11997-cov-5.679953_pt1 | contig 11997 bp, 8 predicted proteins | sample MGYA00580627_ERZ773061 | MGnify/ENA primary metagenome ERZ773061 (study PRJEB29015, sample SAMEA2738119) | human oral metagenome | biome: human oral; feature: human-associated habitat; material: saliva | place: China | collected 2223 ...
AAGTAGGGATGGAATAGCCCAAACTTAACGCCTGTGGATATCGTGTAAGACGTCTATCCTACATATGAACCATGTAGGCTAGATGCAGTGATAGTTGAAGCAGGAAGCTCGGTAATTTATTGCCGAGTAGTTCACATAGAAATGTATTAGAAACTTTCGAAAGCGATAATACATTTGATATTGTTATTGAATAAGGAGGCTTTATTTTGAAATTGATTAAGATTTTATTAACAACCGTTGCTATCATAGGATTAGCACTTATTCCACAAGCTTCCTACGCAGAAGAAGCCAACAACGCATGTGTTGCAGGCTCTCCATGTGGAGAAGCAATCCTTGCTGGCTTTGTGGTTGAAGATTATAAAGATGCCATTATTGAGACAAGGTTTTACGATATCAATGAAAGGGAAGTTCTTTCGGTACAAATGTCATATAGCACAGATAAGTTCCAAGAGAAGATCCATTTACCAGTTGGTAAATACCACATTAAGACATCTGTAATCGGTTTAGAGAATGGACACAACAATTCTTCATCTGAAAAGCTATACACATTTGATATTTATGGCAATATAGAAGTTAAAGATACTGAAGTAGCAAGCTTTAGAACATTTGTCGGGAATGAAGATCTAATGTATAAATACGGTTGGATCGTTAATTTTCCTTTTGCTAATAAGCCAGAAGATTACGGTGGAGTCTATGACTTAAACATGTTAAAGACACTTGAGAACAAATATGCAAATGAAGTGCTAGGAAAACCCATGAAAGAGAAATATAAGCAGGAAAATAAAGAAGAGCAAAAGGTGATCGAGGCAGAAAAGGAAACGAATGGAAACAAATGTTCTTCGTTTGTAAAGTTTGTTTTTATTCCCGTTGTAATTGTTGGTATCGTTTATATCGGATTCAGAGAGTCAGACAGACTAAAAAGAATTATAAGAAAAGACTAAAAATATAGTCTTTTTTCTTTTTCCATTACAAAAAATAGCATAATATATATTGTACAAAAGGAGCTTTATATGACAGAAACAAATGGAAAAGAAATAAAAGAAACTGACGATATTGAACCAAGCGAAGGTTCTGGCAGTGAAGAAAAAGAAGGACAGTCTCCAGATCTAGGAGATGCTTTAAGCATGGACGATGAAGAAGCTCCTGAAGAAGATACTGAAAAAGAAGAAAACGAAGAAGAAAAATCAGAAGATGATGACAAGGATGAATTAGAGCGTGATCAGGATCAAGATGATAGTAATGAAGATTTAGAAGAAGAACCAAGTGAAGATGATAAAGATTTAGAAGAAGACACAAATAAAGTTGACGAACCAAAAGAAATCGATGTAGAAAAGGATCACGCAAGATTCTCAGGTGAAAAAGAGAAAAAGGCAAAAGAAGATTTTTTTAAGAAACAACAAGAAGAACATCGTAAAGAATTAATCAAACAACAATATAGAGAACAAGAATTATTAAACAAACAAGAAGCGATGTTAAATAGCGGCACAGAGCCGTTTGAGAACAGATTGGAACGTACTCCATTAGAGTCACAATCGGCTCAATTTAACCCTTTAAATAAGTCTCATGGCGATAGTGTTGAGAATCTATTAGAAGACAATGCTAAAGATGTCCCAGAGGCATCTAATCCAATTGAATACGAACAAAGAAGATTATCAGAAAAATTAAATAAAGAAATTAAAAAGAACCCTAACGGAAGAGAAGGCTTTAAAGAGCAACGTTTGAACAACAATCTTTTTGATCAGCCGTCAAGAGAGTTTAGACAAAATATTGAGTCCCCAACAGAACTCAATAGGGATGCCTTTTCACAGATTGATACAGCAACAGCTTCTGATCCGATCGAATATGAAAGACAACAACTAGCAAAACGGATCAACAATAATATTGATAAGAAAGCTGTTAAGCAAGAGCATGTAGCAAAGGCTGACCATAAATTTTTAAATGAGGAAAGAGTAAGAGAAAGAGCTTTCCCACAGGCTCAACAAGAAGCTTTTTCAAATTTAAACAAAGAATTAAATAATGATGCTTTCTCTACGACTACAGCGGAACCATCAGATGCACTCAGTTATGAGCGTCAAAGACTATCGGATAAGATCAATGAAAGATTATCTAATAACCACACAGGAAATAAACAAGTAGTTAAGAATGCAGATAAGAATATCATTCAGGAAAATAGTGGATTAAAGAATCAACAAGCACAAAATACGAATATTGGAAGAACTGGGATTGATTCTCACCAAAGCTTTAGTAATGAAGCATTCTCCCAAAAAGAAACGTTTATTGAAAATAAGACAGAGGGTAATTTTAGTGGATTAAAGACAGATGTAAATAAAGTTGCTAATAAACAAAAATATAGCAGTGAAGCTATCCAACATGTAGCTGAAAAAGAACAAGAATTATTAAATAAGATAAACAAAAATATTGCGAATGTTAAAAGAAATATTACTCCTGAAAACATAGCGAAGAAACAAATTGGAGATATTCCAAACAATCATCCAAATATTACAGATAACAAACCAAATATAAATAGTGGAATATCAAGTAAAAACGATTTTTCAAGTGGAGCTTTTAGTCAAAGCGATAATGGAGCAATTACACAACAACAAAATTTTGACCGCAGTGGATTAATGAAAAAGGTAAATGTACCTACAGATAATAAGCGGGTTATAAAGAATGAACGTCAAATTGCTCAACCTAATAAACAGATTATAAAAAATTCATTTTTAGAACAGCAAAAGTCAATTGATGAACAAAAAGCGAAGAAGTTAAAAGATGCAATCTCAAATATCACAAGAAACAACATGCCAGGTATTTCTTCGATAAGTGAGAAGAATTCCATTGGACAAAGTTCTGGCATTATAAATGCACCAGGTCCAAAAGAAAATGTCGAGTATCTGAAATCATCAGGACGATTCATTGAAAAGCGTGCTGATGGCACCATGCGATATATCTCTCAGAAAGAATACGATGCAGGCATTGCTAAGAAACTAAAACCATCACAAGAAAAATCTGTTCTTCAACCAGAAAAGAAGAAGCTTGTTAAAATTGGTGGAGGAGAAGTCAACGTAGATGCAGGACAGCAGCTTTCAACAGAAAAAAGAACATTAGCAAAAGATAAAATATCAACAGGAGCTATCGGCGATAAAGATAAGGTTCTTACAGGCAAAGATAGCTTAATTGGGGCACAAAGAGAAGGCTCCCTTGCAAGAGCAGACAAAGAAGCCAGCAAGATGAAACAGTTCCTTGCAAGAAGAGGAAGTGTTACGTCTAGTCAAAACATATTCAGCCCACAAGGCATTGCGAATGGCGGAAAGGCTATTGTACAGAGTATTGGTAAAAAGGCTCTTACCGCAGGTCTTGCAACATCTGTAACCATGGGTGGAATTTTTGGTGGCACAGCTTTGTATCAGGGCAGAATCAGAAGTAACAATACCCATATCGTACAACCTGTACAAGCTGTAAATAAGTCGTCAGCAGATAAAGATGAGAACATGATGCAAGAAATGGCAAACATGTTACAGGAACGCTTGAAGGCTTATTACAAGATCTTAAAGGGAGAAACCCTTACAGAAGAAGAAAAGAAGAAGGCTGGATCCGATTACGTTCCACTACAAGATATTACAATTACAAAGGCTACCTTAGATGGGACAGAGATCGATGCTGGAAGTATCACAATGTCAAACTTGAAGAACTTCTCAGCCGAATACAATCTATCAGGTAACAAAACCGATAAAAACGGAAGTATTTTCTCTGGATTGTTTAAAAAGAACATCGGTGTATCTGCTGTAATTCCTACCTACGACTTTGTAGATGGTGAAGGAAATACAATCGGAAATGATAAATTCTTATTAAGTCCAGAAAGCGATATCGTATTTCCAAATGGCACAGCTGGTAAAGCAGCGAAAACAAATACAACGATCCAGAATACGTCTGGTGACTCTTCTGCCAAACTCGGTTCCGAAACACAAATGGATATCATGTTAAACATGCTTGGTGCCATGGAAACTGGTGGACAAGTTTATGGGCAAAGAGATTATAGTAATGTAATCAACGCTGAAGCAGGTGGAGAAGTGGCTTCTACGATCGGTTGGAGTTCTTTATATGGAAATAATGCGAGAAATTATTTAACAAGATTCAGAACTGAAAACCAAAGTAAATTCTCCGAACTCGACAGCAATGGAATCATTGCTCCTCTTCTTGAAAAGGATTGGGAAGCAGATCGGATAGAGCTAAATGCTGAACAAACAGAAGTTGTAAAGAAAATTCTGACAAGTAGCGAAGGTAAAAAGCTACAAGATAGAATTGCAGCAGAACGTGTGGTAAAGCATTGGAATTATTGTGCCAATACTTACACAACGAATTTAAGAGCTGTATTCTGGTACACACAACTAGCAGAACTTGGTGGAGGAGATTATGCTTCTAGCCCTGTAGATGCAGTATTCCAAGCTTGTAATGGAGATTACAGTACAGAAAATATTTTAAAGAATTTAAAAAAGCGTAATAAGGGTAGTCAAATCGGTGCTTCCTTATACAATTCAAGACATGCAAAATATAAAGAATGGATCGACGAAAAGATTCCAGAAAACATGGAAGTTGATCTAGCCAATGTTGAAGTAACAGGAGCTGGGGCAATCGATGTTGTACAAGCAGGGACATCAGGAACATCAAGTAGTTCTGGAGCTGGACAACTATTATTTGTAAAAGAAATTCTAAGTATGGGTGCCGTGGCTGGATATAGTGGTGATCCAAAGGACAACTATCATTTCCAAAAATATTGTGTCACACTAGCAGATTATGCAATTGCAGGTCATGGTCAAGGTATCACAGTAGAACTTAGAACGACTGCCAGTGGGCAAAAGGAAAGTTGGACAGATGAGGAAGGAAACAAAGTAGAAGTCAATGGGAAGAAGATTGTCGCAACGGTCAAAATTCCAGTTCTATGTGATCTTGCAAAACTAGAAGAAAATGACAAGATGTTCAATTATTCTTGGGACTTATCCAATAAGACCTATGGTGATAAGCTAGTTCAAAGTTACATTGCACTACGCTCTAGTGACTTCGAAAAAGTATTCAATGTTAAGATCAAGGCTCTTTCATTTGGTTACGTTGGTGGAAATGCGAACCCAGAATGGGCAGATGGCTTTGGTGGTATTTCTAATTTACCTTATGTAAAATGGGCAAGAGAAATTGCCGCAGATGATTCGCATGGATATTCTTGGGTTCATCGTTTAGGAAACCCAGACTACGACTGTTCATCACTAGTTTATTATGCCCTTACACAGGCTGGATTTAATGTTGGACCACCAGCATTCTCGACCTATAGTCAGGTCAATCTGATGACAGAAGCAGGTTTTGTCCAGTACGAAATCACATCTCCAGATGATCTAAGACCAGGAGACATCTTGTGGCGACAAGAACATACGGAAATCTATATTGGTGGCGGTAGAACAGTCGGTGCCCATATCGATGAAGTAGGTGGCGTACAAGGTGCGATCGGTGGCGACCAAACTGGTGAAGAAATCAGCGAAGGTCCTACAGATTGGAGTGGCTGGACATACGGTTTCCATCCACCAGCAGGCTACAATCCTACGGAGTGAGTAAACAGTAGAGAAGAAATTCTCTACTTTTTCTTTTGGATATAGCATAATATATATGTGAGGTTAAAATGGAAGAAAGAAAGCTGAATGAATTTATTAAAAAGAACATAACCTTATATTTTCTAGCAAACAAATTTGCAATGATTCCATACATTGACAAAGATTTTACAAATAGACTTTTTGAAAATTCGAAAATGGCACAAGACTATATCAATGCCAAGGCTGAAGAAAAAGGTGAAACATGGAAAGAAAGTATATATTTCATTCCAATCAAGTTTAATGAAGAAAGTTGGAACAAGTATGTATCCAAGGTGTATTCGGCAGGTGGAAATCATATTGAATGTACATATAACGATGGAAGAAAAGATAAAAGAGAAATCAAGTATGAAAATGTCCCAGCGTATTATTACAATCAAGAATTATCAAGAAATATATCGGAATATGTTCAGACGAAAAACTTTGTATGGCTAAAAAGAATAAGAAATCTGAAATTCATTATTCCTTGTAAGATCAAACCAGCAAAAACAAAGAGTGGAAAGGATACATTTGTATTCATATACGCCCAAGCATATATGACGAAAACCAAAGAAGCCTATTATTTTGTTTTTACAGATGGGCTAGAATATGAAAAATGGGAAAGAGCAAATACAAAAACTAACAAAGAAGAATGGGAATGGCGTGCATTGTTGCTCTCGTCACAAGATATTACAAGAATATCCATGAATCATGGAATATTGGTCAATGCATGCAGTTGGCAGTTGGTATTGACTCCAGAGGAGTGTCAATACTTCTTAGATACGAATCAGGAAGTTGAATCAAATGCAAATAAAACAGAAGAAACAAAAGAAAGTGAGGATGACTTAGAGTGAAGAAAATATATTATTATGTACAAAGATGTCCAGAATGTGGCAGCAGATTAACTGGTCGATATATTAAAATGCCTAGAAGCGAAAATGATCAGATATATACAGAAAGAGAGTCATTAAAAGCTGGAGAATTGATCAGATTTGCAGAAGATGTGCCATATAACAACTGTTATTGTGAATCTTGTGGACACGAGTGGCATTATGACGTTAATGGAAAGCTTATTTCAAAAGAGAGAATCGAAGAAGAGAAGAGTGCCAGAAGAACTCCAGAACGCTTTGCCGAGTTTGCCAAGACACATAAAAGAAAGACATTACTACAAAAACTACAAAAAGTATTAGGGTGAAGCTATGCCCAACTAAAGATCGATCATCTTTTGTTCAGCCATTAGTTGTTGCTTCACAAGTCTTAGGTTAGAGAAATCTTACCTACGTTGAATTGAAGAACCATAAGGTTACTCACCTACGGTTGTCGCCTTAGACCGTTGCTCTGAGTCTATACATTAAGTTGGAAGGATAGCATTGAGTTCCTGTGTGTATAGATTAAAAACTCAATTCAACATTGACGAAAGGAAGACCAATTCTTGACTTGGTAATAGAGTTAAGATAGGCACTACAGTCTGATAAGTGCTGTCTTAAAGAGTAAAACTTATCATCAACGAAAGGAGCTGAAACGTAATGTTGGTATATGTATTAAAACAAAATGGACAACCTTTTATGCCAACGGCACGCTTTGGCAAGATTCGTAGATTATTAAAAGCAAAGAAAGCAAAGGTTGTTCGTAAAGAGCCGTTCACCATTAGATTACTTTATGAACCAAAAACAGATGTAGTTCAAGAGTGTTATTGTGGTGTAGATACAGGCTCACGACATATTGGTGTAGCAGTTGTTAGTAATGATAAAGTGCTATATCAATCTCAAACTGAGTTAAGAAGTGACATAAAACGAAAAATGGATGCTCGTAGAGTATGCAGACGCAATCGCAGAAACAGAAAAACCAGATATAGAAAGCCTAGATTTCTAAATCGTGGTAATTCTACAAAAAGTGATAGGCTACCGCCTTCGGTAAAGCATAAAGTTCAAGCTCATATTGACGAGATCGAGTTTTGTAAAAAGATACTACCTATCTCAGATTCAAACTTGATTATAGAAGTGAGCCAGTTCGATACAGCACTGATGAAAGATCCACGTTTGTTCAGTGAGAAGGTAAAACATTGGGGTTATCAGCAAGGCTTCAATTATGGTTATTCCTCAAGACGAGAGGCAATTCTCCATCGAGATCACTACACATGTCAATGTTGTGGCAAGAAGAACTGTAGACTAGAAGTGCATCACGTTAAATTCAAAAGTAACGGTGGTACAGACGATGAAGAGAACCTTATTACATTGTGTGAAGATTGCCACAAAGGAGTCCATGCTGGTACTGTAGTTCTAAGCAAGAAACCTAAGAAGAGTAAAAACTTAAAATATGCTACTCACATGAGTATCATCCGAAGTTACTTATTGAAGAAGTATCCTAACGCAATAGAAACAATTGGTTTTGTAACAAGTGAAAATAGAAACCATCTAAACCTAGAAAAAGATCACTATATAGATGCTTGTATCATTGCAAGTGGTGGCTTAGAGTTTAAAGAGTTAGACGTAATTTATTATAAGCGTAGAGTATCAAAAGGGAATTATCAACTCACAAAAGGATTTCGAGGTGAGCAAAAAATCCCTAAAGGGAAAATATGTGGTTTTAAAAGGTTTGACAAAGTTGAATATTTTGACAATGAGTATTTTATCGAGAGTAGAAAAAGCTCAGGGTTTGCAACGCTTATAGATATTTTCGGAAATCAGATTGATTTCAGTTATATGCCTAGGGGCATGAAAACACCTAAACTATCTAATTGCAAGCGGATATCAGCAAGAAGAAGTTGTTTATGTATAAGTCAAATAAGAAAGGAGAGAGCCATTCATGTGCTAAGCTAAAGACTTACCACTTTTCTGGCTCGAAAAAGTAATAAAATGAAATTCGTAAGAACATATTTTGAAATCATGGATCTTTTAGAAAGCATTATCAATACAGAAGATGCTGACGAAAAAGACGTTGTATTAGCCACAATGGCAAAATCTATGATCGCAAGTAGATTAATATCACAAAACAAGCCATTTGAATTAAGAAAATATGCAGAAAACATCGTGATCCAGACAGATGGAAAGAGCTATGTGTTTGATGAAGAAACAATGAGAGCAATGGACCAGTTATTATCTACTGATCAAGAAGAAAAACAGGAGGAAAAACCTGTAGATACGACACAAAGTCAAGAACATGGCATGCAAGAAACAACGGAAGAAAAAGAAGATAAGCAAAAGGAAGCTTCTGATGAATCTAAGCAAGATGAAGAGGTGAATATCCCACAGCAGGCAGTTAGTGAGCATCCATTAAGTCAAGACGAGACAAATGAGGCTGGAGATGAAGTAAACAATGAAACATTCAATCCAGGAGAAACAGAATACGAACCAGATATGCCAACATTTATGTCTGAAGATAATGATCCATTTTCTTCGGATAGCTCTGTTAATACGCCACTGTTATCTGATGGCTTAAATTTTCCAGATGAACCAGCAAACTACGATGATCCAAGTTCAAGCAACACAAATGAAACAAAGGATACACCAGTTCAAAATGAAGAAGTTCCAAAGAATGTTTTGTTACATCCTGAAAGAATGGATATAAAAATTAAGCAAAAAGATATTATGTATGCATACGTAAAAGGTAATTTTACGGATGAAAATGGTGAAGTTTTAAGTCGAGTTGACATGTTTGTTACACCATTAGCCACAAGCATAAGAAAACCCGAATTTATTGTCCGATATGTCATTGATCGCAATGCCGACAAGCAATTGATGGCGGATGCTCTTGGAGAATCACCAGAGGCAATCATCGATGATGGCAAAGGAAATTCTTTAAAAGTAACTTGTTCTATATCAGAAGAAGGCGTATTACAGCCAATGGTAGAAGGTATTGATGGTTCTGAATTTGTAATTGCTACAATCAAAGATGAAGGCTTATCTGGAAAAGGACACTTAGAAGCTTTTGATCCTGCAACTGGAATTTCTGTTCGTATGTTCCCAAGTGGGAAGAAAAACGAAGCCAACGGGCATGCAAAATTTGCGTATTGCGTATTTAAACACGATCAGTTAGTAGATATCGGTTATTCAACTGGTGAACCTATTTTGGTCAACAATAATGGGGAAATGCTAAAGTTTGCTTGTAAATGGGATGAAACAGATAACCCAAGTGAAAATGTTGCAGAAGTTGAGATGTTCGATTATGGCAGAAAACAATAGCGGATTTGAAGTATGGCTTTGTAATAAGGATAAAAAAGTATTAAAAATAGTAATTGATAAAGATAAGATCATTAAAATTATAGGACGGCATAAAGATAATCAGAAGTATCTGCCAATGTTTTTACAGAATGGGAATCTATCACTAGAAAATCTGCAAACATGGTTTAGAAAACGCATGATTCCAAGTGAGAGAGAAAATAGAGCGTATGTAATGGAAAGCTCCAAAGACTTATTGAATACATACAGAAATTTCTTTTCTCTTTCCGATCAGTATTGGTTAAAATATGACAAGAGAGAAACATGGGAAAAATTAAATTTCTTTGATAACTCTTATTGTGAAGAAGTCGGGAAAGCATTCTTTGGAATATGGGAAGTTAATAAAGAAAAAATAAGAACCCATGCAGAAAAAGGAGAACTCGATAGAGGTCTTGATACATCATCTTTGATTTCTTTTTCTCCAGATCTAACAACAAACGGCATCTTAATTAAGAAGTGGAAGAAAGAAGATGGAATTTCTTATCTTTATAAAGGAGCTGGCATTAAGATTGACCAAGAGCCACTTTCAGAAGTATTAGCATCAATGATATTGAAACAACTGAATCTATTAGACATTGTTGAATATTCATTAGTCATTGAGAGTATGCAACTTTGTTCAAAGTGCAGAAATTTCATAACAAGAGATACAGAGTTTGTTCCTGCTTCACATGTTATGAAACCATTCACTCCAAAAGAAGGAGAAGATCTGATGAACTTCTTTATACGTTCGTGTAATGAACTTAAAATCAAAGGAGCAGATGATTACATTAAGAAAATGATCTATTGTGATTATGTAATCGGAAACACTGACAGGCATCTTGGAAACTTCGGATTTATCAGAGATGCGAATACGGCAGAAATCATTGGATTTGCTCCACTATTTGATTCTGGTTCTGCGTTCCAATTAAGAAGCAACGAATCTCCTGTTTTTGTTTATTTTTCAGAAGAAAATAAAAAAGAAGCAATCAAGTATGTTAAGAAAAATTATAAGAAAAAGCTTCCGCAGAAACTAACATGTAGTGCAATGGAACAGATGATAAAGACGTATCCAACCCTAAACAATGATCAAAGAGACCTATTGATTCAATTGATCCAGAAGTCAAACGGAAGTGTTAAAAAGATTTCGGAAAAAGAAATTTCTCCACTATCAAAATAGGAAAGGGCAGACAAAAATCTGTTCTTTTTCTTTTTCTTCCCTTTACAATTGTAGTGAAAGAAGATATACTGTTATATGACAAAGGAAAAAGAGATATATGGGAATTTTAAAAGAAGAAATGCAATTGCTATGTGATCTTGGTAATGGCTACAATGAAATCGATGCGTTTAATCACTCGATGATTGCATCCGTTGTAAAGCCAGAAGACATTAACAATACGTTCCAAGCTATATATACGTTGAGAAAAAATGGAAAAGATGCTTTTTTTAGAAAGGTGGTAGGAGAACTTTATGCGAAACAAAATTGAAAACGATTCAAAAATGTATATTGATAAAGGGTTAAAACTTCACATTGATGATTTTGTTCATATCCCAAAAGAGTTAGAAGACAAGTATCCAGATCTGATCGCCTATTTTAAAAAAAGATTAAACGGATTCAATCTTGGCTTTGATCGTATGAACAAGACAGATGAAAAGGTAATTGCAAAGGCAATCAAGTATGAGGAACCAGAAATCAAGAGTTTAGCAAGAGGGCTGGCATTTGCAGTTTCATATAAACAGTTACATTACTATATTCGGCATACATTTCCCTCAATTGACAATATTGAAGAAGCCATGCAGGAAGTATTTGTGATTCTTGCAGAACACTTAGAAGAATATAACCCAGAATATAACATCACGACTTTTATCACTCCATTTGTAAGTAAGTTCTTCTCAGCAAAAGTTTCGACGATCATTGATGGTTCTGTCCAATTATCTATTCACTATGCCAGATCAATGACACTTGTAAATAAGGCTATCCAAGAATTACAATCAGAAGGAATCAATACGTATACCCCAGAAATACTTACAAAATATATCCAAACACATTTTGACAAAAAGGTATCACTTATTACCGTAAGAAAGTGTCTCGAACTAAAATTTGTTGTTGTCCAATTGGATTGGCGTAAAGATAGTTCAGAGCAGACACAAACACTTGAGATTCAAGATCCAAATGCAGCTGACCCAGCCAAACA
>ERZ773061.825-NODE-825-length-11954-cov-7.601479_pt1 | contig 11954 bp, 11 predicted proteins | sample MGYA00580627_ERZ773061 | MGnify/ENA primary metagenome ERZ773061 (study PRJEB29015, sample SAMEA2738119) | human oral metagenome | biome: human oral; feature: human-associated habitat; material: saliva | place: China | collected 2223 ...
TTACAGACACTGTCAGTACGTTTTTCAAAATAGATTCAACATTTTTGTAAGGCTTCGCGAGCTCAGATATTGTGGCCACAATATCCCAAAAATCATATCGCATGCCATTTCAACCCCCACGGTTCAAAAAGCAAACGGTATGAAAATGTGGTGGCACGCCCCCACCCCCCAGAGAAAATCTAACATAGATTTTTAGTAAGTTGAGAAAAGTATAGCGTAAAGAACTTGGAGAAGTTATCACAAAAAAACTCCATAATATTCATATTAGTTTTCACCATTACGAATATTATAGAGTTATTAACTGATTTTGATTTTAAATATATTTATTTTATATAATGCCTAATCTTCCTGCCAAAAGATATACGTATTATTTTCTAAATGAACAATATACTTAAAATCTAAGAAATCCGGCTCTTCATAATAATCAAGAGAATCAAAGAAAAAATAATCATACTCAATTTGTTTAGAACGTTTGTATATGTACAAGCTATGAGGATGATTTTTGTTACCCCAAAAATCTATCTCTATATGACCAATATCCTTCTCTTTATAATGTCTATCTATAAATTGATTAATAGCCTCAATATATTCCATTATTTACCTCGTAATTATTAGGAAACTTAACTTAGCATTCTATACTAGCAAATGAATTAGACAACTTAATTAACTAAATTACTTTCTTTTCCAGATTCTATAGTTTCTTTTAATAATTCAAAATCAACAAACTCAGCTAATCGACAATAATCACAATCGTTTTTACCACAACTACCAGTAAAGTCAGCTGTATTCATATGAGACCAGAAGTTTTGAATTTGTGATGTAACTAAGTCTAAATCCTCTTTTGTAACTTGTACAGTATGGATTGAATAACCTTCTTTTGCGTCATCATCATCTAAGAAAATATACTGAGTTTCAATTCGTTTACCAGTTGTATCTATTTCAGAAGAATTTTCTAGTAAAAGATTATAGAAGACTGCTTGACGCCAATAATCATGTCCAACTTCTAGTTCCTCAATACCTCTTTGAGCAGAACCTGTCTTATAATCTACTACTCGAATAAGATCATTATCAAATTCAAGCTTATCGATAATCCCATTGATTAAGTAATTATCTCCTAATTTAACACGTAATTCTTTCTCTAAGAAAACATGCTCCCCTTTTAAACTATTAGGAATATAATGTTCAAAAAGATTAGTCAACAAGTTATGTCCATATTCTTTTAATTCTTCTACAGACATTGTATCAATGATTTCCTCTTGATGAGAGTACAATGAACTGTCATAGAATTCAATTGCGTCCTCTAATTGTAAATCTTCTTTATAGATTTTTTCCATTGTTTCATGAATTGCAGTCCCAAATACGGGGCCTGTGGGGGCATGATTGATTGTTATTTTTGTAGATTTTTCTTTTGCTCCTGCTGATAATCCAGCTGCTTGAGATAACTGTAAAATATCTTCAAAGTAGATGCTCTTTGGACAACGCAGGTAACGATTCAATTTGCTAACACTTAAACTCTTATAATTTCCCCGTGTTTGTTGATAGGTCGCAACTTCTAAAGCTTCAGTATTATCAAATTTAGGTTCTGTGTTAGCTAATACTTGGAGACAGTAGTCGCATGGGTAATTATCTCTGTCCTTTTTCAATACTCCACAACCACAATTGAAATTACCTTGTTTAATTTTCATAATAGACTCTTTAATCTGATTAAGCACTATATCAACTTCTTTTTGAGTGATTCGTATATCTTCAGTTTCAGAAAAACCATCTTCATTAGTTGAATTCTCAACCAAAACATATTTAACAAGTATTTCTTTGTCAGAAATATCGATACCGGCATTTTTGAAGAGGATATAATAGAATACAGCCTGACGCCAATAATCACCACCAAGGGGTTCTTTTTCACTCGGAGCTACTAATTTATCTTTAGCCTTGTCAAAATTTCCTGTTTTATAGTCGACTAGACGCACTATATTGCCGTCCAATTCAATTTTATCGATTTTTCCGTTTAACTCAATATCAGCTACTTCCGATAGGTCTACAGTGGTATTCAAAATACTGCCAAGTTTAACACCTTGAATAGGCACTTCAACTGCTATTACACCATCTTTGAGGTATCCAGTTTTATTGTAAAGATTTTCAATAATCTTTTTCCCTCTAGCATAGTCATCTTTCTTTATTCTATCTGAAGTCAATTGATAAGATTTTTCTTCAAAGACTGTCTCAAATAATTTTAAAGCTTCTTCTGGAGAAAGTACTGTTTTTGCAGTTAATTCTGAACTTTGTGAACCATCTACAGAAATATATATTTTTTCTAAGACTTCGTGAATAATGCTGCCAAATACCATAGCTTCGTTCGTCTCAGAAGGTAATTTTAATCCTTTATTGAAATAAAAACTCAAAGGACATTTTAGAAAAGCATTTAATGTACTAACGCTTAAACTCAATTCATCAAAAATTTCGTTGATAACATTGTTAGCTAATTTTGGTATTACTACTTTATCTACAGATTGAAAATCATCAAAAGATTCTGTCACGTCTACCTCATCAATAAATTCCTCAAATTCATTAATAAAGTGGGTTTTTGTAGAATCATCAGAATAAGAGAGATGGAGTACCTTCTTTGCCCGGGTCATGGCAACATAAAATAAGCGACGGCTCTCCTCTTCTTTTAGTTGAGATTCATTTTCATCTTTTCCATTTAAACTTGGTGGATAAGCGAATCTACCTGAATTATTTTCACCTCCTGGCCAAGCTTCACTCTTTTTCTTTCCATCATTGCATTTCATTATAAATACATGTTCAAACTCCAGTCCTTTGGAACCATGAGCTGTCATTAATTGAACGCAGTTACTTGGAGAACTTGAGATATCTTCAATTGGTAGACTAATTCCCATTTCTTCTAAAGCTGATAATTGATTTAAAAATCCTTTTACAGTCAATTTAGGATGGATGTGGCATTCCATCAACATTAACTTGTAAAGTTCATTTAAAACAGAAACCAAATGATATTTTTCTTTTGACTTCATAATATATTCATCGATACTTAAAGATTTTAAAACATCGCTAAGGACATACATAGGCGATAGGTATTTTGATGATTTATTTACTTTTTTTCGAATGATTTCTAATTTTTGATCAATTTCTGCTATAGTGGGGATTGAAATTTTTTCATCTTTCTTTAGATTCCGTATCATTGCGATTTGTGATAGTTCTACCTCAAAGAAATCAAAATATACAATTTTTCGAAGTTCTCTAACATTTCTTGATGGTTGGCAAAGATATTTTAAAATAGCTACAATTTTTTTGAAAAAAGGTTCACTAAATAAATCTTTATTTTCTTTCATTTGAACGAAAATACCATTATCACGAAGAATCTTCGCAAACTCTTCTCCGTAAGAATTTCTTCCATAAATGACACCGATTTCATCAGGAGATACACCCGAATCAATCAACTCTTTAATCTCAGTAAGCACACTAAACATTTCAGCTTTTGCATTTGCGTAGGATTTCAAGATTGGCAATTGATAGTCATAATCTTTGTTAGCGCCTGCTGCAATAAGAAGTTTCTCTTCTCTTGGATTATGACTGATTAGTTGTCTTGAAGCATCAATGATAGCTTGGGAAGAACGGTAATTTTCATCAAGTACTATTTTCGTAGGTTTATACTTCTTATCAAAATCTCGAATATTATTTGCACTTACTCCTTGGAAACGATAAATACTTTGATCATCATCTCCTACAACAAAAATATTTGGATTGTCTTTTCCTTTTACTAGTAAATCTACAAGTTTATTCTGAACAACTGAAGTATCCTGAAACTCATCAACAAATAAGTATTTTATAGTATTAGATACATTTCTTTGAAAACCGTCATTTTCCTCCAACTTTTCAATTGTCCATAAAATCATATCATCAAAGTCAAAATAATTGTGATCGCTAATATCAGCGCTATACTTTTCAACAATTTCGACTCCAGAAAGTAACTTTTCCATATTTTCTTGTAATTCTTTTAATGATTCATCTTTATAATCTCCAACTTTCTTGTCTTTAGACTTAGAATTTCTAGCATATTTGAATTTACTATACAAATCATCTCCAGGTATGGATAAATCAATCATTTTAAAGTATTCATCTATCTCTTTTTCAAAATCCTCTTTGTTCAGATTTTCACGTTTCATTTTATAAAAAAGTTCTAATAGCTGGTCTTTAGCAGAATAACGTTTGCCAGAGTTTTTATAAAGAGGATTTCCTTCTATAACATATTCATCCATGATTTCTTTTAGGATTTCATATTTAGCTGCTGTTGAGATAATTTTTGGTTGTCCACCGAAAATTTCAGAGTTTCTTAAGATTAACTCACTACAAAAAGCATGGATTGTTGATACTCTTACCTTACGTCCTTCTTCTCCAATCAATTTTTCTAATCTATCCAACATTTCTGATGCACCTGCCTCTGTATATGTTAAACAGACAATTTCTTCTGGACTTGTATGATAATTTGTTAAAATATTTGCGACACGACGTGACAGAATTTGAGTTTTACCTGTACCAGGACCAGCAATAACCATAACAGGTCCTTCCACCGTATCAACTGCTGTTTTCTGTTGTTTATTAAGTTTATCATATTCTTCATTAAATAAAGTTTTAAAATCTAATGTTGTCATCGTTTTACCTCGCTTAACTATAAGTACTTCTGTTGTGTTAATTATACCACATTTAAAAGCGTTTTCACATATGGTGTTAAATACTGACTTAAGTATTTTAGAATCTATAAGATAAGAAAACCTAAATATTAAAATCACCTCGTTTTGTTTCAATAACTCTCATTGCAGCTTTAACTGCATGAAATTCATCAATCAGCTTCCCAAGAAGATAGTAGTTTTGTCTAGTTAATCTTCCTGACATTATTTTTTGGGAAATTTCTTGGAAATTATATAAATGACTCTCTACACTTAATAACATTTCCTTAGCATCTTCATCAAGATATAGTACTTGTGAATACACATCCTCTACATTCCAAGCAAGAAATTTCCCCTCTGCTAAGGGTCTTAGATCAGATAAAGTTAGCGAAATCATATCACCTGTAACATACCTCCCATGAAACTCTATTACTTCCTTTATATTTTCTAACCATGCTATTTCAAAATCTTCTCTTATTTCACATTTATACATCTACTGTTACCTTCTTTCCTCATCTGTATCTCTATTATAAATGAAGAGGTAGACATTTTTTGTCTACCTCTTCATTTTTTATAATTTCTTAATGTGTTTTCAAGAGATTCTTGTATTTCTTCAATCAACTTTGAAGGAGATAAAAGAGTGACTGCTTCACCTTGTCCTAGAATCCATCGTTTGAGACCTGGTGTGTCTTGAGTTTTAATTTTTACTTTTATTTCATCGTGATTCTCAGAAAGAATTTCACGCTCTGGAAACTGATCTAAAACAATTTCAGTATTTCCTTTATAGATTAAAGTAACATCAATTTTTCTTCCTTCAAAAGCATCTACTTTTTGATTTCGAACCTCCCCATCTCTGTACTTATGCCCATAAGAAATCTGTGGTTTCTTTTTTTGAGATTTACTAAGAGTCTCAATTCTGTCAACACGATACGTTGTATACTTTTCATGTTTCAAATGGTAAGCAACCAGATAAAAATAGTGGGCATCATAATAGAGGGAAACAGGAAAAATGATGTGGCTTTTGACATCTTTTAACGGAGCTTTATATTCTATTTCGAGCATTTGTTCCCTACGAATAGCTTCCGACAAAAACCAAATTGTATCAATCCTGTCCTTGTCATTAGTCAGTGATTTATAGTTAAAACTCTCACTACCAGTTATGGCGTCTATTTCTTTTTGTTCTTCTCTTGAGAGCAAAGATAGAAGACCATCAAGCAATGATTTTAATTCTGATTTGTTTAGTGCACGATTCTCCAAAAGAATTTTTGAGATTACTAAAATATCCTTTTTATTAAAAGTTGTTTTAGCAATCAAACGATAGGTATTATCTGAAGTATCGAATTTTATCTCTGTATTTGATATATGCTGATCTTGCAAAAAATTTTTCAAGATACTCATATCTCTTTGCACAGTCCTATTATCAATTCCATATTCATCACTTAATTGAGCTTTTGATAGCCTCTCGCCTGCTTGTAAACGGAAAAAGATTGTTAAAAGTCGTTCTTGTGGTTTCATATCTTACCAATCGATTCTATTAATTTAAAATAATTTATTGAATTATTTATTATCTAAGCTGATATCATAAATACAACTTCACTTTATTTATCACATATTCCCCTAAGGTTTTCTGAACTAAATCATATAATAAATTCTTTATTAGGAGAACGAATTTATTTTGGTAATTTTTATACTAAATAATTTTATTCTCTTAAATATTCCTTTGCGATGTCTACTAATTTATTATAGTGTTTAAAAAATATTTCTTCAAATTCTTTATACATATTGGCGTTCTCTACCAATTCATCGGCCAAGTAATTTATCTTTATTTTCTTTATTTGTTTACCATCTATAATAAGTTGAAGTCCATCATTAAATAACCGTCCATGAGTATCACCCGAAAGATAAATAGTATTTGATGGATCACTGGAAGAAAAAATATATATTCCTTGTCCCTTACTACCAGTTAAACGTATTCTATCAAATATATTTTCTTCCTTTATATACTCTTTAGCTAAAGGTATATTTCGCTGTTCATTTGATTCTGTACCAAATAACTCAGGATTAGTTGTATCAAAATGATTTTCAACACCAGCTAATTTATTAAAAAGTTTGCGAATAATCAATTGTACATTTCTATTTGGTACATGTGTTTGTTTTTTCTTTTCTGCTGTAATTGTATCCGTATTTCCAATCGAAACTGCATTTGAAAAGGTCATCTGTTCTATAAGTTTGTTAAAATGCTCTAAGGTTAATTTTTGCTCATTATAACCAAGTAGTTTCTTCAAACTTATATAAAAATTGGTAAAATCATCTTTATCCTTAACATTTTTTAAGCTGTATTTTCCGTGAAGTAATATTAACTTCTCATATAATGGATTTTCAATTTCTTCAAATGAATTTTCCAGTAAATTTATTAAGTAGGATTCTACATTACTATCCTCATTATCATCCTCTGGAGTGTTATTATACGCTGTTAATAAATAGTTATATGCTTCTTCGAATCTCAGTTGGAAACATACCATTGTTAAAATCATCAATTTTTCTTCATCAGAAATATCAACATTACCATTAATATACATTAGTAGACTAACAGAATTAAATAGTCTATTAATAGTACGAGGATTATTTCCAATAGTGTATCTAATTAATTGAGTAACAGTTTCAATATCACTTTTATCAGCATTCTTTTCTTTGAATTTAAAGCCCAGTTTTTTCAATGAATTTCTAATAAAATTCTGCAAATCATAATTTGCTACTGGTACTGTAAACGGAACTTGAATAATTTTCTCAAAGAAGGCCTTCCCTTTTTCATCGTCCAAGTCATCCCCGTATTTACTTTTTGCACCTCTAACGACGACATTATAATCTATAGCTAATACAAAGACGCAATGTTCACAATCTAAAAATAATTTTAAAACTTCTAAGAGTTCTATAGCCTTTTCGGGTACCAATCGATCCAGATCGTCAATAAAGATAACTATCCTATCGTAGTCATTTACTTCAATTGCTTCATTAATAATGTTTTGTAAATTTTCTTTTAAGTACTTGATATCATTAGTTCTTTCTCCTAGACTTATGATTAAATCCTGAAATTTTTCTGTGATTTTTTCACCATTAAGAATTCCAAAGTCAAAATTAAGATATTCCAAACTTTTTGATAATACGCTTTTCGTTTTTTTATAAAACTGTTTCTTTTTGGAATCTTCAACATTTAACTCATTAATTAAATCTGTAATCAATGCTACTGCTAAATTTTTTCCCATATCAAACTGTGAGTATTGCCAGGTATTGAAGAAAATAGTCTGAATTTTTTTATCTTGTTTTTCAGGATTTAATCTTTTCTCAACTTGATACATAATACTGGTTTTTCCAGTACCCCAGTCTCCTTGAATTGCAATCGTTAAAGGTGTTTCACACTCAGTAATAAAATTAGATAAACCGTTTATATAATTCTCAATGCTAAATTTGTCATCATGGGTAGGACTATCAGAAAATGAGCCACTCATAAGCAATCCTTTCATAAATATAAAAATAAGACAAATCACTCCAAAATAGAGTGATTAAACATATACATTGAATCTTTTTTGTTTGTAGAAAGATTCGATTATTTTTTGGTAACATATATATTAAAAAACTGTACTTCCTCCTTACACAAAAAACAATACAACACCTATCTCCTAGGTATTTTTTGAATGAACTCTTACAAGCTGAATTAAAATCTACGTTAAAAACTATGATCACATTTTAAAATTGTGCAATAAGTTGTAAGTGTTTTCATATCTATTCTATTGTTAATTTTACCATAAATATTAACCATGAGCAATTTATAGCCGATTTAATACCTATAGGTATACTCAATTAAGTTCTTAGCAATTCAAATTCTTAAACACTATTTTTAAGAGGTGAAATTTTATGTGTCAGTTGGTAAAATTAATAATCTTTCCAAAATACATAGGAACTATTCTCTAAGTTAATAATCTGTTTAAAATGAACAGAGTCATCCACTTCATAATAATCTATGTTATCAAAATTAAAGAAATCACAATCAAAGTCTTCAGATTGTTTTTGAATTTCTAAAAAATATCGAGAATAATTTTCAGAATCCCTTATTCCTATCTCTATACTTTCAATTCGATCAAGATCTTCTCTTGGATAGTAATTTTCTATAAATTGATTCGCAGCTTTAATAAATTCCATGCTTTACCTCATCTAATTTATAAATCACATCTTTTCTCTCAATAATGATTTTACAGTCTAGTTTCTCTTTTGTAATCTTATTCAATAATTTCTTGTTAGGATTTATTGCTGTCGGAAATCCTACAGATTGAAGCATTGTAAAATCACAAGTTGTGTCTCCATAAGCATAGGATTTTTCGAAATCAATAAACAATTTTTTTAAGACTTGTAATTTTGAAGCTGAATCCCACATAGGAATCACTTCTCCAGTGTACTTATTATTACGTTGAAGATAATTGCTTGCATACCAGGTATCTGCGCCCAATTTTTCTGTCATTTTTGAGACTAAGAAATCAGGAGAGCCTGAAATAAATATAATCTGGTGTCCCTGTTCCTTATGCCATTTAATCCGATCACGAGTGTATCGATAAAGTTTTTTACTTTCTTTTTCAATAACTTTTTTGGCGACAAAATCAATATCAAGTACATCTTTATCTGCAATATACTTTGTATAAAGTTTTGCAGCAATATAGAGATATTCATCATAGTCTAGTTCTCTATTTTCCCAAGCATTTTTGTGAAATTTAATTTCAGTATTGACACTATTTGGAAATACATCATAGGAAACACACTTTTCCATATGCTTTAAAAGTAAGGAATCTCTAAAAATTGTTCCGTCGATATCAAATATAGCTGCTATTGGTTTATTCATTTGTGTCCTTTCTATTTACATTTAATTAAAAGATAATTTTAAAAACATATTTCTAATTGTTATAAAATAAAAGCTTTAAAATTTCATTATAGTTATTTATAATATCTTTGTTTTTCGAAAATAAATCTTGGTTATCTTTAAAGATTTTATAAAACTCTTTAAAATACCATAGTTGTTTTTTCGGATCTTTTGAATTAAAACGGTCCCATAGTAAATCACCAATAATTAAATAATCTTGGTGAATTTCCATTAAATTGGCCAATTTATCAGAAAAAGTTACAAGTAAAACTTTTCTTAGCGACTCATCTTCTGCTACTTCTCGAAATTTTGCTAATTGAAGCTCTTTACGAGTTTGCCAATCTTTAATTGATTTATCTTCAGATTCCAAAGACATATATGAATAAATTTCATCATTAAATTCTCGTTTAATATCTTCAAGACTGACATCGGTATCTTCAACAGTATCGTGTAACCATCCGGTAGCAATAATATTAGAATCTTCTGTTAGTGTTTTTAATATATTATTGACCAAAAATAAGTGAAATGAATAAGGTGTGATTTTCCCTTTTCTCGTTTGATTTTTGTGAGCAGTTAATGCGAATTCTTTGGCATTTGTCATAAAATTTTTTCCTCCATTAATCTTTTTTAGCTAGGTATTTTCGATACACTTCTTGTTAATTCAGAAGAAACTGAATTACTCTTCTAGAGGACACTCGACTAACTCTAAACCTTGATTTACTAGAAATTCAAACATCTTTTTAGATAAATGAAGTTCATTGTTATGGATATAAATCTTTTCATTTTCATCTTCTTTATAAGCATAAGCTGGTACATGAACTACTTTCCTACCTTTTACTGGTACGAAATACAACCTTAAAAGTTCAAAGAATCTTTTTGGATTTTCAATAATAGCTTTCATTTTTTACTCCTTATTCTTTTCTACATATTCTTTTAACTCAGGAATTGACGATTCAAGTGATTCTAAGAAAAAGAAGATTTCTTCTTTTTCTTTTTGCTTTTCTAAAATAGGGATAATTTCATCTTTATGTTTTAAATAAAATTCATTTTCTCTTAAATAATCATCATAGTAATCAAGTAAAAATTGAACTGAAACAATTTCATCACATTCATAGTATCCATAAACTATTAGGTTTTCAGCTGTGTAAGGTAAGTCTTTTATAGTTTTAACATCTATACCTATATCTTTTATTTTTGAATTATATGTAATTGTTGCTTCTTGTTCCTTAACAAAATTCTGACTAGCTTCAGCATCTACATACTCAAATTTGATTTGAACATCTTGACTACAAACATATTCCTTCATTTGTCTTATAAAAACATCATCTGTATCTTGAAATAAAGTACAATCAAAAAAGTCATCAATATTATTTTCAAAAACCCATCTACCCTCAGCACTAAACCACATGTTGCATATATAATAACCATTTTCTTGAGTCGTTCTAGCTGAGACTACATCTGATATGTCAGATTGACTATCTATAATATCAGTTGGATAATAAACATATTTATTTCTTTCTTCTTGAATTAATAGAAAATACTCTATAGTTTTAAGATTTGATGCTTTAATATAAACTCTGCCATGTGCTTCTGATGAATTCGCCATATATCATTTACCTTCTTTCTCTTATTTCTATATAAGTATTATATAGCATAAGATAGACATATTTTGTCTATGGTCTAAAATTTTATGTTGAAATTATAAAAATAAATATATTTTTAACTGGTTATCTATTAAGAATTTCAAAATATGTCCTATAGATTGGTAATTATAATAGATATCAGACGCCTCATCACAAATTATTTCCATTAAATGAAGATTTTAAATAAAGAACGAACATTGTTATTTCAAAAGAATTGTATGAAACTTATTTACTATTATCAGTCGTAAAGTTTGATAAGCCACAACAGACCTTTTTAATCCCTCCATAGATACCAAGCGAACATCAGATAGATTTTGTTGATGAAGTTCGTAATAGCTCATCAAGTCGATGAACGATTCACAAAAGACCAGTCTATTTGGTTTACCAATGTCAAAGGATATTCCAACATGTCCATGGCTTCCTTTTAGAATCGTTTTTAACCTCTCTCTTGGGATAGAATGATTCTTATAAATACCTTGTAGGCTTGCTGCCTGTAGTATGTGACTATGATCAAAGCTTTTAAAAACAATAACAGGTTCAACTGTTTCATTTGTTTTCCAGCTGGCTTGTGCTATTAAACCTTGTTGAATCATCCTTTGTACGATTTCTTCTGAAATTCCTCTACATTCTGTTAAGTAATATCTGGCCAGACTACAGTTAGAATCTTCTATTCTCTTTAAAGGATAATAAAATGGTCTCTCTCTTTTTTCTTGAACAGCTTCTTTT
>ERZ773061.830-NODE-830-length-11932-cov-3.817799_pt1 | contig 11932 bp, 26 predicted proteins | sample MGYA00580627_ERZ773061 | MGnify/ENA primary metagenome ERZ773061 (study PRJEB29015, sample SAMEA2738119) | human oral metagenome | biome: human oral; feature: human-associated habitat; material: saliva | place: China | collected 2223 ...
CCCGTTGGTCAAGCGGTTAAGACACCGCCCTTTCACGGCGGTAACACGGGTTCGATTCCCGTACGGGTCATCCTTAAGTCTACATTAGGTAGGCTTTTTTTATTGCAAAAATTATATTGAAACAAAGAAAAACTCTCTTTATTCACGTGGATAAAGAGAGTTTTTTCGTAAAATAATGGAGCCGAGGGGAGTGTATACTGTTGATATAACAACGATTGTAATCATTTTGTACTCTCGATGTACTCAATTGAATATTGAGTTCAGTTTATCGTTATCCTCCTGTTCCAACTCGTCAATGATATGTGCGTATGTGTGTAATGTGATGTTTGGGTCTGCGTGTCCAAGTCTCTTGCTTACTGATAACAACTGAACGCCGTTCGCTAATAGGATACTAGCGTGGGTGTGTCTCATAGCGTGGAATGTAATATCTTTATCGATTCCTGCTCTGTTTAATGCTAGTTGCAACGCTTTATTGATTGCATTGTTACTAACTCTTTTAAATATTCTTTGTGTTTTGTCTTCTGGAACTGGTAGTGATTGTAATATTTCAACTAGTTTATCAGGAATGGTTATTTTACGTTTGCTACTTTTTGTCTTACCTTCAGTAAAATCGTTTGTAAAATGATAATCGAAACCTTTTTCTATTTTAATTGTTTTATTCTCTAAATCCACACAATCCCATGTCATACCTAAACACTCCCCAAAACGTGCTCCTGTATACATACTAAATAGAATGATATATCTTGAAGAATAGTCTAGTTGTATATCTTCTAACAATGCTTTTTCTAATTTATCAAATTCACTCTTACTTAAGTATTTGTTTTCGACTTTCTTATTCTTTTCTTCCAGTCCTTTTAAAACGGCTGTAGTTGTTGGATCGTGAAGAAGGGTTTGAGTTTTTAACGCATGCTTTATCGCTGCTTTAACGTAGGTATGATATTTCTTAACTGTTTCCTTAGAGCGTGTTTTAGCAACGTCATTCAAAAATGATTGATAATTTTCGTGGGTAATATCTCGTAATGGAATGTTGTAATTTGTTCGTACATAATCAATGATACTGTTTATCCTAGAAATGCTTTTCAACGAAATAGTATCTTCTTTATAGAGCTTCTTCCAATTCTCCATGTAATCAGCTAGTAACATTTGTTCTTTGCTAATATTCTTACCAACTAGAAGTTCGTTTTCTTTTAATATAGAGGCGTCTTTTGCTTCTGCCTTCGTTTTAAATCCGCTCTTTGAAACGTATTTGCGTTTACCTTCATCATAATAATAGACACGATAAGCCCATGTTTTGCCTCTTTTTGTTATGCTTGCCATATTTCACCTTCATTTTCAAACGTACGTTCTTTTTTTAGATAAAATAAATAGCCTTAACAGGCTACTTATTTTATAAAAATCTTTTAACAGTCGAAGTTAAATTATCAGAATACTGAATGATATCGAGTGGATTTGAGATTTCAACAGTCGTATGTTTTTCATCGTTAAATTGTAGTTTAAATTTATTGTTGACTGTATAAATACGCATAATCCACTTACGAATATTATCATCTAAAAGTACATTAAAATAACTTCTATTGTCTCTATAAAATATTCGTGATGGTTCCACAACGTCTTTTAAAACAATTTTTGTAGTAGTGTAAGCTTCTAATTCTTCAGAAGTTGTTATTATTTCAGAATCTTTATTTTGAACTTCTTCTTTAACCTCTTCAGTATCTGGAGTACTAGATATTTTAGTATCTACATTAGTATTTAAAGCAGCACTCAACTTATCGTTTACCCGTTCGCTTATAAATTGAGAAAAGCCCTTCTTAACGATTGCTTCAAATTTTTCAAGAGTATTTTTAGTTTTAGTACCTTCATATATCTCGCCAACGATATATTTAACGAATGATTCATCTGGTTCAGTCAATTGTTTAGATAAAAGGTTTTTAAGACTGTTTAAGTATTTTAATTCAGAAGCAGATGAAGTTATTTTATCAACGTCAAAATTATCTTTGTGGAATTTAGCAATCTCAGCGATTTGAACGTCCTTAATCTTAGTAATGTCTATTGTTAAAAACGGAGTAGAGTCCATTTTGTTAGGTTCATCAAGATCTGTGTAAAATTTATATTCTTGTCCATTTGTTAAAATTCCGAATTTTGAAGTAGTAGTACCAAAATATCTAAATAATTGCGAATCATGTTTTGTAAGTTTTTCTGATATAGATTTAGCTTCAATTAGAATTACAGGAGCATCGCTAATTTTAATTGCATAGTCTACTTTTTCACCTTTTTTAATTCCAAAATCTGCAGTGAATTCAGGGATAAATTCTAGTGGGTTAAAGATATCGTATCCTAAGATTTGAAAGAATGGCAAAATTAGAGAAGTTTTAGTAGCCTCCTCTGTATTTATATTATCTTTCAATGTATGTACTCGTTTCCCTAAATTCTTCAATTGCTCTGACAACACTTCTAATTCCATTGTTTTCCTCCTTAAATGTAATTTTGCATATCCTCTTTAATTCCATATATAGTCTTTAGGATTTCAAACGTTTCTACAGGCTTTTGATATTGTTCTTCATATAAATATTTCATTAGTTCACACGCAAACATATCTGCTTCTCGTTCTAATTTTCCTTTGCCACCAAAAGTTGCGGAGTAGAATCCGTTCAATCCATAATGGTCTATAGCATGTTTTAATTCATGTGCCATGACGTAATATTTAAAAGAAATGTCTTGTATATCTTCGTTAATTAATATCAATGGTGTATCTTTTTCTGAAGATACAAGTATTCCTTTTAAATCATTAGGTAATACTTTGAAATCATATTCGATTCCTAGATAGTCCGCTATTTCAAACGGGTTAGCCGTATTGTAAGTACTAACTAACTGATTCACTTCCAATAATTATTCCTCCTTGCCTTTTTTTATTCGTTCCCATAGCATTGCTCGTATCATTCCGTCTAATTGTATCTTATCTTCTTCAGATAGTTCTATACCATTATAGGACATAACAACACTATTACGTTTTAATGCCTCATCAAAAACAATAACATCGTCTTCGGATGCCCATGTTGGAGCTTCAGTCTCAACTTCACCAATTAAAGCTAATGGACTGATTTGTAAAATCTTCGCATACTTTAAAATTTTGTCTCTACCCATATTATTTATCATGCCGTTTTCCCATTTACGAACAGTACTTTTGCCAACGCCAACGTAATTGCCGACATCTTCTAAAGTTAACTTCAACGATTCTCTTTGAGCCTTTAAATTAAGCATTTTAACCGCTCCTTTCATAATGAAAGAATACCACTAAAGTGTCCTAGAAACAACTAAATTCACTCAAAAAATAAAAAAAGTTTCAAAAAAGACACATTTATGTGTTGACACGATTATTTACTTATGATACTATGATTGTGTCCTAAACGACACAACAAGAAATGAGGTGATGTAAATGAACTATAATTTATTGAAAGCAAAAATTGTAGAAAGGGGATTAAAGGTAGAAGATTTTATTGATAAAATGGACGAAAATATCAATGGAACATTCACTAAAACAGTGTATCATAGTAGAATGAATGGATCGGTTTCTTTTCGAAGAGAAGAAATTGTTGCTTGTAAGAACATCCTAAATTTATCAGATTCTGAAATTATGGATATTTTTTTTAAGGAATAAGTGTCCTTAAAGACACAACTTAAAACTGAAAGGAGGAAACCATGGAACAAGCAACAATTGATTATTACGAACTAATATTCTTCGAAGTCGTAAAGAGAAACCCAGAAAAATTTGTTGGATTAATAAAACCGTTTATTGATTCGAGAAGTAATCAAAGGTGGATAACGACTGAAGAGTTGTGTGAAGCGATTGGGACAAGTTCCAGTTCGTGGCATAAGAGTGAAGTTAGAAACCATCCAGTGGTGGTTGAAGCAAGAAGAACAGATACACGCCCATACAAATATCAAGCGAGCATGATTGATGAAATTCAAAAAGTATGGGACGGAAGGAGAAAACGATGAGAACAGAACGAAGATTAAAGAACACAGTACCATTCAAGAAATTTTTAACCTGGTATTTAAAATGGTTAGGAATCACGTTTGGATGCATCGGAGCATTCTTATTAATTGCTTTAATGGTACTGTCGTTTATCGGAAAGGCGGTAGAAAATCACCAAACAAAAGTTGATTTGATTAGAAGTGGTCAATACATCGAGCCTGATTTTCAGGAAACGTGGAATAAAAAAAGCCAGCGCGGCAACGCTGACTAAATAAAAATATCCTAAGGAGATTATAACACAATGTACGGCAATTTTGAATCATTACACAATAGGTATCTTGAACCTCCTGAAGACAAAGTTTATGGATACGATTGGAATGGAATGGAAATCTATCGTGGAGATCAGTACAGAATTATAGGTGGGGATAAAGTCCTTGAGGACGATGTGGAAGAATATCTAAGAAACCTATATTTAACAGAACCACCAGTGACACGCATTAGAGCGTATGACTGGAAGGGAGAGAAAACAGACGAGGAATGGAATTACTATCTATTAGATGGAGATTACGTTAACGAGGATGATGTAGACGAGTACTTGAAAGAAAATTATTTAGACTCATCAATTTTAACAGCAGGAGAGTGAAATATGTTAAACAAATCAGAGAGCATTGAAAACTTATCAAAAGCAATGTCTGAATTTCAGAAGAATTTAAAACAACCATTAAAAGATGCAAACAACCCATTTTTCAAAAGCAAATATGTACCTTTAGAAAATGTAGTTGAAGCAATTACGGAAGCAGCAGGCCCGTTAGGAATTTCGTTCATGCAGTTTGCAAGTGGTGATGATAGCGGAAATATCGAGGTAGGAACGATTATTCTACATCAATCAGGGGAATATATTGAGTTTCCTAGCGTGAGAATGAAACCTGAAAAGCAAACGCCTCAAGCATACGGCAGTGCAATTACATACGCTAAAAGATATGCGTTGAGCGCAGTGTTTGGTATCACATCAGATAAAGACGATGACGGAAACGAGGCGAGCGGTAACGGAAGAAAAAAGAAAGGGCCTCAAATCAGTGCAGAAAAACAATCTAAATGTGATTATATTCAACAACTAGCAGAGTCAACACCCGAACGATTCGAGAAATTCAAAGAAATGCAATCCAAAGTTCAAGGCGCACCTACTGAAGAATGGAGCGATACTTTGCTAGATAGAGCAATTAAGATGTTGCAAAGTATTCCCGAACCTTTAACAGGAACGCGTGAAGGGGCGTAATGGATTACGAGGGGAAACTCAAGGCGGTTAATCAACAAGATATACAGATAGCGCTAGAAGAAGATTTCAATCTTACAGAAGCTAGAAGAAGAACAGATAAAGGCGAAAATATCCGCTTGAAAGTGACGGTTATTGATAAACGTAGCATCACACCTAAACAACAGAAATTTATTCACGCGTTGTTTGGAGATGTGAGCGATTATACAGGTTATCCGTTGGAGTGGGTAAAGGATATGTTCAAAGCGTATTACAGTGAATTGTACAACGTGGAAGGGTTAAGCCTAGCGATGAGCCACTGTAACATTACTCAAGCTAATCAACTGATTGAACTGATTATCGAGTTTTGTTTCCAAAACGACATACCATTTCACTTCAAAGAATACTATCAAGCGGTTGACATATCCCGTCTAGCGTTTCTGTTTGTTAAATATCGGACGTGCTTTATTTGTGGGAAACAACATAGCGATGTAGATCACGTAGATGCGGTAGGAATGGGAAACAATCGAAACATGATAGACCACGCAAACAGACGTTACTACTGCCTATGCAGAACTCACCACACGGAACGGCACACGATAGGAGAAATCGCATTTGAAAATAAATATCATATCAAGCCAATCCTACTAAACGAGGAGGCAGTGAAAGAACTAAGAATCGGTAAATAGGGAGAAAGGAGGTACCGAATGAGAAGTTATTTCTCACACGATAGCAACGCAAGAAATTCGGACAAATTAATGAAGGTTCGAATGAAGTTAGGTGCGGAAGGCTATGGAATCTTCTTCATGTTGATTGAACGATTAAGAGAAGAAGAAGGCTACAAAAGCACAATCGATTACGACACACTAGCTTTTGATTTAAGAGTAGAACCTGAAAAAGTAAAACAAGTTGTTGAGAATTACGACTTATTCAAATTTACAGAAGATGGTAAATATTTCTATTCAGATAGCTTTAATGAGCGAATGGAAATGATGGATGTACGAGCGCAACAACGAAAATCCAAAGCAAAAAAAGCAGCAGAAGCACGGTGGAATAAACAATCTGAAGATACAAGCAATGCTCAAACATTACCTAAGCAATGCTCAAGCAATGCTCAAGCATTACTAAACCATGCCAATAAAATAAAACTAAATAAAATAAAACTAAATAAAACTAAAATAAATAAAAGTAAAGTAGTAGTAGCAGAAACAAACGAAGCTGAAAACCTAGCAGACGAACCAACAGCAACAACTGAACAAAAACAAATTTCTGATGTTTTAAACTTTTATGAAAATCATTTTGGAATGACTAGCGACTATATTCGTCAATCGATTTTGAAATGGTGTAATGATTTAAACCCTGAACTCGTTAAACGAGCGCTAGAAATATCAGTTGAGGATAATGTTTTAAAATTCAGATACGCAAACGCGATTATGGTTGATTGGGATAAAAAAGGAATTGATACCCTTGAGAAAGCACTAGCGGAGGGCAACGCTAGACAAAAATCAAAACAGAATAACTACAACAAGCCTAGCGGTTATGTAGAAATATTACCCGATTGGGCAAAATAGCAGGAGGATAAATGAGCGAGGAAGAAAAAGAAATACAGTTTTACAAGTCTAATCCAAAGCGATACGCAGAACTAGTCAAACAGATTGCTAACTTAAAAACCACTGATGAAGGTTTCCTTGAAAGAAAGAGAAAACTTATCCAGGGGGCAAAAGAAAGAGAGGGAGCAACTAATAAATAAATGTTCAGAACATCTAAGTACAACGCAAAGAAAGTAGAGATTGACGGTATCAAGTTTGATAGTAAAGCGGAAGGCGAATATTACTTACACTTAAAGCAACAGGTGACGGAACGTCAAATCTTAGGGTTTGAACGACAAAAAAGAATGTTGTTGCAAGAAGGCTTTAACGTTGAAGGAGTCAAAGGAAAAATCAGACCTATCTTTTATGTAGTTGATTTTATCGTCACAGAAAATGACGGCACACTGACTTATATTGACGTGAAAGGCGTAGAAACAGACGTATTCAAGCTAAAGAAAAAGCTATTTATGAAACGATACAATACCGCATTACTGAAAGTTAAAAAGACAAAAGGAGGGTGGCAATGTGAGTAAACAAATGACACCGATTGAAAGAGTAGTCCTATCGCTTATCCCGATTAGTGACGAACGCAGAGTGAATATAAAAGACATTGTAGCACAGACAAGACTTTCTACAAGACGAGTGAAGAAAATCATAGATCAGTTAATCAACAATTACGGCATCGTGATTGTAGGAGTAAGAAACGGACGTACCGGATATTTTATTCCAGTAACAGACCAAGCGCGACAAGAAGGGGTATTGCCACTCAAAGCGCAAGCGATCAAAGAGTTCAAACGAGTAAACAAGATTCAAAAGGGAAATTTGGACGAATGGAAAAAATATATAGGAGATGTAGAAAATGATTAACAACGTAGTATTAGTAGGACGATTAACAAGGGCAGTAGATTTACGCTACACATCGAACGGAACGGCATACGCCAGTTTTACATTAGCCGTGGAAAGAAATTTCAAAAACCAAAACGGGGAAAAGGAAACGGATTTTATCAACTGCGCAATGTGGCGTAAGGCGGCGGAAAACTTTGCAAACTTTACACACAAAGGCTCGCAAGTAGGGATTGAAGGCCGTATCCAAACGCGTAACTATGAAAATCAACAAGGTCAAAAGGTATACGTGACAGAGGTATTAGCAGAAAACTTTAGCTTACTTGAACCGCGTAACGCTACAAGCCGATTAGAGGGCGATAGAGAGAGTTTTAACGGTGGACATGTAAATACATTCAACGGTAATAAAAACGCGAATACGGGCGGAAATTTTGCAAATTCCGACCCTTTTACGAGCGGGGGCGACGTGTTCAATGTTAATGATGACGACTTACCATTTTAAAATTGACAAAGTTAAGTTTGATAAAAACGTAAATATTCCAATTCCCGGGGTTGTAAATTTTACAGTTCCTAGGGAAGATTTACTAGAAATACACGATACGGACATATTGAAATTTATTAAAGAGTATGTAAACGGGCTAGCAGAAAAAGAGGTAAAAGATTGGTACGAGCAAAGACAGAAATAACGATAGACGGGGTAGCTTATCCGGTAATTAAAGAACTAGAGTTTAATTACGTAATCCAATACGGAAACGACAAGCGGTTATTTAACAAGCGTAAAAAACGGCTAGTAGGTTCTGGTTACAATGACAAGAAACAGAAAAAGAACGCTTCGGTAAGAACAGCACGAGGGCGGAATGGAGATTACGACCAAGTAGAGCATTTTAAACTTATACCGCGCTTTAACAAGATACGCGAAAAAAACGATAGGTATACGTTACATGAGCTTGCTAGAAATATCGGCACAAGCGAGATGACGTTAAGCAATTTCAAAAACGGTAAGCGTGTTAACGGAACAACATTAAAAGTAATTCGGGAGTGGATATTAGAAAATGAGTAACTACTTAATCAAAATCGGCAATTTATATTACGCAGGAACACACGATTATAAAGCGGAACAAGGCTATTTAGATAGACAGCACCCGCGCGTGTTAATCAAATTAAATAAATTCGATTTTAACGCAACACAATTCGCGAGCGAGAAATACGCTAGAGAGGTAGCGGAAAAGTTAAAACTGAAATGTACGGTAGTTAAAGGCGGGGAACAAGAACAGAAAAAACCGGACGTTGAATATTTAAAGAGCCCCGCGGTAGTGGCGGACGCATTACAAGCAATTATAGACGAGTTCGGCGAACGTAAAGCCCGAGAGCTTTTAATGGTTTCTACCTATACTTTTGACAAGATTTTAAACGGACAAGCGGACGACGTGTGGTTTAGATTGATTGTTAACACACTAAAAACAATGATAAACCTCGGACGTCGCGAGGTTCAAATGTATATGAACTATCGAAAAGATTTAGCGTATAAAGTAAAGGGGTAATCGTATGGAAATTATGAGTAAGGTTATTTGCCCCTACTGTAAAGAATGGTTAGACATTGAGAGTTTTTTAACCATGGACGACCTAAAAAACGAATGTACTTACAAAGAGTGTTACGTGTGTAATAAACATTTCTCACTTTATTTAAAAACTAATATTCATGCTAGGGCTGTAGATATTGAAACGGAAATAGAAGACCTTACACGCTCGATAGAGCTATTTAGAAAAATGGACGCAAGGCACCCGCTTTTAAAAAACGCACGAACTAATGAGTATTGCAAAAAGGTACTAGAAAAGCTATACAGGCTACAAAAGGAGAATGAAAAGAAGTGTATAACAAACGAATTATAGGGCAAAAAGACTTAGAACGTGAAATAACAGAATTAGAAGAAACACTAAAAATTAAAAAAGAACAATTAGAAAAATTACGTTTAGTGAATGAAAACGGGAAATACGTTTTAATCTCAACAGGGGAAATTTCAGAACTTAACCTTGAAATTCCTCAAGATACATGGGAAAAGTATATTAAGCAAAACAACACGTTTAAAACAAGAAAAGACGCGGAAAAAGAACGCGACAGACGAGAGTTGTTATATGAGTTTAACCAATTTCGCGATGAACGTAATAACGGTTGGACGCCTGATTGGAAAAACTATAACACGTCTAAGTATTTTATCGCGGTTGATAGCGAGGGTTGTTTAAAAGATGTATCTATGTACTCTACAAGCTGTTTTGTGCAGTTCGGTTATTTTCGTAATGTTTCGGACTGTATAGAGGCTATCCGGAGATTCGGCGACAGAATTAAAGAGTTATACATTGACTAGGAGGGCGACGGAATGACGTTGACGTTAAAAACGAACGAGGCAGGCACACAATATGTAAAGATAGACGCAACTAATATTGATAGAATACAAGGCGAAACAAGCGGAAGAAAAACAATCGTTTGTTATAGGGGTGTAACGTGGACAAAAGAGGACAAAATGGAATACGTAAGCACAAGTATAACAGTATTCGAGCCCGTGGAAGATGTTATTAAAAAGTTCGAGGAAAGCGGGCAAAAAATGAAAAGTTTTCAATGTTACACGAACGACCGAGAAATTGAGAGGATTATAAACGGGTGGTTATAACATGGACACTAATTTACAAGACCCCAGCGGTAAAATTCGTTGCATACAGCAAGCGGAAAACGAGAAACGAAAAGGAGTAAAGAACAATGAAATTTATAACACTAACAGACGCAAACCAAGAAACAAGAAAATACACGATAAACGTTAATAATATCACTTGTATTGAAACGTATGTAAACGACGACGGAAAGTTGTTTACATGGATACATGGGAACGGAATCGACGAGGGCACGATATACGTTAAAGAAACAGAGGAAGAAATTTTACAAATGATTGAACAACACTTGAATCCGAATAATCTTTACGCTTTATACCCTAACTCATAAAAAAACAAAAGGAGAGAAACACAATGGCAAATTTAGAAGAACTTACAAAAAAAGCAGAAGAAATGGAAAAACAATTAAAGGAACTGAAATCAGAAATCAAGCGAGCAAAAAAAGATTGGGAGATGCAACCCCTTTATGAATATGAGGAACAATATTTTTTTGTTGACGAAGAAGGGAAAGTATGTGAAAGCAGATGGGATGATTGGGATATGGACATTAATCGATTTTCACAAGGTAACATTTTCAACACTAAAGAAGAAGCCAAACTAGAGTCCAAACGAAGAACCCTACTTGCAAAATTTAGAGAGTTTCGCAACGACTACAATGAAGGTTGGAAACCAGACTGGACCGATATGAACGAAGCGAAATGGTCTGCCGTATTAAGTGATGAAAAATTATCGGCATTATCAGTGTACTGCAACAACAGTTTTGACATGTTTGGACATTTTAAAAATCAAGAAGACTGTCAGAGAGCGATTGAGTTATTTGGCGAAGAAATTATTGAATTATTCGTGGGGGTGTAAAAATGTTCAATAAGATTGAAATGTTAAAAAATTCAAATAAATACTACCTCAATATGTATGGCGAGATTGGAGAGGTTGCCGATTGGTGTTTCACCACGGGAATAATAAATGAAATGCAACCTCAAGGAAATGTTTTTAACTCAGAAAAAGAAGCTGTAAAAGAAAAAGCGAGACGATTTTTAAAACAAGAAATTAAAGAGTTTAGAAACGAATGCAACGGGTATTGGAGACCATGTTTTGGGGGCGGCGAGGCAAATTATTGTATCGTTTTACGCAACAACGAGTTATTTACTTTAGCAACATCTACCATCGATTATTTTCCAGAATTTGGCTATTTTAGAAATCTTGAAGATTGCGAACGTGCAAAAGAAATTTTTGGCGCTAGAATTTTAGAGTTATATGCGGACTAGGGGTGAGGTATGAGATTAAAAGTAAGTGAAAAAGGCAATAGAATTTGGATTGAGGTTGAGAACGTATGCGAGGCTTACGGTTGGAACAGTTCAAAAACTTGTTATGTTGAATGGTTTGATAAAGTCGTGGACGGGTACGGAAGAGGAACGCTCGTAAAAAGGAGTACCATGGTTTATGAGTCAATCAAGAGTGTAATTCATAAAATCGAGAAAGAGCGTGCTAGAAAAGAATTACAACTCAATGACAGACAAAGAGAAGTGTTTCAACGTTGGAGAGCGAAAGCGTGATATCGAATGAAGAATACAAAAACTCATTTAGCAGTTAAGAAACCAACCTCTTTTATAGATT
>ERZ773061.834-NODE-834-length-11901-cov-14.588722_pt1 | contig 11901 bp, 11 predicted proteins | sample MGYA00580627_ERZ773061 | MGnify/ENA primary metagenome ERZ773061 (study PRJEB29015, sample SAMEA2738119) | human oral metagenome | biome: human oral; feature: human-associated habitat; material: saliva | place: China | collected 2223 ...
TCCGCACCCTGCTCTACCAGCAGCGTATTCACCCGCGAGAACGGGCGTGAACCGAAGAACCCGCGATGCGCCGATAGCGGCGACGGATGCGCAGACTCCACACACGGGTACGGTTCCAGCATCGGGGCGGTGCGCCGCGCATCCGCACCCCACAGCAGCCCGACCAGGGGCTTATTGCGTGCTGCCAGCGCCCGAATAGCGCACTCAGTCACCTCTTCCCACCCCTTATTGCGATGCGACCCTGGCGCCCCTTCACGCACGCTGAGCACGCGGTTCATGAGCATGATGCCCTCATCGGACCACGAGCTCAGATCGCCGTGCTGCGCGGGTTCAATCCCCAAATCGTCGGACAATTCCCGGTAAATATTGATGAGCGATTTCGGCAGGGGCATATCCCGCTGCACCGAGAACGAAAGCCCCATCGCGTTCCCGGGGGTGGGGTAGGGGTCTTGCCCCACGATCAGCACCTTGACCTCGTTCATGGGGCGTGAGAATGCACGGAAAATATTTTGACCTGTGGGAAAAGTTCGGTGTCCCGCCGCGTGTTCGGTGCGTAAAAACTCGCCCATGGCGTGGATTTTATCTTCGACGGGAGCGAGGGCCTGCGCCCAGTCTTCGCTCATAATGTCGGTCAGCGGCGGGTTCGTCATGAAAATACTCCCTGAGAAAATTTGACTCTGATAACACGGTGACTTCAACCAACATACTCTAAAGTGTTCATGTAGACCACCTATGTTCGTCAGGAATCCAGATGCCGATACCTTCTTCGGAAACCCCCGAACCTTCGCCTGCTGGCGGCTCCGATGCCGCCGAACCCGCAGCGGCAGTCCCCGCCGATAGCCCCGAACCCAGCCCCACAACACAGACAGCGCCTTCCGCCCCCGGTACTTCCGAGACCCGCGAAACCGGCGGAAAAACTGAGAACACGCGAAAATCCGCCCTCACCGATTTAGAGCGTGCCATGATCGCCCTGGAAAAACGACACTGGAAGTACCAGGGCACCAAAGAGAAAGCGATTACCGCGCTCGGACTCACCCCGATCGCCTACTATCAGAAGCTCAACACGATGATCGACAGCCAGCGTGTGATCGCCGCCGAACCTATCCTGATGCACCGCCTGCGCGAGGTTCGCGACCGCAGCTAAAGGCAGCCGCACTGATGTGTGCATGAGCGCACGCCGTTCCGAACAGGACGGATAAAGCCCCATACGGTACCCTGTAAGAGAGAGCTTTGGCAGGGCTCCACCGCGCAGAGCGGTACATCTATTACTCAACCTAGGGAAGTCATGAGCCAATACCCGCACGATGAATTCGACGACATCGACGAGAATACCGCCCGCCGTGGAACATACCGCGGTGTTATTGACGACCCTTCCAAGAGCCCCAAAGGCATTATTCCCGTTGTCGTCGCCGGTATTTTAGCGCTCGTGCTCGGCGGCGCCATGTACATTAACCACCCGCGCAGCAGCTCGCCCGAGGCCGCCGCGCGCGCCAAGAGCTACAGTGCCCCCGCCTCGCCTTCGGAATCATCGTCGCCCTCTGCCTCGGCATCCGAGCAGGCTAAGGATGCGAACGTGGCGGTCTATAACGCATCCGCGCCCGGCGGGTCTGCGGCCAAGGCAAGCGCCGCGCTTGAAGGTTACACGATTACCGAAACCGCGAACTGGTCGGGCACCCCGCCGCAGTCCAGCACGGTCTACTACAAGGACGAGGCCAAGAAGTCGCAGGCCGAAGCTATTGCGAAAACTCTGAATATCACGACGGTTCAGGAGAGCTCAGACACCTCGATTCTGGGCGAGAACGATATTGTGGTGGTGCTTGCCGCCGACTACAGCTAAACGGCATCATCCGGCTTGATACCGCGGTGTGCGGTACCGTTTATCCTCCCCGCTAGTTTCGGGAACGTTCTATGAGCCTCATGCGTTCGCATATAACATCGCTCGGCTATCGAAACTGGTGCTTTGGCTCCATGCATTCGCACGCGAAGCCGTACCCGTTCACCCCATTGCGGCTTTCCGTGCGCCTTAAGAATGCGCTGAGGGCGATTAAGCTAAATTCGGTGCTCAAAATGTTTGCCCTCGGGCGCACCAAGTGCCAAAATTGTTTTTAGCACTCGGCGCCTTCAGGTGCTAAAACCGGTGTCAAAATCTGCTTCGGCAGACCGGAAAACCTGAGCGCTCCATTCGAAACGTCCAGGAGGGATATCGCCACATGGCAAAACTTATTGCTTTTGATGAAGAAGCTCGCCGCGGTCTAGAGCGCGGACTGAACACTCTAGCCGATGCCGTTAAGGTAACTCTTGGCCCCCGTGGCCGCAACGTCGTGCTTGAGAAATCGTGGGGCGCACCCACGATCACCAACGACGGTGTTTCCATCGCCAAAGAGATCGAGCTTGAAGACCCCTATGAAAAGATTGGCGCCGAACTCGTCAAAGAGGTAGCCAAGAAGACCGACGATATCGCAGGTGACGGTACCACCACCGCAACCGTGCTCGCTCAGGCGCTCGTGCGTGAGGGCCTGCGCAACGTGGCTGCTGGTGCTGACCCGCTGAGCCTCAAGCGCGGCATTGAGAAGGCTGTTGAGGAGGTCACCAAGACCCTGCTCGACTCCGCAAAAGAGGTTGAGACTGAGGAAGAGATCGCGGCAACCGCATCCATCTCTGCGGGCGATCAGGAGATCGGTAAGCTGATTGCTCAGGCTATGGAGAAGGTCGGCAAGGAAGGCGTGATTACCGTTGAGGAATCCAACACCTTCGGCCTGCACCTGGAACTTACCGAGGGTATGCGCTTCGATAAGGGCTTCCTCTCCGGCTACTTCGTGACCGACCCCGAGCGTCAGGAAGCTGTGCTGGAAGACCCCTACATCCTGGTGGTCAACCAGAAGATCTCGAACGTGAAGGATCTGGTTCCCGTTCTTGAGAAGGTCATGCAGTCCGGCAAGCCGCTGCTGATTATCGCCGAGGATGTTGAGGGCGAGGCTCTGGCGCTGCTCGTGCTGAACAAGATGCGCGGCTCCATCAAGTCCGTTGCCGTGAAGGCGCCCGGTTTCGGTGACCGTCGCAAGGCTATGATGGCTGATATTGCGATCCTCACTGGCGGCCAGGTTATTACCGAAGAGGTTGGCCTGTCCCTGGATACCGCAACCCTTGAGATGCTGGGTAAGGCACGCAAGGTTGTTGTCACCAAGGACGAGACCACCATCATTGAGGGCGCTGGCGACGCCGCCGCACTTGAGGGCCGCGTGGCACAGATTCGCGCCGAGATCGCAAACTCCGATTCCGACTACGACCGCGAGAAGCTGCAGGAGCGCCTGGCAAAGCTCGCCGGTGGTGTGGCTGTGCTCAAGGCTGGTGCGGCAACCGAGGTTGAGCTGAAGGAACGCAAGCACCGCATTGAGGATGCTGTGCGCAACGCAAAGGCAGCCGTTGAAGAGGGCATCGTCCCCGGCGGCGGTGTGGCACTGATTCAGGCGGGCGCGAAGGTCTTCGATAAGCTCGACCTGAAGGGTGACGAGGCAACCGGCGCGAACATCGTGCGTGTGGCTATTGATGCGCCGCTGAAGCAGATCGCAACGAACGCTGGTCTTGAGCCCGGCGTGGTGGTCGATAAGGTTCGTTCTCTGCCCGAGGGCACCGGTCTGAACGCTGCAACCGGCGAGTACGAAGACCTCATGGCTGCGGGTATTAACGACCCCGTGAAGGTGACCCGTTCCGCTCTGCAGAACGCCGCATCGATCGCCGGTCTGTTCCTGACCACCGAGGCTGTGGTTGCGAACAAGCCCGAGCCTGCATCCGCTGCGGCACCGGCTGCTGACCCGATGGGCGGCATGATGTAACGCTTCCCGACTGAGGGAGTATGTTGAAGCTCTCCGGGGTGGGTTCCTGACCGGCACAATGCCGGGTACGGGACTCGCCCCGGAGAGCTTTTGTCTATGCTCTTCAGAACCGCGAGCAGGTGGTTTTTGGCTCGAGCAGGTAGGAAAATCCTACCTTTTCGGCACAATACCACCTGCTCGCGCGTGCATGAGAGCGCTCGCAACGTGCGCCGTGATTCGTTCGGGATGGGCGAGCCGCGCGGTATGCTGGATTTATGATGCCTAACACCACCTCCAAATCTTCCGAAAACAACGCCCCCGATGCCCCCGCCCGTTCCGACCAAAACGCAAAGAGCATCGGCTCGCGAAATTCATTTCTGAGCATCGGGTCGGTGAACTCATTCTGCAGCATTGGCTCTGTAAATTCGGCGTTTTCAATCGGCTCGGCTTTCTCGTTCGGATCTATCGGCTCGGCCTTTTCTTCGCTGTCCATTGCCTCGTGCCTGAGCTACATGAGCGTGCTATCGGTTTTATCGGAAGCATCTGTGCTCTCGGCACGGTCGTACAGGTCGGTGCTTAAGGCGGGTCAGCAGAAGAAGGCAAAGAAGCCGTAGCCTTTCCGCCGCCTTGCCCGCGATGGCGCAGGGGAGAACAGCATAGCGGCAGTGCCACCCGGCGGCGGGTTACCCGTGCTCGCGCATCCACAGGGTAGAATGGTGGGGCTATGGAATGCGCCTATTACCGTGAGAGTCTTTGCCGCTCCTGCACCAACATCGAAACCCCGTACCCCGCCCAGCTCGCGGCAAAACAGGCCGATGCGCGCAGGCTTCTGGCGGCGTACCCTCACCTGACCTGGCTGGAACCTGTCGCCAGCGACGAAGCGCATTTTCGGAATAAGGCGAAGCTGGTGGTGGGCGGTTCGGCGCAGAACCCGTCCCTGGGCATCGTGGATTATCGTTCGGGGAATGCCACCGATTTAAGCGAATGCCCGCTCTATATTGAGCCGATTGAGCGCGCCATTCCGGTGCTGCACGAGCTCATTCAGCGTGCCGATTTGACCCCGTATGACATTCCGGCCCGGCGCGGCGAGCTCAAGAATATTCTGGTGACCGCATCCGAGACGGGCGAGCTGATGGTGCGGTTTGTGCTCCGCTCGAAGAAGCTGCTGGTGCCTATTCGCCGCCAACTGGGGTGGCTGCAGGAGCGTCTGCCGAAGTTGGCGGTGCTGTCGGTGAACCTGCTGCGCGAGCATGTGGCGCTGATTGAGGGCGATGAAGAGATTATTCTGACCGATCGGCAAACCCTGCCGATGCGCGTGAACGGCATGAGCCTGCACCTGCGCCCGCAGAGTTTCTTTCAGACGAACACGCAGATTGCGCAGGCGATGTATGTGCAGGGTCGCGAGTGGGTGGGGCAGGTGCAGCCGCGCACGCTCTGGGATTTGTATTGCGGCGTGGGCGGTTTTGCCCTGCACGCGGCGCAGGTGATGCACGGTGAGGTCACCGGGATCGAGATTAGTGCGGAGGCGATTCGCAGCGCCCAGCGCACCGTCGCCGAGCAGGGGCTTGAAGGCGTGAAATTTGCGGCGGGGGATGCGACCGAGTTCGCCGTGAACGCCCGCGAAACCCCCGAAATGCTGGTGATGAACCCGCCCAGGCGAGGTATTGGTGAGAGGCTGTGCGCCTGGGTTGAGGGCTCCGGGATTGAGCATGTGATTTATTCGAGCTGCAACGCGAAAACCCTTGCTGCTGACCTAGCGCACATGCCTTCCTACAAGCCGGCCGCCGCGCGCGTGCTCGATATGTTCCCGCATACGAACCACTACGAGGTTATGACGTTGCTGAAGCGCGGTTAGGTTTCTCGGTCGAGCGCTCATTCCTATCTCAAGTCCGCGAGCAGATATTATTTCGGCGAGAAGATAACAATCCGTTATCTTCTCGCCGAAATAATATCTGCTCGTGATGTTTCGGGTAGCCCGCAGCGTGGTGGGTGCGAGGCGATAATGCGCCAAAGCGATGCGCAGAGCAAGTCATGCACCCACGCGGCCCTTTGTATCATCCCGTGCCTCTTGCACCCGAATGGCTCGTGCGGTCGGGCCGAGAATGAACGTGAATACGGTGGCGATAACGAAGAGTGACCCTCCGGCAACGATGGTGTTGATCGCGCCGAATGCTGGTACCGCCCATCCGGTGATGAGGTACCCGACCATACCTGCTAGGGAGAAAACCACGCCCATGAAGCTGTAGACGCGCCCGCGCATGTGTTCGTCGATAGCGTCTGCGAAGAGGACTTGCCCGAGTACTTCTTCGGGGCCGTAGAACATGCCCCAGGTGAACCAGAGCACGAGTACCGCCCACAGTGCCGGGTGTAGTCCCATGCTCAGGCAGACGGCGCCGTAGCCGAGTCCGGAGATGCACATCCACCCGCGTTTGGTTATGCGTACCCGCCCGGTGCCTGTGCCGACACCGAGTTTGGCTGAGAGCCAGGAGCTGATCATGCATCCGGCGGCGTAGACGGAGGTTGCGATTCCGAAGGCGGTGTAGTCGTGCCCGAGGTCGCGGGTGAGGTATTCGAGCATGGGCAGGGTGGTGATGGGTACGGCGGCGATGGAGAGGAACCAGAAGGTGAGCATGCCGCGCACGACCGGGTTGTGTGCGGTGTAGGCGGCGCCTTCGCGCAGGAGTCTGCCGGTGTGGTGTTCCTGCACGGTGGCGGTGCGTTCGGCGTGGGTGAGGTCGTAGTTGTGTATGGTGGTGACGGTGAGGGCGGCGAGCAGGTTGAGGGTTCCTGCGAATCCGACTGCGAGGGCTGGGGTGGTGAAGGATGCGACGGCGGCTGCGATGGTGGGGCCGAGGGTTTGGGCGAGGAAGATGAGGCTGCCGCGGCGTGCCATGTATTTTTGGTAGTCGTCGCCGAGTAGGGAGGGCATGGCGGCGGAGGCTGCGGGGGATGAGAAGGTGCCGAAGGTTGAGACGAGGAATGCGATGGTGAGGAAGGCGGGTAGTCCTGCGGCGGCGTAGAGGGCTGGGGATGCGATGAGTAGGGCGGCGCTGGCGAGTCTGAAGCTGACGGTGAGGGTTTTGCGGTTGAATTTGTCGGCGATTGTGCCTGCGAAGGGCGCGAAGAGGAAGACGGGGATTGCTTCGACGACCATGACGATAGCGGAGTGGGCGAGGTCGCCGGTGGCGCCGTAGGTGAGCAGAGGCATGGCGATAGCTTGGATGCTGGATGCGAGAGCATCAGAAACCTGTGCGGTCAGGAGCGTGAGCTGCCCGCGTGCGTTCAGCAGCGTTGCTGATGTTGGTTTTGGAGCTGCGACTGTGGGTTTTTCGTCGACGGCGGGCGGGGTGTGTTGCTGGGGGTGGGGCGCTTCTGCGGGGGTTGGCTGGTGCGCCGGGTCTTGAGGCTTAGGTGTTTGGGGTGTTTGTGATGGGTTGGAGCGCTGGTGCGGTGCGGGATGGTGGGGCGAGTTAGGCGGTTCAGGCGAAGAATCTGTGGTGCGTCTCATAATACTGTGGATTCTATCACGGGCAAGAGGGCTCATTGGGTGCGGTTTGGTGAGGGGAGGAGCTGGTATGCGGGCAGGTCGGACGGATGCAGTGGGCAGGTTTTTGCCGGGTGGAACCCCTGAGCGGACTTGATGTCGCCGAGGGTGCGGGGAAGTGAGCGGATGTGAGGTTCTGGTGCTGCAAAACCCTGTTTCTCGCGGAGTTAGGGGAGGGGTGCGGAGTAGTGTTTTGTAGATGCGGCGGCACGCGGAGACGGTGTGCCACCGTGGGTTTCGTGTCATAGTCTGTCACAAACGAAATTTTTGGAAGTTCCTACCCAAAAATCCACCACTTGAGAGAAACTTAACGGTAGCCTTATGCCTGAATGATGCTTTGGGGACTAGAAGAGGCGATATAAAAGCTTGGCAGGTGCATATGTGTAAATATCACCTATAAACTCTTAAAGAGATGGGAAGAATATGGATTTATTAAGGGAAGACTGGTTTTTAAAGATCGTACTTCCAATAGTTATCACAATTATAAGCCTGTTTGGTAGGTGGATTTTAGAGCATATTCCGAAGATGCGCGAAAAGCAAAATATAGATAATATTCTGAGTACCGTACGAATTGCTCATAAGGAACAACTAGAGATCTTAAAAGCCAGTAAAGAAATGAATTTATCTGATGACTATAGTTCTATTAATTTGTATAGTAATGCTGAAAAATGGCAGCAAGAAGTCGTTAAAAATACACCATCAGGTAGAGCACAAAGCTCTCTTTTGCAACTGAATCCGTATACGACTGCGAATGAGATGTTCTCAAATTGTAGCGAAGGGAACTCCTTGACGGTGCCTAAGTTCGTTAAACCGTCAGAGGTTTTAATATCTCTTGGTGGGTTCTTGCTGAGTTTATTTTTTGTTTTCTATACCCTAGTACTTATTATTTACTCTGTATATATAATAATTTCACGTCAAGATTTCGTTGGTTCTATGATTATATTATTTGTTAGTTTCCTTTATATTATACCCGCAATAATGTCATTTACTATTCTTGATGCGATTTCTTTGAAAATTTCAGGATCTGCTTTAGCAGATGTATTCTATAGAAGAATAGCTCACAGAAACGGCAAGAATGTAGAAAGTTCCAATAATGCAGTTCGGTCAAGCAGGATACGTGCAATTATTGCTGATGAGACAATAAAAGATTATATATACATACCTAAAATGGAAAGAAGACTCTTAGGGCTGGGGGAAGTCATACCAACTCTTCCTATTGTGCGGGGTGCTATAGTCCGTGCAACGAATTATGGATATATAAGAGGCTTAGAAGATGAGTATAGGAAAAGCCCAGAAGAACTCAAGAATTACAAAATATCATCACGCATAGTTGCTGTTTTAAATCTTCAAGAATCAACCACAGATAATAAATCTGAGGAGGAATAATGACACCTTTTAATTTGGAGTGGTGGTTTCATTGGACGCATGATGAGGCATTTGTAGAAGTCCTTAAAGTATCTATACCTGCTCTTGGGTCGATATTGGCGGCTCTTATTGCATGGTATGGAATTCGCCGGACTGCTAAGGTTACTCAAGAAGCTTTAGAGAATTCTAAAGAAGCTACTCCGCCAGAACTGTTGCGTCTTGAGAAATGGTCATCAATTCTTAAGGACTCTAATGATTACCCAGAGAATATTAAGAATGGTTTGGATATAGAAACTATTCAGTCTACCTATGATGATATTCTTAAGCGGGCTACCCTTGAGAATCGAATACAAAATCTTGGGATCTTGTCTGAGGAAGTTAGGCAAAAACTTTTGCAAATCAGACCAGGTAGTGGAAGTAAGTATTATCCTGATCCCACATGGAAAATTTCTAAGGAGAACTATAAGTATTTATTAATGCTTATAATTATGGTAATACTTTTATCTTGTTACATTTATTTATTAATAGTGTTAATAGTGTCTGTTTATGATTTCTTAAATATTTTTGATGACGGTAGTCTTTACTCGTTGTTATTTCTGCGGATTGCTACACCAATAGTCGCAATTACTTTATTAGTTGTAGCTGTGTTGATGGCATATATCCTAATTAAGGTTGTATGTGATATTTTCTTAACGAAAAAAGATGATGAGTGCTATGCGAAGAGTGTGTGCTTTATGAATGGGTATAAAATTTTAAAAGATATTTATCTTGCTCCTTATATTTCTGGACTTATTGAAAATGAAAAACAAATAAAAATACGTGACAAATTTGAGAAGTCTCGATTGTATAAAGAATGGAAAAAGAATAATGATGAACACCCTGACTGGGGTTCTTGGAACTACGGGCTAAATATAGGATGGGATAATAGTCCAAATTTAGAAAATCAAGAGTCAGAAGAACCGACTGAAAGCGCTTCTGTTGGTGTAGAAACTGAATCTGAATCTACTCTAAGGTCTTCTCAAAAGATAACTGAGGATTAGAGAATCACACAAAAAGTGGTGTGGCGCTTACATTAAAAATGTAAGCGCCACACCACTTTTTGTGTACAAGAGAGGGCTGTGATGGCTGCGCCTCTATACCTGTTACAAGCTCTGATGGTCTCAGCTCTCAGGGGCATTCACCCTACGAACCACCCTCAAGAACACCCGCCGCATACGCTGCCTGCCCCACGTGCTGGGCGGCATCGTCGATCATGCTCACCAGCCGCACCCCGCGCGTCACATGCGGAGTCCACGACGTATCAATCACGTCATCCAAATCAGCCTCGCTCAAACCCGCGATATACCTGCTCAACGCCGCAGCAGTTGCGCTCAGATACTCGACCAGCAACGCGGCATCCTCCACCACGACGGCACGCGCCTGCTCGGCGGTATGACCGTAGCCCACTGTATCGCCCAGCTCGCCCAAGTTGAAGCGGGCGTCGAACCCTTGACTATGCCACACCTGCGGCTCGCCATTCAGCTGCGCGAGCTGCACATCCATCTGCCGCCCCGCATGCCACAGCAGCCAGGCGATCGAATTCGTATGCCCACCCGCGTGCGTGTTCAACGCTTCTTTGGGCAGGGTTTTTACAAGGGCTTTCGCTTCGGTGGCGGGTCGGCTTGCGGCTTCACGCAGAACATCGCGGGCATCCATAGCGGCTCCTTCATTCGGGGTAAACACGTCTACCACCAGTCTAGATTTCAAAGCGCAGAGGCACATTATTTTGAGGCTATTTAAGCTACGAAACGCAAAGCAACCCGCAGGATGGGATGCACTTCTGCCAGTTACCGCGCCGTTTCATGCGTAATGTGCAGCAATATAATGGCCAGTGGAGAATATGTTTTAGGTGGACCGACTTAGGACCTGAGGAGGTAGAGATCGTTGACTATCACTGACAAAATTGCACCAATTCATCCCGGAGAAGTCCTGCTGAAAGACTTCATTGAAGGGTTTGGGATTACCCAGAATAAGGTGGCGGTGGCAATCGGTGTGCCGCCCCGGCGCATCAATGAGATTGTGCACGGCAAGCGAGGAATCACAGCCGATACAGCTGCGCGCCTTGCCCGATACTTCGGCACAACACCGCAGTTTTGGCTGAACCTGCAAACCACGTATGAGCTCGATATGGTGGAAGACCTCTGAATACCAGCTGGCAGGTGATGTGCTGACGATGAATGCCGCCGGGCAGAGTGAAATCAGCTATGCGGATTTCGCGGTCGCCGTGCTTGACCTTATCGAGTCGGGGGAGCATCAGTGCGAGCGCGTGAGTGTGGTGTCGCGGTAGTTTGCCCCCTGGTGTTGGATCTAAAAAGAGCCTTGATGTGAATAAAGCGTTGGAAATCCCGCTTTATTCACATCAAGGCTCTTTTTAGGCTGCATAAGATAAGGTAAGCAGCCCCAGCGCAGCGTCAAAAAACTTAATGTTTTCTTGCAAAAACCAGGAATAAATGGCACACGCCGCCCGTTAAAGTTCACCGGAACACCAGACACAAATTATAAACACCTCAAACTTCACCGGGAGAACACTATGACTACCGCGCGCCTTCACTTCGATATGGTCGTTATCGGCTTCGGCAAGGGCGGCAAAACCCTTGCTGGCGCCTACGCGAAAACCGGCAAGAACGTTGCCCTGATCGAGCAGTCCTCGAACATGTACGGCGGCACCTGCATCAATATCGGGTGCGTGCCCACCAAGGCTCTTGTGCACCGGGCTGACGAGTTCCGTGCCCTCGGCGAAAAGAACGCCGAAGCTGCGGATGCCGCCTACGAGAGCGCCGTGATTTTCCGTGACAAACTCACCGGTGCCATGCGCGCGAAGAACCGCGAAATCCTCGAATCGAACGCCACCGCCAAACTCATTGACGGTCACGCACGGTTCCTCTCAGACACTGAGGTTGAGGTCACCGCGGGCGAGGACAAACTGGTTGTCACCGCCGACTGTTTTATCATCAACACCGGTGCCGTGGCGACTATCCCGCCCATCCCGGGCGCCCGCGAATCGAAGCGCGTGCTCACCTCTACCGAGCTGCAGAAGATCACCCCGCGCCCGAAGCGCCTGGGCATTATCGGCGGCGGTCCTATTGGTGTCGAGTTCGCCGGTATTTTCTCCTCCTACGGCACCGAAGTAACCCTGCTTGA
>ERZ773061.836-NODE-836-length-11899-cov-4.487926_pt1 | contig 11899 bp, 8 predicted proteins | sample MGYA00580627_ERZ773061 | MGnify/ENA primary metagenome ERZ773061 (study PRJEB29015, sample SAMEA2738119) | human oral metagenome | biome: human oral; feature: human-associated habitat; material: saliva | place: China | collected 2223 ...
GGAGAAATGCTCGAAGCAAAGGAGGTGAAAGTTCCCGATCTGATTCCTGAATTTCGTATGCTATCTTATAAAAATACATACAAGGACGAACCGGTTTCATACGACTTTGGGCAATTCCTTTATGTTGGGGCGTATCTATCTCTTAACTCTAAGATGGTTGTTGCTGGCGAGGATAAAGAGAAGGATAGCGAGTCGGCTTCTAAACAAAAGGTGGTCCTGGCGTTTACGCATATTCTCGATGGTAGAACGAAAGGAACTGTCTCATCTTACGATGTCAATGATGACTCCCATTATAAACTCTTCGACTATTCGCTCTTTTATAACGGCGAGGATGGTATCTTCAATCGCTTCTATCGCGACTACGATCTGCTGCTTCGTAACTCTCTGCACGAAATGAAAGTGAAGCTATTACTCACACAATCACAGAAGCAGAATTTACCAGCATACGCCAAGGTTGTTATAAGGAACGTCCCATTCTTCTTCAATAAGCTAAAGTTCACCCTCGGTGGAAAGAACGACCCCGTTGAGTCTGAATTGTACACCCTGTCGCTTATGGAACCTGTTATCTATGCTCCTGAACTCGAAGATAAGTTCAGGGCTATGAAGACAGAATATAAATGGATTGGCAGGATTAAACAGACAGAGGTTAGCGAGGACGAGTTCAAAAACTCTGGGCTGGATAAGAACCGCACCTTTACTACCATTTATCCGCCGATACCATCAGCAGAATATATTGGGAAACCTTATATGAAACAGACCTCATATACCGAAGAGAGAATCCGTCACGCCTCGTTCTGGCGACACTCTAAATGGAAGTACACACGCACAGAGGTATGGCTTGAGTGCGTACCTTTATAACCGCTTTTATTCTGTCCTTTATCATTCCTCCTTTATATCGTAATTTTGTAGTAAACAATTCGCACATGGATATTCTTCTTAAACCTGATTCTCTAAGTCTGACAGGCTCGATGAATCACTTTATCATATCAAGCTCGCAAGAGGTTACGTTCGTTCTTAAGTACGCAGACACGAACGAAATCATCGTGCAGCACATTTATACTCCGAATAAGGCGAAGCGCATAGAGATTGACTTAGAGAACATCGTCACTCCGCTGCTATCTTTTCAGCTTCAAGAGTCGACTACAATCTATCGTCAACCGAACATTGCTCGTGAGTTCTTAGTTAATCTCATTGAAGATAAGACAGCTGCACAAGAGTCTTGGCAATTCACGGTACTGCGTGCTGGCATCGACAACTTCGCTGACACCGCTTCAAGTTGGTTGAAGCGTAACTTCTTGACGTGGCAGCCTACAGTCAAGCCTGTGACGTATTACACACCAGAGTTTCTTAGTTACTTCGCTGTCGAGGACTGTGTAGCTAAGTGTCGTGCATATATAGAAGAGAACGGTAGTTATGTTCAGACTGACCTCGTACTGGGCAACCTCTCGCACGGTAAGGTGTGGACAATGCCTATGCAATATGGTGTCATCGTTGGTAAGTTAGGCAAGATGCCAAGCTACTATGACGTATGGGTGGAAGATGCTACTGGTAGTCGACTCACCTACATTCAGCGATACTATGCTTCAGACATCCGAAGCGAAGAAGAGCAGTGGGTACTCTTCGAGAACTCACTCGGTGGTCTCGACACCTTCCGTGCGTATGGTGATGCTGAGAACACAGCGAAACACACGCACAATGTAGCAGAGATTGAGAATGACTCAGAAGAGTATCGTGTTGACACGGTCAGAGAATACAAGAAAAATACAGGCTTCCTCTCTAAGGAGGAACGCAAATGGTTGCTCGATTTCTTCCCATCCTTGGGTAAGTTCCTCTACACAGGCAACTATGTGCGTCGCATTGTCGTGACAGAGAGCGACGTAAGTTGGCAGACGAAAGACCTCCCTTCATCTTATACATTTACCTATCGATATGCAGATGCACGTCCCTACCTGAATATTACCAGGTCAGAGGACGCTGCGCCTGCAATGTTAGATATCAAGATTCCTGATGTAGGGTCTTTTACCATCGCCCCACGCTTAGTTGAGCTTGAGCGACTACCGCTGAGCAGTGGGGCTTTATTTCCTGTTCAGAGTCCATATTCAGACAAATGGAACATCACCACAGCTGAAGCTATCCTCGAATGGTTCTCTCGTGAGGTGACTACCGCTTACAAGGGTGATGGAGCGTTTGGACATCATCACGACAACATGTCAGTACTGCGTGCGCTCGACCGCATAGGGAGTTATCTTACCTTGGATGCGCAGAAGATACAAGCTGGTCTTGCAGATGAAGCTAAGTCAGCTCGCACGCTCGACCCTAAGAGTGCCGACTGGGAGAAGATTGTGCGAACAGACCAGGACACCATCGTTAACGCTCTGACTACCTTCATGAAGGGAATCACCTTCGGTAAGTCGGTCCGTGGCGAGTCTGGCATATCTATCTATCATGACGAAGAAGGGAACTGGCATCTCGACGCTGAGTATCTTCACGTGCATCGTAAGCTCACCGCAGAAGAGGTTGAGATTATGAAGACTTCTCAAATCAAGGGTAAGGTCGTAAATTCAGCCGGCGGATTTGTCATATCTAAGATTGACAGAATAGCCGGTGCTTGGAGATGTTACTTCCGTCAAGAAGATGCTGACGGACGTAGAATATATAACTCTATGCGAGTGGATGACCTCGCTCTGTGCGAGACATTCAACTTGATTGATGCTGGAGGTCAGTTGTCTAATCACTACTGGCATAGACGTGTCATCGCTGTTGGAACTGACTATGTTGACATCGCTGATAACACAAATGTAGATGACTACGCAAGTGGTAGCGATACTCCGCAGATGGGTGACGAGGTTGTGCAATTAGGTCATCTCACTGATAAGGATAGACAGAGTGCTATCATTCAGTCAGCAGCTGGAGAGGGTTCACCTTACTTTAAGATTATAAAGGGCATCAATTCGTTTACATTGCCTCGTCCTATTTTCTTGTTTGATAAGCAGAACTTCGAGATACGTGTTGAGAACCCAGCTAATCGTAGTGAGTATATCCGTCTGCAAGATTTCTTGGAGACGATGCAAGGACGTATCAATGCTGTTCAGCAACAGGCGGACAAGCAGTTTTTAATATTGTTCGGCGACGCAATCCCAACGCTGACCAATGAGCCTGCCAATGAGTGGACGGACGATGCAACCCGTGAGATGCACTTGCATGACATTTACTATAACCGAAGCTATGCACAGACGGGTGGCGGTAGGTCGTACTCGTTTGAGAAGCAGGCGGATGGGACGTATTACTGGAAGGAGATCACCGATGCTGACGTATTGAAGTCGCTTGAAGCAGCGAAGCAAGCACAGGATACAGCAGACGGCAAGCGCAGGGTGTTTGTCAAGGCGCAGCCCACGCCACCATACGATGAGGGCGACCAGTGGGCGAATGCCTCTTACGGCACGGAGTATCAGAACGACCTCCTTGTGTGCGTCAAACCTAAGAAGAAGGGTGATACGTTCGATATAGCCGATTGGCAGTCGGCACAGGCGTACACCACGAAGAAGTTTGATGCACAGCTGAAAGTGGGCGATAAGAATATTGACGCTGCCATTCGTGACCTCCGCACGGGGCTTGAATCAGTGGGAATCCATTTGGATGGCGAGAATAGTACGTTGACAATGGTGGCTGACAAGACGAAGATACAAGGCACTAACGGCACGCCTTCGGCTATTTTCAATGCTGATGGCACGATTGACGCTCGACATATCATTGCGCAAGGCACGGAGGACAGAATAGAATATGGTATCATTGATGGTCGTGCTAATCTTATCATCAAGGATAAGCAGGGCAACACGATGTTACTCTTGAATCGTAACGGCATTGTTTTGCCAACGGATATTACTGCCTACGCACGGCGCAAGGCTTTCACCATGACGGTCAAGGACGCATCAGATGGCGTGTATGTTTCGGCGCTAATCAGCCTCACACTCTTTGTGCGCAATACAGGCTTTGAGCGCAGCACCTTTGGCAACAACATCCGTATCGAGGTGGATGTGCCAATCCTCGGCATTAAGGATTTGGTTGTACCCGTTGGCATGGTCGAAGCCGATGGACAGGGCAAGACGCTGAATGTTGACGAAACGGGCGAGATATTATATGTCACCACGTGGGATAAGCAGTACAAGGTTGGCACGCCCGTTCCCTTAACTCCCGAGTTCGAGTACAGGGTCTTGTGGCGCAACAAAGTGATAGATAAAGGTACGGGAGAAATAACGAGAATGCATGAGGGCAGTTGATTCCACTAGCTAAGAAATTGAGCAAATTTTGTTACCTCGCTGACACACGCCACTCACGACGCTGACACGCACCACTCACGAATACGAGTGGCGCCACTCAAAACAACATATCGCACCACTCACGAACAAAAGCCCCAAGGGCGGTGTTGAAAGGGGCATAAATAATTTAATTATGGACGCAATATACAAGTTTTTCAGTAAGCTCGCCAGCATTGGCAGCGACAAGTATCTGCACATGATTGCAGGATTAATCGTTTCGATGGTAGTATGCCGTGGGCTGCACGCCATTGATGCATGTTTATTATTATCGCTCGTACCAGCTTTCATTGTCATGTTTGGCAAGGAGAGCATGGACTATTACTTCCGCAAGGAGCAGTTCGATTGGCACGATGTCGTGGCAGGGATGACGGGAGCACTATTGGGTATAGGGCTCTATCTGTTGTAAGAAAGGAGGTGTATTCGTATGAACTATTTAGAACAATTTAAGTATATCATGGGGAGTATTGTTAGCGGCTTGTTAAGCCTGTTTTTTCCTATTCGTGACTTCATGTATGCTATGCTCATTGTCTTTGTGCTCAATTACGTCTTCGGATGGATAGCAGGGATGACGCATGGCGAGGATTGGGATTGGAAGAAGTCGATGGTTTTCTTTCGGCATTGCGCCCTCTTCTTTGTGATGACCGCAGCAGTGTTTGTTACGGGTCATTTCCTGCATAACGAGGAGGAGACGGTGGGAGTTGTGAAAGTGTTGTGCGGTGTGGCTATATGGTTTTACGGCACGAATATCGTTCGTAACTGGCGACAGATGCTCATTGAAGGTTCAACGATGTGGAAAGTGGCAGGGTTTATCTATTACGTCTTGACGCTGAAGATGATAGATAAGATTCCGTATCTCTCCGAGTATTTAAGATCAACTAATGTCGATATTAACGACAATAAACCCAAATTCGATTAATGTAAGATGAGAAATATAAAATACATTGCGGTTCACTGCACCGCGAGCCATCAATCCATGACGATTGAGGGCTTAAAGCAAGAGTTCAAGCGTAAAGGCTGGGTTAATCCTGGTTATCATTACGTGGTATCGCCAGACGGAAAGATTACACAGTTGCTTGACGAGGAGAAAGTAAGCAATGGCGTTAAGGGTTTTAATTCTGTTTCAATCAATGTTGCTTATATTGGTGGCATTGATACCAATGGCAAACCCACTGATAACCGCACAGACGCACAGAAAGCAAGTCTGCGTTCCCTACTGAAGATGCTACATAAGAAGTACCCCACAGCGGTTATTCAAGGTCATCGTGATTTCTCATCAGACTTGAATAAGGACGGCAAGATAACGCCTAACGAGTGGATGAAAGCTTGTCCGTGCTTTGATGCAAAGACAGAGTACGCTAATCTTTAAATAAGGGATATATGGAAAAGAAACATTTACTATTCGTTGCAATATTTTTTGCGGTACTTTGCGTTAGCTGTTCACATAGAGTTTATGTTCCTGTGCAGTCTATTCGCACAGATACTATCTACATGTCAAGAAGAGATAGTGTACATATCAAGGATAGCTTAATCACTCGGCAGGTGATTAATATCCGTGATAGTGTCGCTATTCATGATAGCGTTGTCATCATCAAGGATGATCAAGGCAGCATTAAGGAGAAATTGATCGTTCGTTATCGTGATAGATGGCATGCGACACAGGACAATTTAACTCTCCAACGTCTGATTGACAGGTACAAGGCGAGCAATGACAGTTTGCGTGCTACCATGAAGGAGCATATCGAGGTTCCTAAGGTCGTTGAGCGAGAGTTAAGCAGGTGGCAGAAAATCAAGATGGATGTAGGCGGTTGGGCAATAGGTGCTCTCTCTGCTACTCTGTTAGCTGCTATTGCTTATATCATTATATGGCTTCTGAAAAAGTATAGACGGATTTAATGAAGCATATCAAGCTACATCTCACCGAGAGCCGTACGAAAGATAACCGCTTCGCACAAGCTTCTATCCGTGGCATTGAAGATAATACGGGTGAGGATTTTACGAGCTCTCATCCCAAACTCCTTCAAGACATCATTTGTCACGCTCTATCTCTTGCGCACGGTGTCGAGATAGAAGGCAACAACGGTTTTACTTATACATTCCCATTCAAGCTATCATAATTATGGCGATAGAAAAACTCTACTTAGAACATAAACAGACAGGCGGACGACTGACCGCTGACGAGTTTAACAAGTTGCCCGAGAAGGTCAACGAGTTAATCGACGCACAGAACTCTGAGGAGGAACGTGTGAAGAAGACGATTGCAAAGAACCGCCCTACTCTCGGACAGCTTTCAAACGTGAATAGCGAAACAGACGAACTCACATCCGAGACATGCGTTCTCGTATGGAATGGTGATGAATGGGTCCCTATGAAGCTGTCTGAACTTAATATTGGGCAAGGAGGTGGAGGTCAGCAACAGACCATCCTCTATTACTTGAGAGCAGTCAATCAGTCGCCATCTACAACGCTATCGGCATCTAAGTCAGCAGGCGAGTGTGCTATTCGATTTATGTTCGTGTCTCGCACTAAGGATGTCGGACAGGCGGATTATGTTGATAGCGGTGAGTGGGGAACGTATGAAATCTTCGCTAAGGCTGGCGATGGAACGTTCGTTAGTAAGGCTCGTGGTAGATGTCAGTCTAATACGATTACCACTGTTGATGTATTTAAGTTCCTTGAGAGCGGACAAAATAACATCATGGTGAAGATTACAGGTGAGGTTACTGGACAAACCTCCCCAGCCTTAGTCTATTCTATCACGCTGTCTGCGCTCTTCCTCTCTATATCCGAGTTCAACTGGTGGAAGGCTTATCAAGGCGACATTGTGCTGCCATGCTATATCAGTGGTAATATCTCGAAGACTCTTCATGTGAAGATAACAGGTGAAGGATACGAACAGACGTATGAGCGTCAGTTCGGTACTGCGACTTACACATCTTCGCCTGTCGCTTACACCGTGCCATTCACGAATAAGACTGGTATCTTCCATCTCTCTGCTTGGCTATCGAATGAGGACAACACCGTGCAAACCACACCAGTAGGTTACGACTTTATGGCGGTGGCTAATAACGAGGCTGTGAAGATGGTCGTTGTGAATAATAAGGCAGAGAAGCTGCTTAACTGGTACGAAAATAAGGTGTTGGAATACGCTGTGTATGACGGCAAGGCGGTAACGACACCACTCTCAATCTTGATGAAGAAGGATAACGAGGTGCTGCAAGAGAATGTATCAGAGAATACGCTGACACAAACCAAGATGCAATACACCCTTTCGCTTGAGGTTGAGACGATTGATAACTCAGACTTTACTGCGTTAATCGGTTTCAGAACTCACCCAACAGATGAGGTGCGCTTGCGTGACGCTATTCCTTTCCCAGTGGATAACTCGCAGGGTTACTCTGCAACAGCTGGAGCGGTGTTCTATTTCAATGCTAAGAACAGAAATAACACCGATACCGACCGCAATGTCCTTCGTAATCTCATCAATACCGAGCATATCGGTGCTGAGTGGCAGAACGTTGCCTTCTCACGTGACGGATGGGTGACAGACGATGAAGGCGCACGCACATTGCGCTTGCTCGCAGGTTCACGATTGACTATTGATTACAAACCATTCGCCAAGGAAGCGGCACAGAGTGGTAAGACCATTGAGATAGACTATCAGATTAATAACACTTCTGATTACGATGCGGAGTGTATCTCTATTGCTATGCCTTATCAGAAGGGTTATATCGGATTGAAGGTTAAACCGTCTTCTATTATGTTCGCAACTCGCAGCGAGCGTAATCCTGATGTGCAGGCGATGAATACAGATGATGGTGTGCGTATTCGTCTTGCACTCGTGATTAGTCCGAAAAAGTACACTTACGTACTGAATGGAAACACCTATTACCTTAACCTCGTCTACCTCTATATTGACGGTATCGAAGCTCGTAAGTTCGCCTACTTGCTTACCGACTCTATGCAGATAGGTTCAGGCGGTGATATCGTTATAGGTTCTGATAAGGCAGATGTTGATTTGTACTCTATTCGCATCTATGACAGCGCAATGGATGCTGCAAACGTGCATCAGGATTATATCAATGCACTTGCAACCGTAGGAGAGAAGAGTGCCGAGAAAATAGATAATGACATCTATGATACGCTCGGTACCACAGTCGACTTTGATAAGGTCCGTGGCAAGGTGAACGTGTTTACCTTTGATAAGCCATTGCCGGCTTATGAATACGGCAAATCATATAGACCTAAAGGCACACTTGAGATATATCCGAAAGACGGTAACACAAATCTTAACCGCTTGACGATTACCAATCTTCAATTACAAGGTCAAGGTACATCATCAATGCTCTACTATCTATGGAACTGGAAAGCAAAGGTGGCCAAAGACACTACTATCGTATATGAGGATGGACAGACGGCACAGAAGAAATTCGAGTTATTCAAGAACCTGCCTAAAATCTCTAAGCTGACAGCGAAGAAGAACATCGCTTCTTCTATGCAATACCACAAGTTAGGTTCTGTGAACTCATATACCGACCTATGGAAGGCGGTAGGATTGACTAATGAGGGTATCGAACAGGATAGCGAAGCACGAGTGTCTATTTACCAAGAGACATTCGTTGGATTTGAGAAGCAGACAGCAGAAGACGGTACTGTTACATACAAATTCGTCGGTCTGTTTACGGTTGGGCCAGATAAAGGAGACGCAGCCACCTTTGGATATGATAAGGATTTGTTCCCCGACCTCCTATCAATAGAAGGCTCTGATAACTCGCCACGCCTTACCTTGTATCAAGTACCTTGGGACAAAAGGCGCATCCGCTACAATACGGAGGAAGAAGCATACCAATATCAAGTCTCTGAACTATCTTGGGAGAATTGCTGGGATTTGGACTACGCTGACCTCCCTGCGGATGATAAGACTACAGCAGACAATGAGACTCGACAGAGAGCAGAGCAGCTCGTAGAGTCGTATATCACAGCTTATAATATCATCTATTCGTGCAATACATTCATTGAGCCTTTCAATGGAACGCTTGACGAGTTAAACGCTGACCCACATTCAACCCATATTGAGTATTGGATTGCGAAGGAAGGCGACCCTAATCAATACAACCTATACTATTACGATAGCTTGTATAAGCGGTTCTGCCCTTCAACTCTCGATAGTGGTGTGTCGGTTGTTAATCTTCGACAGCAGTTAGTCGGAGATAAGTACGGATTGACAGAGTCAGTGTTCAACTCGATTAGTGATGTCGCTAAGCTCAATGAGTTATTCAAGGCAGCACGCATTCAGAAATTCCGTGCCGAGCAGCCACAGGACTGGGATATCATGGACCTTCTTTTTCATCAACTATACGTAGAATTGAAGGCAGCAACAGACAACTGCGCAAAGAATACATACCCTTATAACTTTAATGTGAAATAGATATGGCAAAAAGTAAATGGAAATTTCGTCAGGATGACCTTGATACAATTATAACGACCATCAATCAAGGTTTAATGAAAAAGCCTTACTGGGTAGAGTTTCACGACACCTATGCTGACGGCACACCAGTATGGAATGGAGAAAAGTCCGTGTTGTGGAACTTAATGGAACAAGCGTACCCTGAGGAGCGTGCAGCAATGATGAGACGAATGATGTCTAAGATGGAGGAACTTGGAGGGCTACAGAAAGGTACGCACCAGCAGAAACTCTTTGCATACTTCGCTAAGTACTATTTCTCTGTGATAGATAAATTCTCGTCTATGTTATACAATGAGGATGGAAAGCTGTATGAGAAAATGAAGCTCGCCATGCTACAAGGTGCTTATACTAACGACACCGACCCACTCGGTCAGTCGCTCGGTGATGGAAAGTCGCCTGAGGTTGCTTGGGTGAAGAAGCGTATTCAGTACTTGATGAGTAAGTATAGCTTCGGAGATTATGACGCAAAAACCGCTGAAGGTGCGATTACTGTTCGTACATCAGCACAGGCGGACGCAACGACTAACTCAATCGTTTTGCGATTAACGCCTGCAATGAAATTGTACCCTACTATTGCGTACGGTACCACGATTATGCGTGGTGCTCGCACGGATGCAGGTAAGCCTTGTGAGATAGTTGTCGATATCAACGGCACCAGTGACCAGCAGCTATCTGTCAAGTCAGCAGACTACCTGCTCGATATAGGCGATTGGAGTTCGTATGTGATCAATGGTGCGCTTTCTATTATAGGCAAGCGATTGAAGCGTCTGAAACTTGGTGATGAGAACGAGCAGAAGGTGAAGATACTTATATCTTCGCTTACGCTTGGCAATACAACCTCCTTAGAGGAGATTGATGTACAGAACATCTCAACTCTCGGAGGTGCGCTCGATATGCGTAGTAACTTTCGTTTGCGCAAGTTCCTCGCTGGTGGTTCATCGCTAACCGAAGCACACTTTGCGGATGGTGCTGCTCTCGAGGAGGTCGACTACCCAGCTTCCACCTCATACGTCGAGTTAAAGAACCTCGACAAGCTCACCAACGAGAAGTGTAACACCGAAGCCTGCGCTCCTAACGTTATGAGTTACTTTGTAAGCGGTTGTGACAATCTCCAGCCAGTGAAGAAACTCATCGACATCATGGATACGCAGGTAGGACAAGTTCCTCATGCTCTCCGATACGTGCGCTGTGTCGGTTTCAATGAAACTTTCACGGACGGACGAGCCTTTGATAAACTCTCCCAACTTGTAGACGGTACGTACCAAGGCATCGATGCCGAGGGGCAATACGGCAACGACCCTTACCCCGTCTTAGATGGTACAATCAACCTCACCACTGGTGCATATCGTGACACCTACGATGCACTTATGACGCACTATCCAAAGCTCAAGCTGAACATCGCTAAGTGGTGGATTCGCTTCGAGGACCCTGAGGTGAAGCGTATTTGCGTTGAAAACTGGGACAAAGACGGTGACGGAGAGCTCTCTATGGAAGAAGCAGCATCTGTTAGTTCCATCGGGACTATGTTTAGAGGCGGTTCTTTCAAATCGCTGAAAGAGCTTGGCTTGTTCGGAAAAATCAGCATGGGAAAATGTGCTTTTGAACAAACAAAAGTAGAAGGTTCAATCGTAATACCAGAGGGGTGTAAAGAGGTATCGACTGCTGCGTTTCTTAATGCTACTGCAAAAACAATAGAATTACCTTCAACTATATCTTATCTTTTTGGAAGCTGTTTTCAAAGTGTTAGGGTCGATAATCTGATATTCCATGGAACTAAACCTCCTCGCATATATGGATACTGGGAGTTTGCGTATGCGGATATAAAACACATATATGTTCCTGATGAAAGTGTGGATGCATATCGCTTAGCTAATCTTGCACAAGGATTAGGGTTTGAACCTCTCAGCGAGTATCATTCGTGATACTCGCTAAGCGGATAGATATATTCAGCTATATCTGAGAATGACGTACTTGTCTTGTATAGATTAACGCTCTCGTCTGGAACAAAGATTTTTGAATCTTTTCTATTACCCCAGCCATACGAAGCTCTCCTTTTTTGTTTAGGGGGATTTTTACTTTTAACGATAAAATTCTTGAAGGTGAGTCCCCATAATAAGGA
>ERZ773061.839-NODE-839-length-11890-cov-4.392057_pt1 | contig 11890 bp, 8 predicted proteins | sample MGYA00580627_ERZ773061 | MGnify/ENA primary metagenome ERZ773061 (study PRJEB29015, sample SAMEA2738119) | human oral metagenome | biome: human oral; feature: human-associated habitat; material: saliva | place: China | collected 2223 ...
AATGCGGCGATAAGAGCCTCGATGTCGTTGCCGTCATTGACATACAGGTAGTCCAGACCCATCGATTTAAAGAGGTTATTCTCGGCAGCTCCGTTAGTGCGACGCAGCTCAGCGAACTGGTCGTACATGCCACCGTGGTTCTCGGCGATGGACATCTGATTGTCATTGAAGACGATGATAAAGTTGCTGTTCAGCTCGCCGGCAACGTTCAAACCCTCAAGCGCCTCGCCGCCGGACATGGAGCCGTCGCCGATAACTGCGATGATGTTCTCCTTGCCGCCCATGATGTCGCGAGCTTTTGCCAGGCCAAGCGCCAAGCTAATGGACGTGGAGGTGTGGCCGATCTTGAAGAGGTCGTGCGGAGTCTCGGCGGGATCAGTGTAAGGAGACACCGAGTCGTAAAGCGCGGGATCCATGTATGCCTGCTTGCGCCCAGTGAGCATCTTGTGCGGATACGTCTGGTGCGAGACGTCGTAAACGATATGGTCAACGGGCGAATTGAACACGGTATGAAGCGCGATAGTTGCCTCGACGATGCCAAAGTTTGGACCAAAGTGGCCGCCATGCTTTGACTCCATGACCAGCAAGTTGTCGCGAATCTCCTGCGCAAGCACCTTGCGAGCCTCCGCGTTCAGCTTCTTTACGTCTTCTGGTCCATTGATATTCTCTAGGTACATGTGCGACCTTTCTCAAATTTAAGCTACTATCACGAATAACATCGCCATTCTCAGCGCTCTTTGTCTGAAATACGTACCCAGATAGCCGCTGCGCGATACCGACAGGCAAGAAAATAAGCCACATGAGTAAATGAACGCTGAAAGCTTACTCCCACGGTCAACCATACCGTACGGGCAATATCATTAGTTGCTTGTACTGTTTTGCGATGGTTGAACACACCTATGTCGGATAATCTGTCAAAAAGACGTATACATGACGCTAAAAACACCTGAAGCGTGCAGAATATCGTCATTAGATGTGTAAAATACACGCAATTGAGCAGAATATCCGACATAGGTGTGTTTTGTAGATACAGAATTTATCGATAGTTAAATTTCTTATATATTTCTATTCATTTTACAGCATATTAGTTCAAGTATATGCATAGAAATGTATATCAGTACTGATGACGCCTCATTCTCCGATTATCTTGTGTAAGAGTTGGATGATTCTTTAGTAAGACATAACAAAGCTACGATATTTTGTGCGCCGATGCCATACAAAAGTCGATGTTATCCTCATACGCGTTAATGGGAATCATCGCATACGCCGAGGTAGAATCCGCAATAAAGAACGCACCATACTTGTGCGCAAGCGCGCCCACCTCGCGGACAGGATTCAAAAGACCCGAGCCCGTCTTGCAGAAGCTTGTAAGGCTCTTTGCCTTTAGGTTTTCCTTAGCTTTAACTTCTATAGGAACCACAGGGCCGTTGACTTGTACCACAAAATCAATCTCACCCGAGCTCTTCTTGGCGGACCAGTAGTATGGAGTTAAGCCACAATTGCCTACTAATTGCTGACAGACATATTGTTCAGCCATTGCGCCTTTAAAATGGGTAAACAGGCTGTTCTGCCTCAATGCGGTCCATAAGTTTGCGCGCCCAACCGGTAGCGCCGTGTATGTCAGAAGCAATAACAAGTTTCATATGCAACCTCTCTCAAAGAGCGCTCATCGGGCATACACCTTGCAAAATGAGTCTCCGCTGTTTTATTTGAGGCTATATTATTTTTAAATCGCGCGACAACTTTAGACCGTGCGACTACTGTTCGATCTCATTGCTTCAATTTTTTATATTTTTGTCTTTTAATACATCAAATATGCAGAAACAGTGTATTTACCATAAGTTTTTGTTGTAAATATTCACTAATATTTATCATGGTACAGACGGTCAAGAATTACTGACTATCGACTACTGGGGAGTATCATGTTCTGCGTCAACTGTGGAAAAGAAAATAAAGACACAGACTTGTTTTGTAAGTACTGCGGCACTCCTTTAAAAAAGCAGCAGCTCGCCAATAAGCCCACGTCATCAGAACAGCAGATTAGCCCCAAGCCAATACCAGAACAGCAACCTGCTTTTGAGCAAACGCAGCAAGCAACGTCAACACAGCAGGCCATACCAATACCGGAGGCTACAACGCCCCTGCAGCCTATAGCGCCATCGTCTACGATCGCAGACAAAACTCAGCCTCAAGCCCAAGTACGGTCTCAGCACCAAAAGCCACCCCGCACAAAAAAGCCCATGAAGATGAGGACTAAGGTTGCGATTCTTGCTATTGTTGCCATTCTCGCCGGCCTTATTATCGGCGGTACAGCCTTTGCCATAACCCAAGGCTACATCCAACTTCCATGGGAAAAACACGAGGAAATTCCAGCTGAACAGCCAGAGGAAACACCCGATGAGGGTGCTGAGGACTCTAAAGACACTCAAGAACCTGCTGAAAAAGATGACAAAAACTCCGAGCCAGCCATCCCGGACCAACCCGCAAACCTTAAAATCGGCCAGTTCTACAAGAACTACCTTGGCAACTTTAATGCGGATTGGCTGCTTGCCAGCACCACTGACGGCGTAAAGTCAAAGGGAGCAGCCCAATATGCACTGGGAGATGTCAACGGAGACGGCATCACCGATCTCATCATCAGCATTCCCACCAATAGCGGCGACTACGCTTACGCTTACACGTGCGATGCCGATGGTAAAGCAATGTCTTTTATCAGCAACAAACCAAACGACTTTACCATGCCTGGCGGCCTGAAATGGCACCAGATAAATGACATCAAAGACGTAGACACCTTTGCCGACTTCAAGGGCTATAACGCTGAGCTCACAAAGAGTCTTAAAGGCACTTCACAGGGTAAAAAGCTCTCGATACTCTATATGAACCAGCTCAAAAACTTTGACGCAGCAAGCCTCATCTATTCTTACGATCCGTCCTACACCGTATTCCAGCCAACCTTTGGCACCGTCCAATACGCGCTCTTTGATGCAAACGGCGACGGTGTCGATGACCTTATCCTCAAAATCCAAACCCAGTTTGGTGTCGAGAGGGACAAAATCAAGACAGGAACCGACTACTATACATACGTTGCGTATTCGGCAGATAAGGGCTCCTATGTGGCTCCGTTTACACAGCCTCTAGTTTGGAACTCTCCAGCCTCACATTACTTCTTCAAGAATAAAAATGGCAACGGTCTTCTCCGCGCACAACCACAGAAAAACAGCTCAACACTTGAGTTTTACGCAATTACTGCAAAGAACGGCAAGGTCGTTCACAACGACAAAAATCCCACAAAGATGAGCCTTACCACCTCCGCCAGTGAAGACGATGTTATGGCTCAGATTTCGGGTGCCGAACAAATTGAGTGGCACAACATAGACGACCTCAAGCCTCTTGAGGATCTGGCCAACTCAAAATAGTGCGTTCTTCTCGCTCAAACACTGCAATAAAAAAAGTTCCATAAATATTGCAACACTTGACGAGAACCGTTCGTCCTTTAGGACGTACATACAAAATGGCGAGAAGTTCTTCTTGCCTCTACGTCTTTGGACGACATACGTAAGGAGTCTTAATGTTTTGTCCTAACTGCGGAAATGAAGTGCCTCAGTCGGCCCGCTTTTGTAAATACTGCGGCTGCAAGCTCACCCTGCTTAGAACAGCTCCCTCACGTGAGTCTGACATCAAAGCAGCATACGAGAAAAACATCGACACTCTTGCCAAGACGATTGCGGCTTTTAAAGAAACCCACGATCAGAACACGTTTTCTTCACTCTTTGAGCAAACCAAGGGTGTTGTAACCAAGGCAATCTGTGACCAGGGCGTAGACGGTCGCGATGTTGAAGATGTGGCACAGCAGGTATATCTGGCGGCCTACCAAAAGCTTGACTCGCTGGAAGACAATCGCGCAGCATTTGCGTGGTTCAAACGGACGGCTACCAATAAAGCTATCGACCATATGCGCAAAGCAAACAATGCCACCATACTCAACGCAGATTATACAAACGATACCAGCGACAGCTCAGACTACATTGAGTCTCTTGCAGACGATACGCTTGAGCTTCCTGAAGACGTTGTAGAAAACACCTCTACACAGCAGATTATTCACAGATTTATCCAAGAGCTTCCCAAAGATCAACAGAAGTTTCTTGTTGCACGCTATTTTGCCGAGATGAATGCAGCCCAGATTGCTGAGACATTCGGTATTCCTGCAGGTACGGTTCGCAGTCAGCTCAGTCGTGCGCGCAAGACACTTCAGGAGAGCATCCTTGCCTACTCCGAGCGCACCGGTGTTAAGCTGGCATCCTACAGCAGCGTGCCTGTCTTTGCGCTTCTCGCCAACGCCGATCTTGCTCCCGTTCCACTTGCGCTCAATGCACCGTCGCTCTTCTCAACTCTCAAAGAGGCTATGCACGGTTTTGGGAATGTCACAAAAGCTCTTGGCGAGAAGGGCCTCTCAGCGCAAGGAGCTCCCTATACAAATCCTTTCATCGACGAGTCTGTTAAAAACACGGCTACCCATACCTCTCAGGCAGTACAATCTGCTTCTGCCCAATCAGCCGTCAGTACTGGCACCGCCGGAGCTTCAGCTAGCAGCGCTGGAACTTCTGCGAGTAGTACTGGAGCCACAGTCGCCAGTACCGGCAGTGCGTCTATCGGTACAAAAGGAGCGTCCACAGCCGCCAAGGTTGCCACTACTACAGCAAAGGCTACGCAAGCAGCAGGAACTGTTGCCAAGATGAGCATAGGTAGCAAGATTGCTGCCGGTGTTGTTACCGTTGCCATTGCGGGAGCCACTGCAGGAGGAGTGTACTTTGCAGGCACCAACGGGCTCATACCGTTTATTCCAAAACCACAAGAACCAATAGTTCAGACACAGCAACAGGCAAACGATTCTCCTTCTCAAACTGATACTCAAGATACTCCCGCTGAACCAGAGCCCGAGCCCGTATCAGAAGAAGATCAGATGAAGCAAGCTATGTATGAGCAGTATTCAGAGATTATTGACAACGCGCCGGATTATTTTTCTACTTCTAAATTAGATACCTCATCACTTGAATCTCCGCAGTATGTATACTCCCTGGTATACATGGATCCCAATAATCCCCAAATTCCTCAACTACTCCTAAACCTAAAATCATCTGGAAACAGAGGGAGTTTTGATTACATTCTTATTTTTAATTTTGATGAAAGCAACAAACAAGCATTCCAACTACAAATGGAAAATCCAATTACTGGAGGAGTCGCAGGCATGGGTGGCTATAGAGGAGTAATACAAGCAACAAGTGATGGAAGCGGATTGTTGTCAATACAATGGTTCTCTGGATCAGGGGAGACTGAGGTTAGACGTTATGTTGTTTCGGGACATGACATCTCATCTACTATCGAGTGGGAAGGAAGAATAGATCAGTATCCCAAAGATCCTTCAGAAATTGATATCGACTGGTATGAAGCAACAGATAAGAGTGGTCTTGAACAAATTGCTCCAAGCAACAACTAATTGATATGAAATAGAACGCATGTTTATGATCTAAGGAGGAAGTAAGATGTTTTGTACTAACTGCGGTACGCAGATGCCAGAAGGCCAAAAGTTCTGTACTAATTGTGGAGCAGCACTTCAACCAACTGAACAGGTAAGCCAACCATCTCAGGCAGGAGCTTCCAACACTGGACAAATAACTCCCAAGCCCCATCAGGTAGCGGAAGTAGAAACTCAGAAAGCATCAGTATCACAGCCTGCTATACAAACCGGCAACAATTCTGCCGATCCTAGTAGTTCTCAAAACCCTCATAAACACAACAAGAAGATGATTGCCGTTGTTGCGCTTATTTTGGTTCTTGCAATTGGCGGAATAGGCGCCGCTACATATTTCACTCATGGTTTTGGCCTTTTAGGCAAACAAGGCGAAGTCGGACAAACCTCTAATACTGCATCTGGCTCAAGCGATTCTTCCGCATCAGATACAAAAAAGAAAGACGCTGATGAAAAGCCTACGGTTAAAGTAAGTGACATCTCGTTTGATACGACGCAAGCTGTAAGTTATAGAGAAATACGCGATGTCTATAGTATTAAAGGCACCATCGAAAATACCACCGATAATTATGTAGAAGCATCGCCCTCTTTTATCTTTAAAGTAAGTTATAAAGACAAATATGGCGACGAGCAAAGCGGTGACGCGATTCTTCAGTCTCAAATGGAAACTCCAGATGGATTTGAAAATAATACAATATTTCTCGCCCCTCATGAAAAGAAAGAGTTTACCTACTATATTTATGGTTCTTCCTATAATGAGAACTCTCATAAAGAAGAGGCAGACGCAAGATTTAATATTGTCACCACCAAACAATCTAATAGCACACCTGTTAACCTTTCTTTGGCTAAGGGCGATATAACTGTCGATTCCGTAGAGCTCAAAGAATGTCCTTTTAAATCGTTCACTAATGTAAAAGCTCTTACTCCAGACGATGCAAAGGTAAGCCTCTCTTGTACCTTTGAACAATTTAGTTCTACCGTCACAGGAACCGTCACTAACACCACTCAAGACAAATGGTCGTCTGCAACGGTTTACTATCACACTGAAATGGATGGGTATTATGTACTCAGGTCATCAGATTCAAGTTCGGTAAGTTTCGTAAAGCCTGACGCAAGCACAGATATTAAGGGAGGCTCAATTTCTGGTTCTAACCAAGACGGCCATACCTATGAGGTAAAGCCAATCGCTGTTACGTATCAGGTTGATAAAAACTAACTAGATTTTACATAACAGGTAACCCCCTGAGGCCACAACGTATATGTCCCAGGTTATTGATTAGAAAGGATCAATATGGAAGCCCAAAATCAAACGCAGCCACAAGTGCAAATGCATCCCCAAGGTCAGATACAACCAGAACAGAACTTTGACGTTAAAGGAGCACTTTCAAAGCTTGATAAGTACAACAACACCCTTCTTGCAACGATCCTCGTTGTGATTGGTATCATCTCATGTATCTTTTATATAGTCCCTCTCTTTGACTTAAATGTTATGCAAAGGCCAATAGGCTTATCCCTTTCCGCTCTTGCAGCATTTGGATCGCTCGCCAGAGCAATATATCAATATAGCTCCAGCTCAAATGCAGATGCCGGAGCTCTCATTGGATATATTTCATTTTCTCTGATTTTCTCACTTGCTATAACTCTGCTTCCTCTGATTAAACAGACTAAGAAATACGCTGGCTTTGCATGCATTCCTGCACTGATAAACTGCATTATTTTCTTTATGACCTATAATGCATTCTCGCCCAGCAACCCCAATTCCAGCTCTTCTGCTATTTTTGGAAGCAGTAGCATCTTCGTTTCTATCAACTTCTTTGGCTATATCTACATTATCGGACAGATTGCAGCAATTCTCATTGGTGCTCTTATCCTATACCGTAACAATGAAGCAAAGAAGGCTGCTGCAGGTATGGCTATGAATGCATATCAAGTTCCCGTACAGTTGACAAACACTCCACAGTATCAAACCGCAAACCCTGCACCTGCTGTTACCACATCAAACCAGCCACAGGCAGCTGATAATCAATCTCAGGCCGAATCGCAGCCTCAGTTCTGCCCAAACTGTGGTAATCAGATTGAACCTGGAACCAAGTTCTGTGGTAATTGCGGAGCGAGCATCAACTAAAGTACATAGCTACTTCTGGCCTATCGAAATCTCCCGACTGAAAACGGTCGGGAGATTTTTTATTTTCAAGAATTTGAAAAACTTCCAAAACATTGCAACACTTCGCAACAACCCTTCGTCCTTATAAGTAGCTGGAAAAGAAACCAGAAAGAAGCTCATTGAGCAAAATGCGAGTGCGCTCGCAAAAAAGAAAGGAAGTACGTATGTACGATCAGAACACCGGTGAGTTTATCCCTGAAGCAGAAGCACAGTCTACTATGGTGACTCCGCAAAGGATACAAGCTCAAGAAAGCAACCCTCACTATTGCCAGTCACAGACTCAATACCAGCAGCCACTGAATGTTCCCCAAGTTTCAGTCGTCAATAACATTCAGCAAATTAAATCTAATGGCATTGGTACCGCTGGATTTGTTCTTGCCCTCATTAGCTTCCTCTTTTCTTGGATGCCTGGCATTGGTTGGGTTGTTTGGTTTCTTGGCGCTCTCTTCTCTGTTATTGGCTGTTTCAAACAACCGCGTGGACTCGCCATTGCTGGCGCGATACTCTCCTCCTTTGACCTAATTCTTTTAATTTCTGTCTTGGGGGCACTGTCAACCATATTCCATTAGAAGTATACTCTCTATTCAATCGAGGCCCGAGTAGACACTCTGACCTCGATTTTATTTATACCTGTGTCATAAATAACAGAAATTCTTTCCATCCACCCATATCTCTCAGCCACATATCAACAGCAAAAGCTAATACAACACAAATAAATGCTAAAATGTTTAACAATAAAAGTTCTAGCCTTATATGAAACGTATCAAACTAAGGAGATTCTCATGCAATGCCCCAACTGTGGCGCAGAAAACCCCGATAGTTCAAAATTCTGCACAAGCTGTGGAAAAAAACTTTTTGAGTCCTCTCAAACTGAGACAACTGATTTTTCCACAACAACCTATGATGAAACTTCTGAACAAACCATCAGCCAGCCCGCTCCTGAACCAGAACCTCAGCAGCCAGCCGAGCCTACTATGTATATGCCGCCCGTTATGCCTGCCCCAACAAGTACCGTTGCCACTTCCATCGACAATACGGCTCCACAAGCACAACAAACCTACACTGATCCTACACAATTCCAAGTAGTATCAGACGGCGCAGCCTCCCCTACACCAAACAAAAAACGCTCTTCACACAAGACGTTCAAGATTGTGGCAATTATCCTTCTCACAATCGTTCTTGGAGCTGGTATTGGAATAGGTGCATGGGCGTGGAACTCCAATCAAAAGAACAATGCCCGCAAAGACGAAGTTGTCAAACTTGAAGAATCCTACAGATCACAGGTTGACGCTATCGAAGTCAATCCCACCAGCGAAAGCGACCGCTCCGCCCTTCTCGACTCATACAAACAGCTTGCCGATCTTCAAGACAAGATTACCAAAGATCAAGAGGACGGGAAGTTCAAACTTGCCGACGGTTCCGATGATAGCGGCCTTGAAGCTGTAATCAGCTCGATTTCCGACAAGCAAAAGAAAATTTTTGATTGGTTCAACAACGATTACAAAACACGCCTGGAAGCAAACAGCTTTGCCGAGAGTGCTTCTGCGGATTCCATTGATGAAACAACCCTCAACAACCAGCTTGACGCACTCAACAAACTCAAGAGCGACCTTGATAACGAGAAGATTATCTGGACGAATAACCCCAGCAAAGACTCGGATTATGACTCGTACGTAAACAAGGTCAAAGAGCAGCTTGCAAAAGGCAACTCGCTCAAAAAGGATCTGAAAAAGAAGGCTGATAAAGACAAGCAAGACGCCGAAAAAGAAAAAAGATCAAGCGAAGCTGTTACGCAAAAGTGGGTCGGCACATATTCTGGCATGGGTACCGATAACAAAAAACTTGAAATCGTCCTGAAAAGTGACGGCACCGTTACGTATCGAGAAGGCGACACTAAGGTAACCGAAGGAACATGGAGCGGTGACGAGAATACCATCAAGATCAGCTTCGGCGGTAGGATAAGCACACGAAGCGAACCGTTTACCATTACCTCAAAAGACGGTGGCCGCACCATCGCAGTCAGCTCTGACAGTGGCACATGGCAAACCGACTATCTGACCAAGCGATAAGTACAAAATTCTTTAACTCTCTACGGCACCGGCAACCGATACGCCCATGCAACATTCATCTCAACGAAAGGTGACCGTTTTCGTAAAAATGGAGCATCCGTTTTTCGGATGCTCCATCGAGTCGTTTATCTGTTTGTCGTAGCCGCAACTTGTAACTTGGGCGCAAGCGATTGGCTCTTAGCCCAAAGTTTAGCTCTTAGCGCTCGCCGGCGGCGCGACGCTCGGCGTACTCGGCAGCAAGACGAGCCTGAATGTCGTGTGGCACCTGCTCATATCCTGCCAGCTCAACGGTATACTCGCCCGTTCCGCGCGAGAGGGATCTCAGCCTTGTAGCGTAATCGGTAACCTCAGCGTATGGAATCGTTGCCTTAATGGTGGTTTCACCAGCGGAAACGCCGGTGCCGGAAGACATTCCCTCAACGCGACCGCGAGAAGCGGAGACGTCACCCATGACGGAACCTGCGTAGCTGTCTGGAACGGTGATCTCCAGGTGAGCCATAGGCTCAAGCAAAACAGGTTCTGCCTGGTCAACGGCCTTCTGGAAACCAATGCGAGCAGCTGTCTTGAAGGCCATCTCGTTGGAGTCAACTGGGTGGTAAGAGCCCTCGTAAACGGCGACCTTAACGTCGATCATAGGATAACCAGCCAAAACGCCTTCGCGCATGGTCTCCTGGACGCCCTTATCAATAGCGGGGATGAAGCCGCGTGGAATGTGGCCGCCTACGATTTCGTCTACAAACTCGTAGCCTGCATCTGGGTTTGGCTCAATGCGCAGCCAGCAGTCGCCGTACTGTCCGGAGCCGCCGGTCTGCTTCTTGTGCCTACCCTGAGCACTTGCAACTCGACGGATCGTCTCGCGATATGGGATGCGAAGCGCAACCTTATGTGCGGAAACGCCGGCTCGCTGCTCAAGACGCTCGAGAAGAACGGCTACTTGTGCCTCGCCGATTGCAGAAACAATGGTCTGACCGGTGTCCTCGTCACGCTCAACCTTAAGGGTTGGATCGGCGTCGGCGGCCTTCTCCAGGAATGCGAAGAGCTTGCCCTCGGTACCGCGCTCATCAGGCTCGATAGCCGTGCGGTACAGGGAGTTGGGGAACCTAAACGCGGCAGCCTCAACCTTACCGGTAACGGAGAGCGTGTCGCCCGTCATGGCCTCGAGCTTTGGAACTACTACGATATCGCCGGCTGCGGCGGTACTGACGTCAGCCGTTTCTTTGCCGCACATGCGATACAGGTGAGAAAGGCGCTCAGGCTTGCGTGTGCGAGCGTTGATAAGCTCGGAACCTGCAGAAACAGTACCTGCCAGCACCTTTATAAACGTAAGCTTGCCGTTCTGTGGATCCTGCAGCGACTTGAAAGCAAACGCAACGGGGTGCTCATCATCAGGTGAAATATCAAGCTGCTCGCCATTGACCAGCGGAATGCGCCCAAAATCTGACATAGTTGGGAACCAACCGTCAATGGCATCAAGCAGGGAGATAACGCCCTCTTCGCGGACGCAAGAACCGGAGAAGACAGGAACAAAAATGCGCTCCATAAGGGCCTTACCCAGCAGGCCTTCAAGCTCTTCCTGCGTAATTTCCCCGCCCTCAAGGTAGCGCATCATCAGTTCGTCGTCTGCCTCAACAACCAGCTCGGTCAGGGCGGCGCGAGCAGCCTGGGCCTCTGCTTGGAACTCGGCAGGAATATCGGTGACTTCAGGCTTACCGTCTACCAGCTTACGAGCCTTCTGATGGACAACGTCAATGATGCCAGAGAATGCCTCTCCGGAACCCATTGGAATGGTTACTGCTCCAAGCGAGGAGCCAAAACGGTCTTGGAGCATGGCCATTGCGGTCTCATAGTCTGCATCAGGGCGGTCCAGGCGGTTGATAAACAGTGCGCGGCAGAGAGACAGGTCCTCGGCAGCAAACCAAAGCCTGGTGGTAATAGTGCCAGGTCCACTAGCTGCATCAACAACAAACAGCGCAGTCTCAACAGCGCTCATTGCCGAATAGGCGTCACCCACAAAGTCAGGATAGCACGGTGCGTCAAGCACGTTAATGCGTGTATTTTCCCAGGTAATTGGTGCGATAGTAGTAGAGATAGAGAATCCGCGCTCTGACTCTTGTGAATCGTAATCAAGCG
>ERZ773061.841-NODE-841-length-11884-cov-3.084623_pt1 | contig 11884 bp, 8 predicted proteins | sample MGYA00580627_ERZ773061 | MGnify/ENA primary metagenome ERZ773061 (study PRJEB29015, sample SAMEA2738119) | human oral metagenome | biome: human oral; feature: human-associated habitat; material: saliva | place: China | collected 2223 ...
TTCTCGAGCCATTGCCGCCGGTATTAGTGCACCTAGGAATGTGTTAATATTTGCCAATCGTGTAAATTTGGTTGGTAATAATGGTTGGACTTCTGCTACACCTAATAATGTTGGTCTCGAGGCTCTGCGCATTGACCGCCATCTAGCTCCAGGCTATTTCACACTTAGATCGTAAACTCCTCACATCTCGACAAAACGCTAATTTTTTGTTATAATACCTGATTGATTTAAGTATGGAAAATGGGACTAAAAACGTGGAAGAACTAACAAAAAATAAGGGTCTACTTTCTCCGGGTGGTAAGGCACTCCTGAAGGATAACCCAGACAATTACATCAAGATTCGTGGCGCTAGGCAGAATAATCTCAAGAATATCGACCTCGATATTCCACGCGACAAACTTGTGGTGATTACCGGCCTTTCCGGCTCTGGCAAGTCCAGTCTAGCTTTTGATACCATTTACGCCGAAGGCCAGCGTCGCTATGTCGAGTCACTCTCCTCTTATGCGCGTATGTTTCTCGGTGTAATGGATAAACCAGACTTTGATACGATTACCGGGCTTTCGCCAGCTATTTCTATTGACCAAAAGTCTACTTCCCGAAACCCTCGTTCTACTGTCGCTACAGTTACGGAAGTTTACGATTACCTACGTCTACTTTTTGCCCGTGTCGGCGTACCGCATTGTCCGATTTGTCACCGCGAAGTATCTAAGCGCTCTGTCGAAGACATCGTCAATGAAGTCATGAAGCTTCCGATTGGTTCGAAATTGATGTTGCTTGCCCCAATCGTGCAACAGAAAAAAGGTGAATTTCTCCACATTTCTGAACAATACCTTCAAAAGGGTTTCTCTCGCGTGCGCGTGGATGGTGTAGTCTACGCCCTAGATGAATTTCCGACCCTTGAAAAACAGGAGCGCCATGATATTGAACTAGTAGTCGATCGTTTCATCCTGAACCCAGAACTTTATTCCCGCATTTCTAGCTCCATTGAGCAAGCGCTTGACCTTGGCCAAGGTTTAATCATGCTTCTAAAAATTAATGACAATTCTTCCACGATTGAAGGGAAGAATCTCGGTAAGTCTAATACTGAAGTCCTTACTTATTCTCAGCGCTACGCCTGCCCAGTTCACCCAGATGAATTGATTCCAGAACTCGAACCACGTCTATTTTCCTTCAATGCACCTCAAGGCGCCTGTCCGACTTGTACTGGTCTTGGTACGCGCATGGAAATCGATCCGAATCTCGTGTTTAATCAAAATCTCACCATTGCCGAAGGCGGTATTCGTCCGTTTAATCGCGTGCAAAGTGATTCCTGGTGGCTCAAGCGTCTCTCGGCCGTCGCTGCGCGTCATGGTTTTTCGATTCACGTGCCAATTCGTGAGCTCACCGAAGAGCAAAAACATCTAATTCTTTATGGTACCGGCAATGAAAAATATGAAGTCAAAATTTCCGGTTCTGGTAAGTTTAAGGATGGTGCGACTTATGAGTCAATCTACGAAGGTGTCATCCCGACTCTTGAACGTCGCCACAAGGAAACCGACTCAGATTTCATGCGCAAGGATATCGAACGTTTTATGCGCGTACATGAATGTCAAACTTGTCATGGCGCTAGATTGAAACCGGTGGTACTTGCGGTGACCATTCATGGCCTCAATATTAACGATTTTTGTAATCTTGATGTCGACGCTATGCTCGATGTTTTGTCGCAGGATCTTGAATTTACTGAAGCGGAAGCCTTAATTGCTCGCCCAATTCTTAAAGTGATTCGCGAACGAGTCAAATTTATGCAGGACGTTGGCCTAGGTTATCTCGAGCTCAGTCGTGCCGCCAATACTCTCTCTGGTGGGGAAGCTCAACGCATTCGCTTGGCTACCCAAATCGGTTCCGGTCTCCAGGGTGTGCTTTATGTATTAGATGAGCCATCGATTGGTCTCCATCAACGCGATAATGATAAATTAATCGCAACCTTGAGACATCTTCGTGACCTTAGAAACACTGTACTAGTCGTCGAGCATGATGAAGATACCATGATGAGCGCAGATTATTTGGTCGATATTGGTCCAGGGGCTGGCGCGCGCGGTGGTCAGGTGATTTCCGCTGGTACGCCAGAGGAGATCGCGAATGACCCTGAATCTCTCACTGGTAAATATCTCTCTGGTGCTAAGAAAATCTCCGTGCCGAAAACCCGTCGCAAACCGAAGCTTAATCAATATCTCACTGTGGTCGGTGCCAGGGAAAATAACCTAAAAAATCTCACGGTCAAATTCCCACTCGGGGTAATGACAGTAGTTTCTGGCGTTTCCGGCTCTGGAAAATCTACCTTAGTTAATGAAATTTTAGCCAATGAATTACTTGCCCGCTTGCACCGCGCCCAAACCGTAGCTGGTGAACACGAACGCATCGACGGTATTGATAATCTTGATAAGTGTATCGTGATTGATCAAAGTCCAATTGGTCGTACTCCTCGCTCGAATCCCGCCACCTACACCGGGGTCTTCACCGCCATTCGTGAACTTTTTGCCACTCAGCCAGAGGCGGAAATTCGTGGCTACAAGGCCGGTCGTTTCTCCTTCAATGTTAAAGGTGGTCGCTGTGAGACCTGTCAGGGTGACGGTGTGAACAAGATTGAAATGCACTTCTTGCCGGATGTCTATGTGACTTGTCCAACCTGTCACGGTAAGCGCTATAATCGTGAGGCGCTCGAGGTCAAATATAAGGGTAAGGATATTTCGGATGTCTTAAATATGACTATTGACGAGGCGGTCGAGTTCTTCGAAAATATTCCTGCTATTGCTAATAAACTGAAGACCATTCAAGAAGTCGGTCTCGGCTATATTCGTCTCGGCCAGTCTGCCACTACTTTCTCGGGCGGTGAAGCGCAACGTATTAAAATCGCCACCGAACTCTCTCGTCGCTCCACTGGAAAGACCCTCTATATTTTGGATGAGCCAACCACTGGTCTGCATACCGATGACGTGAATCGCCTCTTGAAAATCTTAGATCGTCTAGTTGCCGGCGGTAATACCATGATTATTATTGAGCACAATCTCCATGTGATTAAAAGTGCCGACTGGATTATTGATATGGGTCCAGAAGGTGGCCAACATGGTGGTCAAATTATCGCCGAGGGCACACCAGAAGAAATCGCCAAAAATGATCAAACCCCAACCGGTGTTTATCTCCGCGAGTTTCTCAAATAGAAACCGCCTCAACCAGCATTTATCTCCGTGAGTTTCTCAAGTAAAAACCGCCTTTAGACTAATTATTGCGGCATAAGAAAATCCCTAGTCAGACTAGGGGTTTTCTTTATCTAATTGCTAAGGCTTCACGGAGCTTATCGGATAATTGTTGAATTTTTAGGGTTTTATTGGCCTTTGAGTTTTCTACATTAATTTTCGAAAGCATTAATGCGCGCTGTAAATTCCAGTCTGTAATTAGTGCAGAGAAAATTGTACCAGCAATAATCGTTGCGGCGACGTCACGCGTCACTTTTATGTCCTTGTTTCGAAAATCTTCCTTAAAAACTCCAGCCAGAATTTGATTTTCGGTTACATAAATTAATTTCAAGGTCGAAAGTGTACTTAGAATTTGCTTCACTCGCATCATTTGGGATTTTTTACCCATCACGAACATGATTTCTGCTCGTTGCAGGAGGCGATAAAAAGTCGTCAAATTGGTCCTGGAGAGGTCAGGTGCACTCAGTAATTTTGGTAGTTCCGATCGATCGAAACACCACGCCAATTTAGTCTTCGGGCGTGACTCTAGGTAATCCAAAATCGCCTTAATCTGCACATTATTTAATTCTGCCGACCAATCAATGTAAATATAATCAAATTTGGCCGTGCGCTTTTCTAAAATTTTGCCATTAAAATCACATTGCTTGACAAATTCTGGCACCAAATTAATATAGTTATTTTTCGAAAGCAAAATATATTGAAAATCATCACAAGTTTCGGGATTTTCTGGGCTAAAAGCCGTCTCCGTCTCGATGCGAAAGTTCGAAATTACCTCATCTGCCAGCTTCTGTCCGGCCATGATGCTAAAGCGGTCATTGTAATATTTTTCGCTACCATCATAAGCTAAATCGAGGTGCGCATTCTGGTTCTTGTCCAGTTCGAAATTTTTCGCATCCAGAGAAAGATAAACGTTTTTAATATTTTTACCAATAATTAATACTTTCATCTTTTCTCCACCTCTTTAAATTCACCACCCTTTAAGTTCTCTAGTGTGTATCGTCCAAATTCAATGCGATGTAGCTCCACTACTTTGTATCCTACCGCCAGGAAAGTGCGACGAATTTGACGATTTCTGCCTTCGCTCATTTCCACTAGGAATGTGCAGCCACTCGGATCGGACTCTTCCTTTTTAAGAAATAATTTACTCTTACCATCCGGTAAATCAATTCCCATATCTGAAATCATTTGCTGATGTAATGACGCGAGCGGGCGATTTAACTTCACGATATAACTTTTAATCTTAAAAAATTTCGGGTGCGTCATCGAGAAAGCAAAATCGCCGTCGTTGGTTAATAAAATTAGTCCCGAACTGTCCTTATCGAGTCTCCCCACGGTTTTTAGATTTTGATATTTTTCGGGTAAAAGCTCAAAAAGTGTCGGTGTGTCACCCTGACGCTTCTTGGAGCAAACATATCCCACTGGTTTATTTAAAATTAAATAAGTAAAGCCTTTTCGCTCTTCAATTTTTTGGCCGTCCAAAAAGACCTCATCACAAGTTTCGTCAAAACGACGTCCTAGCACGGCGACCTCTTGATTAATCCTCACGCGGCCATCTGCGATGAGGTTATCGGCTTCACGGCGTGAGACGCCAGTTTGTTCGGCTAAAAATTTATTTAATCTATACATTACCTAGAAATGGATTAGAGTTATTGATTGGTGGCTGAACTGGTGCGACGGGCTGAGTTTGAACTGGCTGAGCTTGGATGGCTGGCTGTGTCGGAGCGATCGGCTGAGCTTGCGTAGCTGGTTGTGCAGATGTAAAAGGATGAGCTGATGAGATAGACTGCATCTGAGCTTGTGTCTGCATTGCAGCTTCGGCCGGCGAGACTGATTGTGTTGGTGTTGTGACTGGAGTTTGTGCTGGCGCAGCCGCGAATTGAGTCATCATATTATCTGTAGTCGGAGCAGTTGCTGTGGCGACTGGCGCACCATTTGCGTCATTTAAGACTTCATGCACAGCATTCACTACATCTTCAATTCCTACTTGCGACTTTACGAGGAAACGGTCCGCCCCAAGTGATTCACCACGGGCTTTTTGATCATCGGCCGAAAGTGCGGTCATCATAATTACCTTGATATTGGCGGTCTCTGGCGTCGAACGCAAGATATCGAGCATGTCAAAACCTGAAATCTTTGGCATCATCACATCGGAAATAATCAAGTCTGGGCGTTCTTTTACTGCTAGAGCAAGAGCTGCTTCGCCGTCACCCGCAGAAGCAATTTCGTAACCTTCCGCCGTTAATCTAATTCCGTAAATCTCGCGTAAGCTTTGGTCGTCTTCAACTAATAAAATTTTTGTCATCTTCTCTCCTTACTTATTTAAGATGTTTGGGTTAGTTGGCGTAATTGGTGGGGTAGGCATAGTGGGGTTAATCGGTGTAGCTGGAGTCGGGGTAGGATTGGCTGGTGTAATCGGAGTCGAGACTGGATTGACTGTTGCGGCTGGAGTTGGGTTGGGATTAATTGGCGCGGTCGGTATGCTTTGTGCATTTGGTATAGTTGACGAAGCTGGTGTGTTTTGAGCTGGAGTAGCGCTGTTCTGTAGGAATGGATTGGACTGCATGGCTGATGCTGCAGGAGTTATCGGAGCTGCAGGTGTGGATGATGCGGTTGGCTCAGTTGGAGCTGGCGCTGGCGTTTGAACCGGCATAGTCGACGCTGTTGGCGTCTGTGCTGGCGCTGGTGTTTGAATAGGCGCGTTCGTCATTGTTGGTGTAGTCGCTGGCTCCCGAGTTGGTATAGTTGACACTGTTGGTGCTTGCATAGGTGTTTCAGTTTGAATCGGTGTGTTCATTGTTGTCGATACTGGCACTGCTGCTGGCGCCGGAGTGTTCATCTCGGTCGAAAACTGCATTGGCGTCGGGGTTTGATTCTCATTAGAAGCAGAAACAGCAGGATTAGAAGCAACGGAATTTTGTGGTGTCATTGCCTGAGTATTGGCTTCGATTTGTTTGCGACGGAGATATTCCTCGTAGGTGAGACGAGGGAAGGCTACATAGAAAGTTGAGCCTTCACCAAAGGTACTTTCCACCCAAGTCGAACCACTCATCGCTTCCACGCGTTCCTTCACGATATAGAGACCTAAACCTGTTCCGCCAATCGTACGCGTTTCGGAATTATCCGCACGATAGAATTTCTGAAAAACATGCTTACTATCTTCCGGGGAAATACCAATACCAGTGTCTGTTACATTAATCAAAACACGGTCGCCATCACCACGTACATTTACCCAAATCCCACCCCCGTTATTGGTGTATTTAATCGCGTTTTCAATTAGATTATTAATAATCTCACGCAAGAAATCCACATCGACCGCCGCAAAAACCTCTTGATTAATCACACGCCCGCCGTTCATATTGGCGGAAGAGGAAGAGCCAAAAGTAAAATGAATATTCTTTTCGCTCATCTTCGGAATTTGACCTTCGGCAATCGAGCGGACCGTGGAAGTCACCTCAATCGGTGTGAGGTGCGCTTTGATTCTCTTATCATCAAGTTTTGTCACATCGAGCAAATCACGGAATAATTTACCGAGGTGTTGAGAAGATTTATGCGCTTCTTCCAGATATTTTTTCGCACGTTCGTCAATCGTGGCGGTTTTTGGATTTAACGCTAGGCCTAAATATCCTTCAATCGAGGCTACTGGTGTGCGCATCTCATGGGAAGCCGTCGAAATAAATTCGGTCTGCTCACTCTCAGCCTCAAGTTCGGAAGTAATGTCATAAAAAGTCACGATACGTTCATTTTTTGGTGAATGCGCCGTAATAACTTTGAATGCCACGGGCTTTTTTTGGCCTTGCAAATTAACCAAGAAATATTCGCGCGTAGTATAATTTTGGCCATTATTTACCGCATAAAAAACTAGGTTGTTTTGTGCTGGAATCGCTACGCCTTGGCCGTTTTCAAGTTTCAAAATATCTTCTAATTTAGCCCCCAAGAAGTTTTGCGCCATTTGCCCGCCCAGTAGACTCACCGCAGCTGGATTGATGTATTCGATTACTCCAGTCGATAGCACAATAATTACGCCACTATCAATGGTATTTAGTACTAGATTGGCTAAAATTTCCGCACTCTCCGCACCGGCCACGGCACCACCAGCGCTATTCGCGCCTGTCTGTGCGCTCGGTCCTTTTTTAATAAAATCAAAGATACTCATTAAGTTTATTTTAGCATAAACTTATTGGTTCAGTGCAAATATATGTTAAAATCGATGTATGAATAAGGACACTTTTTACATCGAGCCCGAGGATGATATTACTGATATTATCAACCATATCAAAGCTTCCAAACAGAAAATTATTGCACTTGTTCCACCGAAAAAGTTGAACGTTTTGCGCAGCTCTATTAATTTAAAACTAATCGCTCGCACTGCAAAAATGCATGACAAGGCCATCGTGGTGGTCACTACTGATCCGACCCTCATGAAAATGGCCGCGCTTTCAAGTCTACCTTTTGCTAAGAATTTGAGTTCACGCCCGACCTTACCTTCGGAATTTAATGAAGCTGATCTTGAATATCCAGCTAAGGCCAAGAAGGCGGGGGTAAATGATGAAATCGAAATTAACGAAAAGGCCGCTCCGTCCAGTAGTGTTTCTCGTGTCCGCACTACTAATGAAGACGCCTCTAATCGTGCGAATACCACCTCGAATCTTACGAAAAATTCGACTATGAATCTGGATTCCGAGGAAGTCGCGAAGAATTCTGAAGATGAAGAAACGGACAGTCAGCCCAAAAAGATTCTCACTCTCGACTCTTTGAAAAACCGTATTATTATCGGTGTAGTAGCTGCGGTTCTTTTGATTGGAAGCTTCATCTGGGCTTTTATTTTGGCTCCAGCTGCCAAGATCTCCGTTAAAATTAAGACCATCGCCGAGAATTTCTCCGAAAATGTTTCTTTTGTGGCTGATGCTAAACAAGCTGTCTCGAAAGATGGTAAATTCTTCCTCGAAACTGCTAGTCTAGAGAAAAACTCTGAGGTTGAATTTGAAGCTACTGGTGAGAAAAACGTTGGTGATAAGGCTACTGGTGAATTACGCCTCATCGCTACTTTCGATATGTCGACCACTACTGCTACGGCTTCTAGGCCAGATGTTGCGACCGTCCCTCAAGGTTCCGCTTTTGCCTACCGCAATCTTAATTTCTTAACTAATCAAGAGGTGAAAATTTCTTGGGATGGCTCAATCTCGAATTGTGATGCCGGTCGCCACAGTGGTAAATGTCAGGTGGCCAAAACTGTGAAAGCTACCGCGATCGAAGGTGGTGCGAAATATAATATTGAAGCTGTTAGCTCCGGTTGGCAATCTTCTGTGGCTGGGGTTGAGGGCTATGCTAATTCGGCATTTAAGGGTGGCACTGACAAGATTCAAAAAATTGTCACAGCTTCTGACATTACCAAAGCTAAGGAAAAATTAACCGAAGCTGATGGTGTAAAAGAGGAATTATTCGAAAAAGTACCTTCTGACGATATTAAAATTGAAGATAGCTACAAAAAAGTTACCGCCGATCCGACTTCCAGCCCTGCCGTCGACCAGCCGACAGAGAATGGCAAGGCTAAGCTCACGGCCAAAACTACTTATAGTGTAAATTATGTTGATAAGGCGGCAATTGAGGAATATGTTAAGTCTGTGGTCTCTACTCGTCTCGGTAGTGATCAGAAAATCTACGAAACTGGCAATATTTTCATTGAAAAATTCCAAAACAATAATAATTCCGTAACTGCTAAGATTAAGGCTACCTTGAAAACTGGTCCAGAAGTCACCGAACAATCTGTACTCGAAAAATCCCTCGGCAAAAAAGTTGGCGAAGTGACTACTTTAATTAAATCCATCAATGGCGTTTCTGATGTTGAAGTGAATACTTCCTTCCCATGGGTGCGTCAAATTCCAAACGACGCCAATAAAGTATCAATTAAAATCACGGTAGAGAACTAATGCGCATTATTGGTTTAGATGTGGGCACCAAGCGTATCGGTATTGCGAAAGCGGACACTTCTGTTCGCATCGCTATTCCGAATGGCTATGTTTTAGTTAATGGTCAAGAAATTCCGGAAATTCTCCGTATTGCTAGGCTGAATGATACGAATTTCTTTGTCGTGGGTCTACCACGCAGTAATGATGGTAATGAAACTGCTCAGTCCGCCTATGCCCGTAAATTTGCCGATACTCTCGCCGCTTCTATGCCGGGTGCCCGTATCTATTTTCAAGATGAATCACTTACTTCTGTAGTGGCTGAGGAGCGTCTGAAGAAGCGCAAAAAGAATTTTGAAAAAGGCGAAATCGATGCCGAAGCTGCCAGTATTATTTTGCAAGATTTTATCGAACATTATGCTGCTAAGCTTGCTCAAAATGCCGCCAGTAAAATCCCGAATCAACTAGTCAATCCGGTCACCGAGATAAATCCAGCCTCTACTCTCGGATCGTCAGAAATTCAGTCTATTATTAATGAGCCCACCAAATCGGAACCTGAATCTACGGAGTCTCCCAGGCCAGATAGAAGTTTAGAAAAACCTATGAAAAAAGTTAAACGTATTTTACTTTCACTCTTTATTTTGCTATTTCTCGCTGGGCTATTTGGTGGTGGGTATTATTGGTATTCCTTACAGTCCGTCTCTTCCGCTAATTGTCGTTTTGATTCCGCCAAGGCCGCCTCTGAATCCAATGAAAAAGAGGCAGACTCTAATTGTGAGTATCAGACCATTGAAGTGACCGCTGGGGAATCAGTTAAAGAAATTGCCAATAATCTCAAGCGAGCCGATTTAATTAGAAATCCTATGGCTTTTGAGCTTTATGCTCGCATCAATAATCTCCACGCCAAGTTAAAAGCTGGAAAATATAGCTTCCGTAAAACCATGTCAGCTCGTGCCATCGCTAAACAATTAGTGAATGGTGTAGTCTCTTCTGATGTTTTTAATCTAACTATTCTACCAGGCACCAATCTTCTCGGGGATAAAGGTAAGTCGCAAACTGGCATCATCCATCAATTCCGTACACTTGGCTATTCGGAGGAAGAAATTAATCAGGCCCTCACCAAGCATTATGACAATCCAGTCCTTAAGGGTCTCTATGCTGACGAAACTAAACTTTCTAATCCAGAAATTCCCGCGAAATTAGCCCTTGAAGGATATCTCTATGGCGAAACTTATCAATTTTACAACCATGAAAAGCTCGAAAATGTCATTACTACGATTTTGAACCAATTTAATGATGTGGTGGTGTCTAATCAGTTGGAAGAAAAATTTAAGGCCAGAGGTTTATCTTTGCGTGAGGGGATTATTCTTGCTTCCATTATCCAAAAAGAAGCTCGTACTGAAGATATGCCAGGGGTTTCGATGGTTTTTCAAAATCGTTTAAAACAGGGGATTGCATTGGGTTCTGATGTGACTGCGACTTATGCCGCCGATATTACTGGTATTGATCGTACTAATGCCACCAACGCCGATATTTTAGCCGTCAATAGTCTTTATAATACTCGTAAGTTCCCGGGTCTACCTCCAGGACCTATCGCCGTCCCTTCCAAGGCGGCGCTTCTCGCGGTAGCTGAACCCGATAGCTCGAAAGCCTCTATGCTTTATTTCTTGACAGGCGATGACGGTTTAATGTATTATAGTAGCACCGACGCTGAGCACAATCAGAAGATTCGCGACCACTGTCAGAAACTCTGTAAGGTGCAAATTTAGGGGCAGCGACCGGCTAATTATGACAAAGAAAAAACGATCACAATTTAGCTTAAATTACTTCCTCACCAAGATATTCCCGTACTTTGCTCTATCTGTTCTGATTTTTGGTGTGGCTTTTGTTGGTTCCAAAGATAAACAGCAGTCCGACGATAATTCCAGTCCTAATCTGGAATCCATTTCTAAAAAAGATTATGCGGTTTCTGCCGACCAACTTTCAGAATTTTATATGGTGTCTGAGCTCGCTGACACTATGAGTTTAGCTTCCTCTGATGTGCTTAACGTAAACTATAACTCTTTTACTGTACTTCAGCAGTCCGGCCAGGCTTCTGTTGAAAAAATGGAAAAACCGACTACTTTGAACCTTGCAGCCTGCTCTAAGGTTGGCGTAATCAAGCATGTGATGGCTGAAGGCGAAACTCTTGATATTTTGGCGGCCAAATACGCTTCCTGTGGGGTTGATATTAATATGATTCGCTGGTCTAATAAGTTTAAGGCCTCCTATGTGCCAAAAGTTGGTGAATCGATTTATATTCCATCACGTGCTGGTATTGTCTATACCGTAAAGTCAGGTGAAACTGTCGCTTCGATTGCCGAAAAATATAAATCTTCCGCTGACGAAATTATTACCTCAAACAACCTTGAACTAGATCAGACTCTTGTTGAAGGTCAGGCTATTTTACTACCGAACGGTGAATTGCCGGATAAGGAGCGTCCTGATTATGTGGCACCCGTCGTACGTTCCACTTCTTCTTATTCTGGCAGCTCGTCCTACTCAGTTTCTTCTTATCGTACCTACTCTACTTCCAGAAACCCGATGCCATGGGGTTGGTGTACTTGGTATACTTGGGAACGTCGTGCCGCCATGGGCTCTAGTCATATTCTGCCGGGTGGTCTCGGTAACGCCAATACTTGGGGCTATGCACTTTCTGGCCTCTTTCCAACTAGTCGCGGCACCAACCCGCAGGTCGGCGATATTTTT
>ERZ773061.842-NODE-842-length-11881-cov-5.972603_pt1 | contig 11881 bp, 17 predicted proteins | sample MGYA00580627_ERZ773061 | MGnify/ENA primary metagenome ERZ773061 (study PRJEB29015, sample SAMEA2738119) | human oral metagenome | biome: human oral; feature: human-associated habitat; material: saliva | place: China | collected 2223 ...
CCCGCCAAGCCAGATAACCACCCAAAGTATTGGTCCAGAGATCATCAATCTCAAAGACTCGATTGGCGTTGATGAGAAGGTCCAGCAGAATCTGAGTCACTTCAATAGACAGACTCATCCCAAAGCTCAACCATACAACCTTCTTGGTCTTCCGCAATTTTGGAAAGAGCCAAAGCAATTGAAAGATTAATGGCGACAGTAAGAAGATATTGGCTAGATTTTGGATAAAGACCTTGACCAGCTGGATCCAAGAAGTAATCTCGCCAATATTAACAAAGGAATTAAAAGGGATTAACAAAACCACTATTCGGCCAAAATACTGGACTCCCGGCGTCTCCATTCCCGGCTCTGGAACCTGAGGAATAAAACACAGAATGCAAAGCATCAAGAAATAGAGCCAGCTTCCCCCTACCAGCAATTTCCGCCCCTTAGCTGTCAGCTCACCGTCTGAAGTCAGATAGTTCTTAAGGCTGAACATTTTCTACCAATGCTTTCTCGCGATCACGCTTCATGGTATTAGAACGTAGCTGGCCACAGGCTGCATCAATATCCGTTCCATGTTCCTGACGAACCACGCAGTTGACTCCATTTTTCTTGAGGGTATCGTAGAAGGCCATCACGCGCTCTTTGGGACTGCGGCTGTATTGGTCGTGCTCGCTAACGGGGTTATAAGGAATGAGATTGACATAAGACAGCTTCTTAATGTTCTTGAGCAGCTCAGCCAGTTCCTTGGCTTGCTCTACACCGTCATTGACTTCATTGAGCATGATGTACTCAAAGGTCACCCGGCGGTTGGTCGTCTCAATATAGTATTCGATAGCTGCAAAAAGCTTTTCGATAGGGAAAGACCGGTTAATCCGCATGATGCTGGTCCGCAGATCATTATTTGGAGCATGGAGGGATACAGCTAGATTGACCTGCACACCCTCATTGGCAAAGTCACGAATCTTATGAGCCAGACCTGATGTCGAAACCGTGATATGGCGGGCACCGATAGCCAGACCCTTATCATCATTGACCGTCCGTACAAACTTCAAGACATTCTTATAGTTATCAAAAGGCTCACCGATTCCCATAACCACGATGTGGCTGACCCGCTCATCCTGACCACGCTCATCAAAATACTTCTGAACCAGCATAATCTGAGCAACAATTTCACCGTTATTGAGGTCGCGTTGCTTTTTAATCAAGCCGGAGGCGCAGAAGGTACAGCCGATATTGCAGCCAACTTGGGTGGTCACACAGACAGAAAGTCCATAGTGCTGGCGCATGAGCACCGTCTCAATCAGCATACCATCCGGCAGTTCAAATAGGTATTTGACCGTACCGTCAGCAGACTCTTGAACAATGCGCTGTTTAAGCGGATTGACGACAAACTGATCATTTAGCTTGGCAATCAAGTCCTTGGATAGATTGGTCATCTCTTCAAAAGACTGGACCCGCTTGCGATAGAGCCACTCCCAAATCTGGGTAGCACGGAATTTCTTTTCTCCCTGAGACTCAGCCCATTCAATCATTTCCTGACGTGTTAAACTATAAATAGATGGTTTCATGTTTCTCCTTTATTTTTGACGGATGACAAAGTGACGATTGGCTTCTTTTGCGACTTTTTCTTTTGGTTTGTTTTGACGATTATCGCGACTCTGGTCATTCCGACGTCTTGAGCGTCTAGAACGTGAGCGTTTTGACGTTGAACCAGAATTCTGTTCTTGCTCCCGTTTACTGCGAGATTTTTTATCAAAAGAAGCTCGCTTAGGCTGAAGGTTTTCTAATACAAAGTAGGCACAGCCATAATTACAGTACTCCAACAAATAATCTTCCAAACGACTGATTTTAAAGTCGCTTTCCTTAGCTTTTTCATCCTGATAAAAGCCTCGCAACCGTAGCTGATCATTGCCCCAATCACCGACAATAAAATCAAACTTGGTCAAAATTTCTGAAAAGCGTTGGTTAAAAGCTGTCACATCAAAAGCTTCTCGGTAGTTCTCTACCAAATTAAACTCAATCTCCTCCGTTAAGACCTGTGAACCAATCTGTTTGAACTCAGGGCCAGGAAATTTATTGTAATTATAAAGCTCTGGAGCAATTTCTTTGCGCATATATTTTCTCACTTCTATCTAGATAACTCCTTTATTATACTACAAAAACAGGCAGATTTTAAGCTTTTACCCTTAAAAAGTCATTTCTGAGAAAAGTCAGATAATTTCTCTAATTTGACAAATAAGACTTCCATCAAAAAAATAAAGCTGAGACAAGACTGCCTCAGCTTTATTATTTATTGTTCTTAAGATAATCAATGGCATCCTGTAAGGTTTTAACAGGAACAATTTTCATATCTGTTTTAATCTTTTTAGCAGCCTCAACTGCTGTTTCATAGTTCGTCTTTGCTTTTGGATCGATTTTTTTCATTTCTTTTGTTACAGGATTATTGGGAGCAAAGAAGATGCTGGCCCCACTTTTAGCAGCTGAGACGACTTTCTTATCAATCCCACCAATATCACCAACTTCTCCATCACGATTGATACTTCCTGTACCTGCAATCACACGTCCATCTCGTAAGGTTGGATCTGCAAGTTGTGTATAGATTGACAAGCTAAACATGAGACCCGCACTAGGTCCTCCAATGCCTTCTGTGGTAAATTCAATTGGAATGTTACTAGTAACTTCTGTTCTATCGATTAAGCTAATACCGATTCCGTTTTTACCATTTTCTAGCTTAATAATCTTTCCAGTCGCTGATTTTTCTTGGCCATCTTCCTGGTAAGTGACCTTAACCTTATCTCCTAATTTCTGCGAATTAACATATTTCACCAATTCTTCTGAACTGTCAAAAGTCTTGTCATTAACTCCCGTTACCGTGTCCGCAATATTCAAAATTCCCTTAAAAGTCGAATCTTTTGCGACTTGCAAAACATAGACGCCCAGATATTTCATGCTAATATCTTTTCCAGCTGTTTTCAAGCCTTGATACTTGGCCATGTTTTGGGATGTTTCCATATAAAACTGATTGATTCGGATAAATTCTTGGTCCGATGATCCACCAGTCATTTCTTCAGCAGAGTAAATATCCGTGAAATCAGTCAGCCACGCATAAACCAGATGAGCAAAGGTTGCTCGTTGAACTCCAACTGTTACAAACTCGTAGGAACCAGCTTCCTTATCTTCCTTATTATCAACCAGCAAGACCTTTCGAATATCCTCTGCACCACCAGGAACTTCAATATAGTATGGTAAAGGAATCGTCAAAGATACGACAAGCAAAATCAAGCTTGAAAAAATAATAATGGGCCATTTATAAACACTAATTTTTCTCATAAGTTCTTCTTTCTAATTCTTTGATTACACTTTGGGGCACATAATCCGCGATATCCTGTTGAAAAGCAATCAGCTCGCGAATACGTGATGAACTGATACGCTGATAGGCTGGCTTGCTGAGCAAGAAAATCGTTTCCAGCTCTCCTGCCAATTCCTGATTGAAAAAGTTCATATCAGCTTCATAGTCTAAGTCTTGGCTGTTACGAAGTCCACGCACAAAAACTTGAGCTCCTAGTCTCCGAGCTACTGTCACTGCCAGCTCATTCTGAGAAGTAATAACCTCAACATTATCCAAATGTTCTAGCGCTTCTTTAACTATCCGCTCTCTAGCCTCAATTGTGAAAAAACCAGACTTTTCTCTGTTGTAGAAAATTCCTACATAGAGTTTATCAAAGAGCCTACTGGCCCGCTCAATCAGATCTACATGCCCCTTAGTGATCGGGTCAAAAGACCCTGTGAATAATCCTATCTTATCTGACATATACCGTCACCTTTGAAATTCCATATATCTTCTGCTTCCAAATGCCCAGCCCTGCAATTTCTTCTGGTAATTCCACATCCTTGTCTGTCTCACAGACCACTAGGACATCCTGACTCAAGAGCTGACGCTCCTCTAGCTTCTCAAGGTCTGCCACAATCTGCTCCTTGGCATAAGGCGGATCCAAAAGGACTAAGTCAAAAGTACCTGTCAAGGTATCTAGAGCTCGAGCAGACTCCATCTTGAGCAAGTCAAAACGTGTGGACTCCTTAGTCATATGGATGTTCTCTGAAATGATAGCCTGAGCTCTGCGATCCTTCTCGACTAGGACAGCTGTCTCCATACCTCGCGAAATAGCTTCAATGGCCAAACTCCCGCTCCCGGCATAAAGATCCAGCACTCGGCCACCGTCAAAATAGGGACCAATCATATTAAAAATCGCCCCCTTGACCTTATCGGTCGTAGGCCTAGTCGTCTTGCCATCCAAAGTCTTGAGGGGCCTGCCCCCGTATTTACCTGCAACAACTCTCATAAAGAGTATTATAACATAACTAGGCTCTAGCAGGCCAATCTTTTGAAAATTAAGCAGATAAAAAACAGAAGTCGCTCAACATTAGAGACTTCTGTTTTCTTTTAGCTTCAGTAAAAAATCAATTAATTCGGGCTGACAATCTGCCTTATCCAAGATCAGTCCCATTGACCGGCCAACCATGATGTAAAAACTCTCCGGCTTATCCAAAATCGCCACAATATCCTGATAGTTATATCGGGAGGTATGATTGCGATTAAGGACTTGAAAGTCTGTCTCAGAGAAGCTAAATTCTTGCTCCAAATCATGCCAGAGAGGGTTATCCTTATAGAGCTTGAGGAATTGTTGGTTAAAAGAACGATAGAGTAAAAAAGGCATGATCGGCATGAAAATGAAAATACCAATAGCTGGCAAAGGCTCCCTAAAAAATAGACAGACCAATCCCACTGCTAACAAAGCCACTTCACCAACGATCAGAGGCAAGAGCCCTGTCTTTCGATACCAAAAATTGGCCCAAGCGAAACGGCGATAAGCTTCTTCTGTCATGGTCGTTTTTGCTGTCATAGGAAACATCTCTCTACCTCCAAATCAATCTTTTTTCTAGTTTACCACAAACTTTACGGAGATAGCAATCTTAATACTGACAAATCCTATCTTAGATTTACTCCTAATTTTCCATGATAAAGAACTTGCTTTTCTCGATTTCATCTGTTATACTATACGTAACTTTTAAAACGTTACATAGGAGGTGTGATATGTTTTCGCATGAAAAATTAAAAAAACGCCGGTTGGAGCTTAATCTGACCCAGTCTTCCATTTACCAAGAGCTCGAAATTTCCAGAAAGACGTACTCTGCCTGGGAAAATGGTCTAGCAGAACCCCACGCAAAAAATCTCAGGAGGTTGGCCACCTGTCTCAAGGTCCAGGAGAACTACTTTGTGGATGAGACCAGTGCGCTCTACACCTACCCTTTACTAACTCTACCACATAAAAAAGAAGTAGACCAGTTCGCTAGTCGGCTCCTAGAGAGACAGCGTAAAGTTGGCTCTCTTACAGCCTATAAGGTTCTGTCCGTTGAGCTGGCTGCAGGGCTAGGTCACAGCTACTATGACAATGAAACAGACTACGAAACTGTCTATTTTGATCAAGATATCCAGCACGACTTTGCATCCTGGGTCTCTGGGGATTCTATGGAGCCCAAGTATCCCAATGGCTCTGTTGCCCTTATGAAACAGACGGGATTTGACTACGATGGAGCGGTCTATGCTCTTATGTGGAATGGCAAGACCTATATCAAAAAAGTCTACCGCGAAGCTGAAGGCCTACGCTTAGAGTCTATCAATCCTGACTACGAGGATCTCTTTGCTCCCTATGAAGACCAACCTACTATTGTTGGTATCGTAGTTGGACATTTTCTGCCGATTGAGGTGTAAGTGATGGTCCTATTTGATTATTCACGCGAGCCTCGTTCTGACATCGCTTTTGTGGATATGAAAAGTTTTTATGCCTCTTGCGAATGCATTGCTCTTGGCCTTGACCCTTTAAAAACCTCGCTCTGTGTCATGAGCCGAATTGAAAATTCTGCCGGACTGATACTAGCTGCCACCCCTCTCTTTAAAAAGAATTTCGGTAGCCAGAATGTCAGCCGAAGCTATAATCTTCCTTTCGATGTCCACACCCGTAAGTTCAACTATACTGCTGCCCGCAAGCAGGGACTACCTATTACAGCAGATTATGTGCGCTTTATCGAAGACGCCGCTCAAAAGACCTTATTGGTCCCACCTCGAATGAATTACTACATCCAGAAAAATATGGAAATCCAAAAGATTTTCCAAGATTTCGCAGCTCCCGATGACATTTTCCCTTACTCAATCGATGAGGGCTTCTTAGATTTGACAAGCTCTATCAACTACTTCATTCCAGATCAGACGCTGGACCGCAGGACCAAACTTGACCTGCTGGCTGCCCGCATTCAACAGGCTATCTGGAAGAAGACCGGGATCTATGCCTCTATCGGCCTGAGCAACGCCAATCCTCTTCTCGCCAAGCTAGCCTTGGACATTGAAGCCAAACATACAAAAAAGATGAGAGTCAACTGGTCCTATGAGGATGTTCCCAGCAAGGTTTGGACCATTCCGACCATGACTGATTTTTGGGGCATCGGCCACCGAACTGCCACCCGTCTTAAGAAGCTAGGCATCCACTCCATTTATGATTTGGCTCACTTTAACCCCGATATTCTCAAAAAAGAAATGGGGGTCATGGGTCTCCAACTTTGGTTTCACGCTCACGGCATTGATGAAAGCAATGTTCACAAGCCTTATCAGGTCAAGTCACATGGTCTGGGCAATTCGCAAATTCTCCCCCGAGATTATAGACAGCAAGCAGAGATTGAGCTCGTTTTCCGAGAAATGGCTGAGCAGGTCGCTATCCGTCTCAGACGTTCTGGTAAGAAATGCCAGCGTGTCTCCATCTATGCCCGCTATTCCAAGCAGGAACTCCTGCCTTCCATTCATACACAGAAAAAAATTGAGCCCACCAATAATAGCGATCGACTAGCTCAAATCGTCGTTCAGCTTTTTCGTTCTAAATATCAGGGCAGGGCTATCCGACAGATTGGCGTTTTTTACAGTGACTTTGTCGATCAAGGATATAGTCTGATTTCTCTCTTTGACGATCCCCTGCAAGTTCAAAAAGAAGAGGAGCTCCAGCTAATGATTGACCAAATCAGAGATCGCTTTGGCTTTGCCTCTTTGCTTAAGGGATCTGCCTTGCTGGACTCCTCCCGTGCTATTGCTCGAAGCAAGTTAACCGGAGGCCATTCTGCTGGAGGGTTGGAGGGCTTATCATGACCGACCGCTCCTACCTCCCCTATCAGTCAGCTCGTGACTTTCAGGATCGGGGCATGGCTAAGTGGGCTGGTTTTTTCCTTTCTGAACACAGCACTGCTCTAGCCAAAAAAGAACTAGATATGAGTCGCCTGACCCAGCTTGACAGACAGGAGAAATCCCACCTGCTCAGTCAAGCCTACAGCCAGCAAGTTCCCATCCGAATCACCTTTCTTAATCAGGGAAAGCTGACCGACGTTACTGCTACTGTCTTCCATCTGGACTGCAAGCAGGTCCTCCTGCAGGAAGGTGACCATTACAAAGGCCTTGCTATCCATCAGATTCTTTCGATACAAGCTTCAGGAGGCGCAGATGACCACTCAGAATCTACATGAAGAACTTCAATTTGACTATTTTTCTCATAATTACTATCAATTTCAAGAGGATTTTTATCAATTCTCCAATCTTCCCCAGCCTCTGATGGCCATGGAAGACGATATCCTCCGTCACATGGCCAGCCGCCAGGTCACTTATTTCAAACTCTCCAAGGCCAAAAGTTTAGATCAGAAAGACCATTACTTCCACTTTACCATCAGCCGTCCAGACCAGACAAAGCGACTCTGCATTTACCACTATCAAGGCCAAACAGAAGATATAAAGCACTAAGCTCCCAGAACTGAGTCTGGGAGCTTAGTGTTTGGGGCTAATCAGCATGATATAAATAATCTTTCCTTACTAAAATTAAGTATTAATCTTTTCCTGTAAAGTTATAGACTTCCGAACGTTTCGCTACATGAATATTCAGAATCACGAAATCTTCCTCATCAACCTTAGCAATAATCCGATAAGATCCCACACGAAAGCGCACATAACCCGAAAGGTTGCCTGACAAATATTTCCCTGGCGCCCTAGGAAAGTCGACATTTACCAGATGTTTATCAATCCACTTGGCGATGACCTTCTGTGTCCCTCTATCCAATTTATCCATAGCTTTGAAAAAAGTTGAGGCATAACGAACCTGATATCTAGCCATAGCGCTTCATCATCTCATCATGAGAATAAGTCTCTTGGCCATTATCAAGCCACTCCTGCATCGCCAGATCAACTTCTTGGATATCATAAAGATCCTCTAACTTTTCTGCCAAAACCTGAGCAATAAACTCCGACTTAGAGATATTGTGGGAACTCGTCCATAAAGTCAGCTTTTCATTTAACTCATCTGATAAACGGACTGAAGTTGGTACAGCCATGAAATTACTCCTTTTAAAATTGGTTTTCTTATGTAGTTATATTTTACTACACTCTAGAATAAAAAACAAGTTGGATAGATCTATCTTATAATTCGTAAAATCTTAGAAAAGCCAAGTATAATTAAACATCCTTTGAAGGTTATTTTGGATGTGAGAAATTTTTTTGATGAAACAGGAATAGGAGAGACAAGTATCTGTACTCCAAAATTTAATTGACCAACTTTTTAGGGTCTGTAATACCTTAATTTAAATTTTTTATAATACGCTTCCGTTCCTCATCAATAATATCAATTGCTTCATCTATCTCATTTTGAGAAAATTCTATTTTTGAATCGCCATTATCAATAGCATTATACATAATTTCTTCTTTAATTTTGAATAAATTTTCTCGTCATAACCGGCATCACCACTATCAGCTGGTTCGGATTTTGTTTGTAAGTAATAATATCTAGTATATTGATTATCTTCTAGACCTAGTCTATGAATTCTATACCGAGACTGTAAGATAAAAGTTAAATTGAAATTATACTCAAAGTACAGAGCATCATGTACTTCCCTGTGAAGAGATACTGATTTCCCTAAGATTTGAGGATTTAATATCATACGATAACCAGCCATATTTCTATGCTTATAAATCTATAAATATTAAACGACTAGTACAAGTCTTCTAAACTTCTATATTCTATGATTTCACTTTTGACAATATTTTTTTCAAATTCAAAATGCTTCAAAGGATTATCGATTAATACTAACTTTGGAATGTCATCTAGATTGGTGACCAAGGATAATACAAAATCTGATTGAAACTCTTTTGCTTTCTCAAATTCTCTGGCTGTCAAACGAACACGTCCCTTAGATTTTCGAATCCCTTTAACCTCAGCAAGGTAAGAATGTTCTTGAACATCTACTTGGAAATCATATCCATCACCATAAAGACGGGCATCGGTCAATTGTCCACCTTGAAATTTTTCTTCTTTATCATAATGGAGTATAAAATAATTCTCTGCTTCCATTCCAGTTTCTTGTAGTCGTTTGAATTTAGTTCGGACTATTGGCTTTTCAATGATGGTTATACCTGTTTTCTTTCCTTCACTTGCAAGCAGCATGCTGACTATTGCTGCAAAACTGTGAACATCCTCATTTCCAAACATCGTGTCAATTAAATCTTTTCGAAAACGGTAGACTTCAGCTTTTTGCCACCAACCTTTTCGATTGTTATCAAAATAGGGATCGAATAAATCCATTCTATTTTTGACTACACCAGTTGTTTCTGCAACGCCTAAAGAAACTATGTAACGATAAAACTCGGATTTACTAGAGCATTGAAATTCCCTTATAAAAGTATCATCAAACTTAGCAAGCCCATAGCCAATCAAGTTTAACAATTCATAGTGAGGGTGTTTAGACATAACTTTCTCCATCAATAGATATTGATTTCATTATACCAAAAAAACACGGCATAACGCCGTGTTTCTGTGTTTATTTCACGAGTTTCTTCATCTCATCAATACGTGCGACGGTCGCATCATATTTAGCTTGGTAGTCGTCTTTTTTTTCGCGTTCTTTTATCTGCCTCATTTATACTACAGTTTATCAAAAGCAAACTAGGTAAAAAAAGGATTATCTATAAAAGTTATAATATCAATTACTCCTTCTATTAATCTAGAATAATTCGATTGAGTAATTGTTCGACTGGTATTTCTTTTTAAGTATTCATTTACTCCTAAATTCTCGTCAGATTGTCTTGAAAACAAACAATCTTTAAAAAATTTTGTTCTTGATTCATCACTATCATGAGCAACCTGGTTTCTTATTATTTTCAAGTCATTATAGACTTTCGAATGAGTTGCATCGTCAATAATAATAGTAAAGGGATTGTTTTCAAAAATATGTTTAGATAATTTCTCAATCTTACCAAGATACTCAACGAAGGTCCTATCACCTTTTAAAAAATAACTTAGGTGTTCTCTATCTAAAAATCTGATTTTATAAGTAATAGATTGGGCATCTCCAGTTTCACCAATTGAGTATTGAATAAACTTTTCAATTAAATATTTTTCAAAAATCAGCCAAATTCGAAATAGGGCAATATCATAGCAGTCAGTGTCTCTAGCCCAATCATTTAATTCTTGTATTTTTTGTTTGATTTCATCAACATTCATTGTACACCTAATAGTTCTGCTAACAATTTAATCCGTTCTAAACGTTCTGGTCGGTTTGTAGTTCTTTTGCTATGTAGTCCAATTAATTTTTCATATTTATTTTGCAACTCATCGTTTAAAATGGAATCCTTTTCTCTTGATTGATTATAATTACTTATAAACTTAGTAAGTTTCTCTTCAAAATTATCTGGTAGCTGTGTGAAATTAAAATCCCTAATACCACTCCACTTTTCTCTGCATAAAGTTGATAATAAAATAGCAAATAAAGAATAAAAATAGTTTTTGTTATTAAACAAATAAATTCCACCAAGTTTCTCAAATACATCATCTAACCTATTTGTTAATTCTTTAAAAGTTTCTTTACTAAAATCTGCACCTGAAAAAGATTCATTATGTTCCCCATAGTATTTATCAATCATCGATGGAGTTTCGCTAACAACGCCTTCATTAATCAAAATTATTAATGAATTCATGAACTCATAATCGTTCATTCTTGCATATTCTTTATCTTTAAAAAAATTATACTTTTCAAAGAAATATCGATAATCTGATGTGAGTTGATATATGAAAACCTTAAAATCTCCCCAATATACTGAATTTCTTAATTCCTGTTTATTAAGTGCTACGTTATTTGAATTTAATCTAGCGAACATATCATAGATTGAAGAGTCGTCATCTTCTGTTACGATTTGAGCAATGATCTGGAAATTTAAAATATCTGATTTTGTTTCATCGTCCAAGTTAGAGTAAATCATATTTCCATATTCAGAGTTATGCTTCACCATGACAGGAAACTTTTCCTCGTAAACATAATCAATAATCGCACGAAGTCTCTGTTGCCCATCAATGACTTCTCTAGTTGTTTTTCTAGTATTTACATCTATTTTTTGACGTAAAAAAATAGGTGGAATAGGAAATCCTCTTAGAATTGTATCGATTAGATATGATTTTGCATTCTGAGTCCAAACACTATTTCTTTGATATTTAGGTGAATAATTAAGTTCACCTTTTGTATACCATTCAATAATGTCATTAATCTGAACGACTTTTGATTGAAATTTATTTTCCATTTTTATACTCCATTTATGCCGCTATTTAATATATAACACATAGATTATATCAAAATAATACAAAAAAAGCAGATTCTGATATTAGCCTATTTACCAGAATCTGCCTGATGTTGATTTATTTCACCAACTTCTTCATCTCATCAATACGTGCGACGGTCGCGTCGTACTTGGCTTGGTAGTCGGCTTGTTTGTCACGTTCTTTTTGGACGACTTCTGGTTTGGCATTGGCTACGAAGCGTTCGTTAGAGA
>ERZ773061.849-NODE-849-length-11838-cov-3.394042_pt1 | contig 11838 bp, 10 predicted proteins | sample MGYA00580627_ERZ773061 | MGnify/ENA primary metagenome ERZ773061 (study PRJEB29015, sample SAMEA2738119) | human oral metagenome | biome: human oral; feature: human-associated habitat; material: saliva | place: China | collected 2223 ...
CGACTCTCAGCTATGGTGGAGCGTTGCCCCTCAGCACGCATGGCCTTCACCCCACAAGATGTTCGTGCCAACAAAGCCGCTGGGTTGAGAAGCATACTCCCCGGCATTGAAAATGGCTACGCCTTTGGCACCGACCTCGCCAACGTGGCGCACTATCGCCAACGCGGCATCGTCTATACCACCCTTTGCCACAATGGCAACAACGAGATTTGCGACTCAGCACGTCCCAATGCTCTCGACAAAGAGCGATTCCCTGCGACCAACGGAGCCGAACACGGAGGACTCTCCGCTTTCGGTCGTGAAGTCGTGGCAGAGATGAACCGCGTGGGCATGATGGTAGACCTTTCGCACGCTGGCGAAAAGAGTTTCTACGACGTCTTATCCTATAGTCAGTTGCCGCCCGTCTGCTCCCATTCATCGAGCCGCGCCCTTTGCAATCATCCGCGTAACCTCACGGACGAGCAGCTGCGGGCTTTGGCCGACAAGGGAGGCGTTGCGCAAGTTACCTTCTACCACGGATTCCTCCGCGAAGACGGCCAAGCCACAATTAACGACGTTGTAGCCCACCTGCTCCATATGATAGACGTGGCTGGCATTGACCACGTCGGCATCGGAAGCGACTTCGATGGCGACGGAGGTGTTCCAGGCTTGGCTTCAGAGGCTGAAATGCTCAACCTCACCCGCCGACTCATCAACGAAGGCCTTACAAATGCACAGCTCCGCAAAATATGGGGCGGTAACTTCCTCCGAGTGATGAATCAGTGGCAGAAAATATACTAAACAAAAGCTCCCTTTATCTTCTTCATAAAGAAAAACGTTCGGATATGGCTCATCGGAGCCGACAGAACCTAACTATCTATGAAGAAGATAAAGGGATTTTTCAATAACTTATATCTATATGAAACTTTCTTTCAAATTCCTCACAACAGCTTTAACCGTCGGACTGGTAGGTCTGACAAGTTGCAAAAGCAAACAGCAGAACGACGCGGTAAAACCCGACGCTGAACTGGCAAAAGTGCAATTCAACGCCGACAGTGCCTATCAGTACATCGTGGATCAATGTGATTTCGGGGCACGTGTCCCAAATAGCGAAGCTCACGACCGTTGTGCTGATTACATCGTCAAAGCTTTCAAACGATTCGGACTAACCGTTAACGAACAGAAAACTACTGTCAAAGGATGGGACGGAAAAATGCTCCAGTGCAATAATATCACTGCCAGCTATAAGCCCGAACTCCGTGAGCGCATCGTGATTTGTTCCCATTGGGATAGTCGCCCCTGGGCCGATGCTGATCCTGATTCTTCAAAACATCATGAGCCGGTTATGGCCGCCAATGATGGCGCGAGCGGTGTGGCTGTTATGATGGAATTGGCGCGTCAGATTCATCAGCTCAACCCTTCTGTTGGTGTCGATTTCGTATGTTTCGACTCGGAGGATTATGGTGCTCCCTACTGGGGTCCACAAACCAAGGACGAGAACGATTGGTGCCTCGGCAGTCAGTATTGGGCCAACAACTTACCTAAGGACTACAAACCGCGCTACGGCATTCTCCTCGATATGGTAGGCGGCGACGATGCACAATTTAAGTTTGAATACTACAGCATGCAGTATGCGCAAAACGTTGTAGCAAAGGTGTGGAGCGCAGCACAAAGTGTGGGGGCTGACAACTACTTCTTGCAGCAGGACGGAACGGCAGTTACTGACGACCACATCCCCATGAATCGTATTGCAAATATCCCCACAATCGACATCATCTCCGACAACGGCAACGGTTTCTCCCGCACCTGGCACACCACCATAGACACGCCGCAGAACATCTCTCGCGAGACGCTCAAAGCCGTAGGACAAACGCTCATACAAACGCTTTTTGAAGAAAAATAAAAAGCTTTTATTTATCAATCATCGTAACTTCAGAAACAATGACAATAGAAGAATCACAGCAAGAAATTATTGAAGAGTTCAGCGAAATGGACGACTGGATGGATCGCTACCAGCTGCTCATCGACATGGGGGAGGAACAAGCCCCTCTGCCTGCTGAAGAGAAAAACGAAAGTAACCTCATCGATGGTTGCCAAAGCCGCGTGTGGATTGTGTGCGACGAACAAGACGGTCGGCTGCACTTCCGCGCTGAGAGCGATGCGCTGATTGTGAAAGGCATTATCGCGCTCCTCATCCGCGTTATCAACGACCACACGCCGCAGGAGATTCTCGATGCCAAACTCCATTTCATCGACGACATTGGCTTACGCGAGCATCTCTCGCCTACGCGCTCCAATGGTTTGCTGGCTATGATCAAGCAAATCAACTTCTACGCCTTGGCCTACAAGGCAAAAGGATAACACCACAGAAGGCTCACCCAATCACAAAACAAGGTGAGCCTTCATTGTATCCGTTCGAAAAATCGACACATGGGATACTATGAAGCACAGTTCCTATCTTGTAAACTCTTTTCGCATTCTATACAACTGAGAATCGCGTGAAATCCAACTCAGAATTATCCGATCGAAACAACGCAACTATGGAGCGTTCGCCTTCCTTATTGGAAGGATAGTTTTATACTTAAATTCTCATTTTTCTCTTTATTCTGACAAACAGAATAAGGATAACAGGGATGAAGAATATAGAGACCACCGCAGATAGAATAAGGATATTTGAAAATACAATAAGGCTGTCAGCTGACTTCCTTATTGTGTCAGCTGGCTTCCTTATTGTATCAGCTGACGCAATAAGGCTGTCAGCTGACATCCTTATTGTATTTTTCAGTTTCTCCTTTGTAGAAATCGGTAGGTGAAAAAGGAGAAGAGAAAAGGCCCCATCTTGCCAAACAACGGCAGGGAGAAAGCCGCCAGGCGAAAAGTCCTGCCGAAGACTCCAAATGCTTGATGCTGGCTTTTTTGAGTTATTATTGTCGTTTATGTGTCAGATTCGGAGGGGAATCATTATTTTTGCAGAACACACATTTATATATAAGTATGAAGCGAACAATTCTCCTGATGGTTTTGCTGCTTGTGGGCTGTGCCGCAATGCAGGCACAAACCGCTCTGAAATACGGATATTTACACTACGACTCGCTGCTGGTGAAGATGAGCGGCTACGCTGCTGCGCAGGAGCAGCTGGCAACGCTCCGCAAACAATATCAGCAAGAAACGGACTATAACGAACAGAGCTTCAAGCGGCAGTTTGCCGAATTTCTGCAAGGACAGAAGAATTTTCCGCAGAACATTCTGCTGAAACGTCAGCGCGATTTGCAGGAGGCTATGGAGAAAAGCATCGCTTTCCGCCAATCGGCCGAAGAGCTATTAAAGAAAGCTGCTATCGACCTCCTGCAGCCCGTTCGCCAACGCTTGGATGCTGCTATCCGCGAAGTGGGCATGGAGCGCGGCTATCAGTTTGTGCTTAATCTCGACAATAACACTGTGCCCTTTGTGCATCCGCAGATTGGAGAGGATGCCACGCCCTACGTCAGAGAAAAGCTCCAGCGATAAACACCCTGAATTATTCCACACGCTGCGCTATATCCACAGCACAACAGAAGAAGAAAGATGTCTGAAGACTCTAACAAGCAACGCTATCCCATCGGTATTTTCGACAGCGGATACGGCGGACTCACCATTCTCCGCCAGATACGGCAATACCTGCCGCAATACGATTATATCTATCTGGGCGATAACGCCCGCGCACCTTATGGGCCTCGTTCCTTTGAGGTGATCTATAAATACACGCTCGAAGCCGTGGAAGCTCTCTTCGCCCGCGGCTGCCGCTTGGTGATACTGGCGTGCAACACGGCATCGGCCAAAGCCTTGCGCAACATTCAGCAAATCGACCTCCCGCGCCTCGGAGCGGACCGCCGCGTACTGGGCGTGATTCGCCCCACGGTGGAGGCTGTGCCTGAGATAACACGATCGGGACATGTGGGCCTTCTCGGCACACCTGGAACCGTCAACTCTGGTTCGTACAAAATGGAGATTTGCCGCTTGGAGAAATATGTCGAACTAACCTCGCTGGCTTGCCCCATGTGGGTACCGCTGGTGGAATACAACGAATATGACTCGCCTGGAGCCGACTATTTCGTGAAGAAACGTATCGATATGATCATGCGCCTCGACCCAGAAATCGACACGCTCATACTGGGTTGCACTCACTATCCTTTGCTTATCAACAAAATCATGAAGTATGTCCCCGAGGGTGTCCGAATCATCGAACAAGGCGAGTATGTGGCGCGCAGCTTGGTGGACTATCTCCAGCGACATCCCGAGCTTGAGGCGCAATGCAGCAAGACTGGACAGTGCCATTACCTCACCACTGAACAAGAATCTAAATTCCGCGAAACAGCAGCCATATTCCTCCGCGAATCCCACTTACAGGTCACGCAGATTGAACTACCGGAGGTGATGGCATAATATTTCCATAAAATTTTGGAAGGGCCGGACGGAGCAACACTCCCACACCTGCCCTTCCGTTTATCTATCTTGTAAATACCTACTCACATGAAAAGAATCACCCTTCTTATGATGCTGCTCCTGAGCGTTGCTGGATTGCAAGCCAAAGACCTCGTAGTGGCACTCAAAAACGGACAGAAAATCACTTTCTCCTTGTCCGACAATCCTGTCATTACTTACGCTGGCACTACGTTTAAGGCAGTGGGCGGTAGCAATGAAGTAACGACCGACTTATCGAACGTGCAGAAATACTACTTTGAAGATTCGCCCACCACAGGCCTCAACGCTCCCACAACGCGCCCCACGCTGCAAAACGGAACGGCACATTTCAGCGGCTTACCTGCTGGTACGCTCGTTAGCCTCTATGCCACTGATGGCCGCCTGCTGCATAGCGCAAAAGCCAACAGCAACGGCGATGCCCACATCAACTTCAGCCAATATCCCGCCGGCACCTATGTAATCACAGCTGGCTCGGCCATCATCAAAGTAGTAAACAAGTAAAGAACAGAATAATGAAAAAGATGCTTCTTGCAGCCCTATTCATCATGGGCCTTACCACTCCAGCTGCCGCACAGCACTACCACATGGTTGTGAAGCAGAAAGACGGGAAGACGTTCCGCATTCCCACGGATAGCGTGAAGAAAGTGACATTTACAACGGGGGCTTCGGCTCAAGCCTCTAAGGTGTCGACCAATAAAAACGCTCAAGCAAAGGTGCAAACAAAGATGCGCGCCAACGAGAAAGCAAGCACCAGCGCAAACAATAGTCGCACTTTTTCGCAGGTGGTAGTTGCCAACCAGCGCAACCGCCGTGCGTAAGGCGATGAGCCACTAACAAAGAAATATCAACGGTGGCGCGACAAGCATTTGCTTTTGTGCGAAAGCTTGCTGCAACAAACCGAACACAAAACGCCTGCGGCGAACACACAAGCCTTTCCTCCTGATAGGAAAAGTACTTGCGTGTTCGCCGCAGGCTATTTTAGCATCGGACACTTAGGCTTTGCTGCTCCGTCCGATACAGCTGATAAAGCAGTGGATAAGGCGAAAGACGAGCCGCCAGCAGTTGCTCAGCGGCAAGTCTCACCCCTTCATCATCTTGCGCCTTTCTTTCCGCGCGAGGTGCGTTTCTTCTTCGCCGCCGGCTTTTGCGGAGCGGGGCGCGATGCCGACTTAGCTGCAGGTTTAGCCGACTTGGCGGGATGCGCCTTTTGGTCGGCGGTTTCCACGAGCGAGAAGTCGAGCTGTCGGCGGTCTAAGTTGGCGCGTTCCACGCAGATGCGCACCTTGTCGCCCAAGGCGTAGCGCTTTCGGAAGCGGCGGCCGATGAGGCAGAAGTTCTTCTCGTCGAACTCATAGTAGTCGTCCTCCAAGCACCGCAGCGGAATCATTCCTTCGCAGCCGTTCTCCGTGATTTCCACATAGAGACCGAACTCCGTCACTCCATCTATGACGCCATCGAACTCTTCTCCGAGTCGGTCGCCCATAAATTCGATTTGCTTGTATTTGATGCTGGCGCGCTCTGCCGTTTCTGCCAGTTGCTCCATGGCGCTGGCGTGTTCGCAGAACTCTTCAAAGCGCGGACCGTTGGCACTTCGGCCACCCTCCGCATATCGCGTGAGCAGACGGTGCACCATCAAGTCGGGATAGCGACGGATGGGCGACGTGAAATGTGTATAGTAATCGAACATCAGTCCGTAGTGGCCGATGTTGTGAATAGAGTAGCGCGCCTTCATCATTGCTCTTAGCGCCACCATTTCCACCATGTTTTCTTCGGGACGATTATGAACTTCCTCGAGCAACTGGTTCAGACTCTTGCTCACCTCCTGCTTGGTGCCCTCCGTCCTTAGTTTGTAGCCAAATCGGCCTATAAATCCATTCAGTTTCTCCAGCTTCTCTGGGTCGGGAACATCGTGAATACGATAGACAAAGGTTTTGGGTTTCTTGCCGCGAGCCACCTTTCCGATGCGCTCTGCCACGGAGCGATTGGCCAAGAGCATGAATTCCTCCACAAGTTTGTTGGCATCGCGCGCAATTTTGAGATACGTAGAAATAGGATGGCCTTTGTCGTCGATTTCAAAGCGCACTTCCGGGCGGTCGAAGCCTATAGCTCCGTTTTTGAAGCGTTTGTCGCGCAGGAGCTTTGCCAGGCGGTTCAGCACAACGAGTTCTTCTGCAAATTCTCCCGTAAGCGGTGTTCCCTCGGGCAGCACTTCTGGATGGTCGCCCGGCGTTTGGAGATCAGCCGCCGAAGCCTCGCCGTTGTGTTCCAAGATGTATTGTGCCTCCTCATAAGTGAAGCGACGATTGGAACGTATCACGGTGTGCGCCAAGTGCCAATCCAGCACTTCGCCTCTCTCGTTGATATGAAAAATAGTGGAATATGCCACTTTCTCCTCGTCTTGTCGCAACGAACAGAGTTGGTTGCAGAGTTTTTCGGGCAGCATCGGGATGGTGCGGTCTACAAGGTAGACACTCGTGGCTCTATTGTAGGCCTCACGATCTATGATGTCGCCCTCCTTCACATAGTAAGAAACGTCGGCAATGTGTACGCCAACTTCCCACACAGCCTTACTGCTGGTGGTTTTGGGACGCGCAGTGGAGAGCGGCAAGCCTTTACCACTGATGCGACGTATAGAAATGGCGTCGTCGAAGTCTTTAGCGTCGCGCGGGTCGATGGTGAAAGTCACGGCATCACGGAAATCCTCGCGCCGCTTTATCTCCTCGGCAGGAATCTCTACTGGGATATTGTCCGCAGCCTGTTCCACCTTTTCGGGATAGGAATACGGCAGATTGTACTCCGCAAGAATGGCGCACATTTCTGCATTGTTTTCGCCCTGATGTCCAAGGATGTCGACCACCTTGCCTATGGGACTTTTCGAGTCCTGCGGCCATTCCACGATTTTCACTACGGCCTTGTCGCCCGTTTTACCGCCTTTCAAGAACTTCTTTGGGATGAAAATGTCGGCAGCCAGCGAACGACTGTTGGTGATAAGGAAAGCGAAGTTTCTGTCCACTTTCAGCTCGCCCACAAAGGAGTCGTTCTTGTGTTCGAGTACTTCCGTCACCACGGCCTCTCGGGTGTGGCCTTGTCGGCGGGCCAGCATGGTCACTCTGACACGGTCACCATCGAGGGCATGGCTCGAATTGCGCTCCGTCACAAGGATGCTCTGCCCTCCATCGTCTGGAACGAACGAGTTGCGGCCGTTGCGCTTGCGCACAAATGTACCTTCCATCACCTGGGAGCGCACCGCATAGCGGTAGTTACCGCGATCGTCACGGGCTATATAATCGTTGAGAATGAGATCATCAATGACGTCGAGCATCAGCATTTTCTGCGGATGATTGGTAGCATGAAGTTCCTGAAAGAGTTCTCTCACCTTGAAATCTTTCGCTGGGTTCTGTTCGAAGAGCTCTAACAATTGCTGCACGATGTCTTTTTTAGACAATCGGCGCGAGGTTTTCTTGGACTTTGCCATATAGATATAGTTTTGCGTGAGCCAGAAATAACTCACTTTCTTGCAAATATCCTTAAAAAAAACTACTTCTCCTCTCATTTAATATAAAATAACGCAGGGCTGTGACAAATATTTCTACTTTTGCAGCCTATGAAGAAAGAGATTAGAGCCATACTGCTGTTGCTGTGCCGCGTTCGCAGTGACACTCCAAGCACAAGACATTGAAGATCCTGGTTCGGGCAAGAACCTGGAGAATGTGGCTATGCCCCACTTTGTGAAAGTGGAGAAGACACTCTACAAGGGCGACAGTATCCCAGCTATCCGCCTCGTCGACCCTGTATATAAATATCCCCCGCTTGTTTTTAAGAACGACGAGGAAAAGGAGCGCTACAATCGCTTGGTGGAAAACATCAAGAAGCTCCTACCTATGGCTAAAATGGCCCGATATACCATCATCGAGACTTATAACTATGTGGAGACTTTGCCCGACCAGCGGAGCAGAGATGCCCACTGGAAACGCGTGGAGCAGGACTTGGTGAACGAGTACAAGCCTATGGTGCGCCACCTGACTCGCTCGCAGGGCCGCTTACTTATCAAGCTCGTGGATCGCGAGTGCAACCAGACGGGCCTGAGCATTGCGCGAGCTTTCCTCGGTACTGCGCGGGCGAACTTCTACCAAGGCATCGGCTGGATGTTTGGCCTAAACCTCAACAAACACTACGACCCGAACGGCGACGACCGCCTGACGGAGCGCGTGTGCCGACTGGTGGAGAGTGGACAGATTTAGGAAATGTGCTAATGCCAGAGGGGAATGTGCTAATGTGCTAATGAGGAGCGGCGAGTGCCGCTTTTTTAATGTGTTAATGCCGCGTGGGAATGTGCCAATGCTGGAGGGAAATGTGCTAATGTGCTAATGGGGAGCGGCGAGTGCCGCTTTTTTAATGTGCTAATGCCGTGAGGAAATGTGCTAATGGCTAAGAAGGATGCGCCGGAAAGAGTTGTTTTATCGTCTGATAATTTGACAAGTAGGTCGAACGAAGTAGATGTTAAAAGGAAGGGGGTTTCGCGGCGGTTTATTAGATGAAATCTGAAATGAGAGGATTTTGATGAAGAACACCTAAGAGGTGCGAAACTGCTATAAGGAAAAAACGAGAGAAAGGAGGGAGAGAGGAGTGATTTTATTCTGGCAAATCGTCGATACAATAAGGCTGTGAACGGACATCCTTATTGCGTCAGCTGATAGCCTTATTGCGTGAGCCGACAGCCTTATTGTATTTATCAATACCCTTATTTCATCGTGCTTTCCAAGCAGCCCAGCGTTGCGTTGTTCAGAGATTTTATCGAGCAGCTCATTTTCGCGCCATTCTCGGAGGCTTAGAATCAGAAGTTTCTTGACTTTTTTGAAAGAGAAGACAAGACGGGCGAATCGGACAAGTCGGACGAATCGGAGGCCTTGTCTAAAAGAAGCATCAGATCGATAGAGCTAAAAAAGGCGAGAGTGGAGAGATTATTATTTTTTTGTATTTTTGCAACATGCAAAGTCTTCCAACTCTTTACCCCCTCCTATTTAAGCCTAATTTGCATGAGGCTGTTTGGGGCGGACATTATCTTACCAACTGGAAGCAGCTTCCGCATACCGATACTCCTATTGGTGAATCCTGGGAGGTCAGCGGCATTCCCAACTGCTCCAGCATCGTTGCTAACGGACCTTTGGCCGGCAAAACGCTCAATGAGGTCATCGCGGCCTACAAAGGGCAGGTGCTCGGAGAGGCCGTTTACAAAAACTTCGATGGGCAAATGCCACTGCTCATCAAGTTTATTGACGCTCAAGAGGACTTGAGCATACAGGTGCATCCCGATGACGAAATGGCCAAAGCGGTACACGGAAAGATGGGTAAGAACGAGATGTGGTACGTTATCAAAACGGAACCCGGAGCTTGTATCTATAGCGGTTTTGCGCAAGAGATTACGCCCTACGAACTGCGCCAGCGCATTGCCGACGGAAGCCTGGCCGAGGTCATCGCACGTCATGAGGCACACCCCGGCGATGTATTCTTTATCCCAGCAGGTCGTATCCACGCCATCGGCAAAGGTATCCTACTGGCCGAGGTGCAGCAGAGCAGCGACCTCACCTACCGCATTTTCGACTACAACCGCCTCGGAATGGACGGCGAACCGCGCGAACTCCATGTCGACTTAGCGCAACAGGCTCTCAACTACAAGGTGGACAGTCAGTATCGCACTCGTTACGAAGAAAAGAACAATAGTGCCAATCTGGTCATTGATAGTAATTTTTTCAATGTCCGCGTTGTCAATTTCGACGCGCCTATCCATCGCAATTTAATCAAATACGACAGTTTCTTTGTTACGATGGCCATCCAGGGCGATAGTTATATCCGTTTGCGCTCCACGGGCGAGCAAATCCTACTCCGAGAAGGCTCCACCTGCCTCCTGCCTGCCGCCGTGGCCGATTGCGATATTATCCCCGCCAAATCGGGAGTGTCGAACAAAATCTTAGATGCATTTATCAACAACGAGTACAACCCCATCAAAACATTCTTCAAGCAAATCGTCAAATAAAAGACAAAAAAAACAGCAAATATTCCGACATTTTATTACATTTGCACCGCTATTACCAATTTATGGCCATGTCGTCTGCTACGAAAGCCCTATTTAGCTGGGGCTTCGGAAGAGATGTGCATCGTCAGTCTTTATGGAAACAAATTCAACAAAAAAACACAGTTCACATAAGCGGAGAACGAACTTTGCTTGGGCTGTTCTTTCAGCTGTCTTTTTTCTCCCCTTGGGCATAGTATCTTTTATCTACTCGCGACAAGCGGATAGCCTCTATGATGAAGAACGCCCCATGGATGCACGCATGGCTGCTGCGACTTCACGAATGTGGTCCATCATCAGCTTTATTGTGGGTACTCTTACTTACACGTTCTTAGCCATTTACTGCCATGTAAGTGGCATTTTCCAAATCTTCTGATAGCAGCGATAAAAGACGCTCAAGATTCCCTCAAACGCAGTTGCCAATACGTTTGAGTTCACATTCATTAAGTAGGAATACCCCCTACAGGGTATCTCATCTCTCATTGGGAAGGCCTATCTTTGCCTATCCAAAATGCCGTATTTTCATTCGGAATGAGAAGGAGAGATATCGTTTTAACCATTATATTAGGGAGTGTTAGTATTGTGGGCTTCGCGCAGAACGTGAGAGGCACCATTATTAGTGCCAAGGACAAACAGCCCATTATGTTTGCCTCTGTCACACTCAAAGAAAGCCACCTCTACGCCTATACAGACAAATCCGGACACTTCATTATCAAAAACGTACCCAAAGGGCCAACGACAGTAGTCGTTAGTTGTTTGGGCTATGCTTCGCGCACGCAAACCATCAACTTTACAGGCAAGGACATCGTCATGGATGTGACGCTCGACGAGAACGACCTCAAACTCGGTGAAGCCGTAGTGGTGGCAAAGCGCAAGCGCGATGATGCTACAACAGCCTACTCCATCAATCGCACCACTCTGGACAACCAGCAAATCATCAACCTTAGCGATATCTCCACACTCCTTCCAGGCGGGAAGAGTGTTAATCCTTCGTTGATGAACGACAGGCGTATGGCGCTGCGCAGTGCTTCATCGGAGCGCGGCAATGCTTCTTTCGGCACGGCCGTCGAAGTGGACGGCGTGCGCCTCAACAACAATTCAACAACAGGAGAGAGCTTGGGCGCCAGTACCCGCACGCTGAGCGCGTCGAACATTGAGAGCGTGGAAATCGTTGCAGGTATTCCGTCCGTGGAATATGGCGATTTGAGCAACGGCATTGTGAAAGTAAACACGCGTCGCGGTCGCTCTCCATTTATCATTGAAGGCTCTGTCAATCAGCACACACGTCAGTTGGCAGTCAATAAGGGCTTTGGTGTGGGGCAGGACGG
>ERZ773061.850-NODE-850-length-11836-cov-10.127833_pt1 | contig 11836 bp, 6 predicted proteins | sample MGYA00580627_ERZ773061 | MGnify/ENA primary metagenome ERZ773061 (study PRJEB29015, sample SAMEA2738119) | human oral metagenome | biome: human oral; feature: human-associated habitat; material: saliva | place: China | collected 2223 ...
GGTACAGTACGGGTGTGTGGTGTTTCTGTACCGTTTGCCTCTGCCATACTGCCCAGTCCTTACGCGCTCTTCGTTGAAGCAGGTCTGCCGCGAATTGCCGGCTCCCGTGCGAACCTTTCTACAGCCATCATATCGGTTTTCTACAGGTATCTGTGGATGCCGATTACCTCACGTGGGGACACTCGCCACGCGGGAACGTGGGTTTGCTTCGGAGGTTTGGCCCAGACCAGTACAGAAAGAAGCCGCATCTGAGAGACTAGAACTATGAGTTATTCAATCTCACAGACAGTCCGTGAGCTTGCCGAACCAAAACTGGCGGAGTTCACAGCGAAGCTGCTTCCCACGGTTGATCCGGCACGGATTTTGGGTGTTCGCACACCCGCACTGCGCAAGCTCTCTAAGAAGCTGCTGCGTGAACATCCGCAGGAGGCCTCGGATTTCATGGCTGCGGTTCCGCATGATTTTCAGGAAGAAGACCTGCTGCATGTGCTGCTTCTGAATGAGGAACGCGACTTCGCGGCCTGGCATGCGGCAACTACCAGTTTCCTGCCGTATATGACGAACTGGACTCTTACAGATGCCGTCTCCCCAGCCTGCGTAAAAGGCGACAAAGCAACGAATCTGCCAGAGTTAGAACGCTCCTGCCTCGACTGGATGGTTGATGACCGCATGTATGTGCAACGTCTAGGCGTGGTGGTGCTCATGTCTCTGCTGAGCACCGAGTCTTTTTCGCCGGAGCATCTGCAGGCGGTCGCAGCGTTGGCGGGCAGCGAAGAGTACTATGTTCGGGTTGCTGTTGCCTGGTATTTTGCGGAGGCGTTGGCTCGCCAAGAACATGCAGCTCTCCCCTGGTTCGCGCTCGCCTATAGTTCCGACAGTACCGATTCGCCGGGTTTACCAGCGGTGACACTTCGCATGGCGATCACAAAGGCTATCGAGTCACGCCGTATTCCGGACGAACTGAAGGCAGAGTTAAGGCAGGTTCGTTCCACGCTCCCCCGCCGTTCCTAGACTCTACTCAGAACGGTTTTAGCTCCGAGAACATAGGTTTGCACAGATTACTCTGCCGGAAACCGCCGAGTAATATCTAACAAACCTCTAGTCACGGCAAAGCGCCTCTGCTAGTCTGAGAAACCATAGTCCGCCGAGCGCTCGCCACCCCACAAGGTTTTACCGGACAGGGTAGGTCACTAGCGCAGGCTATGCAGCCTATCAACCATAGTTAAGGATCGGCGAATGCCTTACCCTATCCCGGAACACCAGCAGGCCCCGCACCAGCCGCATCTGGAAGAAAACTCTACGGCAGAGGATTGCACCTACCGTTCTATTGAGGTTGAGGCTGAGCAGACTCAGGGGTTACCGGGCGAATACCTCTCAGCGTATTCGGCGAAGACCGATAAGCTCTATGTGACCGGTATTTTCAATATCACCCCGGAGCACGGTTCAACGGTGGCGACGATTGCCCGCGTGAACCCGCATACTTTGGAAATTGAGGCGACCGCAAAAATGCCTGTTGCCGCCGAGGTTCACCCGAACCTTGCCGGGCAGTACCAGTTTCGGGGTGCTTTCGGCATAGATATTGATGATGAGCACGGTACGCTCTGGGTGACCGATGCCGGTTCGTATTGTGTCTCAGTGTACCGCCAAGACGCTTTAGAAAACGGGACTCTTGAGCCGCTGTGGACTAGCTATGATCCCGCGAAGGGGCTGTTCGAGCAAGATATTACGCATCCCCGCGAGATATTCGTAGACACCAAGACCGGCAAGGCGTTTGTTACGGGCATGGGCGGGCTGTGGGTGATTGATACCTCCACCTATGAGGTTCAGAAGATTGACCCGACCCCGGGGCGGCTTACGCACCCGCTTACCTTCGGGTATGATCAGCTGACCGGGCACCTTTATGCGACTGACTACTATCTGGATACCGTCTATGAGATAGACCCGGTAGCGAACTCTGTGGTGCGCACTCTGCAGGTGCCCGCTGGGGATGCTCCGCATTTTACCCGTGTGAAGGTGCACGCGGTGGGGGTCAATAGTTCTTTGGGCGAGATTTATGTTTCGACTCAAGGCTTTGAGGGCAAGAATGCGGGCATTCAGGTGCTCGATCAGGGTACCGGCGGGTTTAAGCGGTTTATACGGTACGGGGTGAACCCGACCGACATGGTGGTTGATGAGTCGCGTGACCTGATTTATCTGGGCGATTTCGGTACGGTTCACGCTACGGAACCTAGTGGCGGAACCGTAGGGGTGATTGATGTCCGCAGCGGCGCCCTGCTGGGGCAGGTTCGGGTTTCTTCGGCGAGGATTAATCACCTGACTTTACTACCTGATGGTTCTGTGATGGTGCTTGATAAGGCGGGCGACTACCCGAACGTGACGGTTGATTTTCATATTGATGCTCTTACGGGTGAGTTCTCGTCAGCCAGTGCAGACGTGCATTCGGGTGTTTCTGTGCCTATTCATGCGGATGCTCTGACGAAGATTACAGTGCACGATGCCGGTAGTCAGCCTGGGCATGTGGAGTCTCGCCCTGCGGATGTTCCGTTCACGATGGCGAGCAGTGAGGATGGTTCGACGCTTGGGGCTCCCGCCGCGGTTGTGCCCGGTGAGAGTGTTGAGCTTTCGGGCGTGGGCTGGTCTGCTGGTGAGAAGAAGCACCCGGATGTTCCGCCGTATTTCCCGGGTTTGAAGGTTCCCGCACAGTTAATAGTGAAGTTTGATGGCGAACACGTCGCAGAGTTTACGGGTAAGCAGCTGGCTCTTGATACGTATTTTGTGGCGGAGGCGCATATTCCGCAGAGCTGGCAGCCTGGTGAAGAGCACACAATCACCGTCGAGTCGGAGGCTACAGATAGCACTCTCGCGCAGTCAGCAACGGTCACAGTACGTGTGGTGGAGCGCCACGATAATCCGCAGATACAGTACTGCGCTCCGTCAGCGCCCACGGAGACAATTCCGGTGCAGCTGCCGTTCGTCGGTTACCCGCCGGTGGGCGGCGGAGTTCCTGAAACAGCCGGTGATTAGGGCGGCTTTTGTGGCTGAGCTTGCCAAGCTGTCAGAGAAGCAGCAGAGGGTTATCTTACCGAACGGTAAGCGTGCCGTTTATCTGGATCGTATTGGGCGGGGCTTGACCTATCTAAAATTATGGGGTGCTGTTGATTCACCGCGTCGCGGCCAGCAGGTAATTTCGGAAAAGGGCGCAAAGCTTGTTCGGCAATATCCGCGAGGTATTCCGGCTGAGGTCGTTGCGGAGATCGTTCGCACCGCCCGTAAAACAGATACCCAACCTAGCACTAAAGATTCCGTTCAAACGCCTGAAAACAACGTTAACGTTATTTCTGCTGATATTGCTGAAAATACTCCCGAAGAGCTTATTACTGAGAGCGTCGCTCAGTTAGAGTCGGCGCTCGCGCACGATATTTTGGAGCGCGTGCGTGTGCTCTCCCCTAGTGCCTTCGAGCAGTTGGTGGTGGACATTCTGCTGTCAATGGGTTACGGCGGATCTGAGGGGCGTGGCATGGTTACCCAGGCTTCCAATGATGGCGGTATTGACGGTGTGATCGACCAGGATGCGCTAGGTCTGTCAAAGATTTATGTGCAGGCCAAACGCTATGGTGAGAAGAATTCGGTGGGCCGCCCCGAGGTCCAGTCATTTGTGGGCGCAATGCACGGGCGGGCGACACAGGGCGTCTTTATTACCTCTGGCTCTTTTAGGTGCGCGGGAATATGCGAAGAACCTTGGCGGTGGGCTGTCTCTAGTGCTGATTGACGGAGAACGTCTGGCGCGTCTCATGATTAAGTACCGAGTAGGCGTGCAGATAGCACAGACTTATGCTGTCATGAAACTCGGCTATCTCTCCTTAAGATAGACTTTATTTCCTTTTTTATCAACCATTATACTTATATTGCCTACATGATATTTTTTACCATCATAATTATCTATCTTATTTATATATAAAGCTCGCACATCCCTTACAGTAAATTGTTTGTTATCTCCTACAATCAAGTTGATAAAGTCATCTAAATTAATTACATTTCTTCCAGATTCTGTAAGTTTATTTATCACATTATTTGCATTCCAATGAATTATGTATAACTGTGGCTGATTGGCCGATAGAATCATAATAACAAAAGCAAGTCCTGCTATGATTAATGGAAGCATATTTGCAGAATATCCATTCCAATTTTCAATACTGATCGCTATATAAGAGATCAGGACAGAACACATCGAAATATTTATTCTATATCTAGGATTTTGCAATAAAATACAGATTAAAGTTAACATAGAGCTAAAAAATATTAAAGTTGAATAAATCCAAGACGCTCCATCCAAAAAAATCATAGATCCAAACATATATGCAGAGGCTATTTCGGCAATAAAAATCGCTGACCCACCTATAGTCATAATATAGAATACGGCATAGTCTTGATTCCGCAAATCCATAACATCATCAGTTTTATATAAAAATATAACTAATATTATAGATAACACAATTAAAACAATCGGTCCAACTAAATATTTTTGCTCCTTTGAAATTTGTAGGAAGATAAATAATTCTGCAATTATTAGATATATATACATCATTCTTGCATAATATAAAGACAATCGAAACATTCTTGGGCGAGAATTACCATCCCAATTATTTATCACCTTTTTAATAGAATTTTCACAAATTGAGTTATTCATACTTGTTATAGAAATAGAAATTATATCTAGAGACTCTGAGTATTTTTTAAAATAATTTTTATGATTTCCCAAAATATTATATTCAGGTGTCAAAGAGACCTCGATATAAGGATTATTATGTTTAATATCTGGATGCACAAATCGAGAAACTATATCCCTAGGAGAAAATATATCTATCCATAGACCCCTAAAACTAGGCCCTTCTATTCCATCCTTAAAAGGACTGCGGGGGAGTCTAAAATTCAGTCCATGATATATAGATACTAGGGGTATTATAACTGGAAATGATATAAACGTACTCGCAAGTAGCGTCGATATAGTACTAGAAACGCCCAAGCCATCAAATATATTGATAAGATACTCATATATTGGTTTTATATAGTATGTAGCTAAAAATGTAATGCACAAACCATATATAAGGAAGAAAAAATATTTCCATAACCGAGAATACGCTGAATATATATTTTGAAGAATTGTTACTGGTCTTAGACCACTTTGAACCGTAATTAATCTAATAAGAATCCGTCTTTGAATATAGTTATTAAAATTCAAAGATATGTGATGGGATATATAACCACCTAAAGAATGTCCTACAAGGATTATCTCATCTCCATCTTCAGTATTTTCTTCGATATTACTACAAATATTACGGATTATCGCGTATTCTCTTGTATGTATATCATCAAGTATATTATAGATATGTGATATCCAATTACACTTAGGCCATACCATCAAACATACAGCTATAAACCCAAGAAAAATTACAACAGGCAAAATTCCAAAATTAAAAATTATCCACAATACGGAAAATATTGCAAGAAATAATATCCCTATTCTACTTATTGATCTAGCATTAGAAATTGTACTAACAGGATCACTCATAAATAATTTTGCTATGAACCCTTTTTCCCTGAGCGGTTCCTCCTCGTTCTCATCTCCACGATCTTTTGCTAAAACATACAATAAGAGAGGCAAAAAATTAAATATTCGTAAGATATTCTTAAAATTATATTTAAGATTTTTCCTACTGTAATCACACATTTTATACCAATTTATATAATGGAAATTATATATATCTCCGCTTAATTGGACAGTTGTTTTCTTTTTTGTGTTTACATAACAACCATTGTTCTTACTTAAAAAATTTTCTGCCAAATCACCTATTTTTCTCTGGAGTTTTTCATCACTTTGAACTCCAACGCCATGTATAAAAAATATATGTTTATTAGACATTATTTACAAGTCCTCTATTCTCATAATATGCAACAGTGATATTGAGTTACATAAACTTTTATGAAATTCAATACCATCATAGGTGGTTTAGGATCATGCAATAAATACTGTAAGACTTCGTATCTCTACACCTCCCCACTCGGCTTCGGGTCTTCGTTCACGCGGTTGCGGATATGCTCCACAATACGTGCCACAGCCTCATCCACGGGCACACCGTTTTCCTGTTTGTTGCCGCGGAAGCGGAATGAGACTGCGCCAGCCTCCGCGTCCTCGCCGCCAGCAATCAGAATGAACGGCACCTTCTCGGTAGAGGCGGTACGAATTTTCTTCGTGAACCGGTCCGAGCCGTAATCGACCTCAACCCGCACGCCCTGCTCACGCAGCTTATCCGCAATCTCGGTCATATAGTCGTTGAAAGCCTCCGCCACAGGCACACAAATCACCTGCACCGGTGAGAGCCACGCCGGGAACGCACCCGCATAGTGCTCAGTCAGCACACCCAGGAAGCGCTCAATCGAACCGAACTTGGCCGAGTGAATCATCACCGGCTCCTGGATTGAGCCGTCCGCCGCCTGGTACTCCAAACCAAACCGGCTGGGCTGGTTAAAGTCATACTGCACGGTAGACATCTGCCAGGTGCGGCCAATCGCATCCTTCGCCTGCACCGAAATCTTCGGGCCATAGAACGCGGCCCCACCCGGGTCAGGCACCAGCTCAAGGCCGGTCTCTTTCGCCACCTGCTCCAGCACGGCGGTAGCCTGCTCCCACTGCTCATCGGTGCCGATAAACTTATCCTTCTTATCGCCCTCAGTATCGCGGGTCGAAAGCTCCAGGTAGAAGTCCGTCATACCGAAATCTTCCAGCAGGCTCAGCATGAAATTCAGCAGGTGCCGCACCTCATCGGGGGCCTGCTCCTTCGTCACATACGAGTGCGAATCGTCCTGCGTAATCATGCGCACGCGAGTCAAACCCTGTAGCACACCCGACTTCTCGTCACGGTACACGGTGCCGAACTCAAAGAAACGCAGCGGCAGCTCACGGTACGAACGCCCACGCGAACGGTAAATCTCGTTATGCATGGGGCAGTTCATAGCCTTCAAACGGTAGTTGCCGTTATCGAGCTCCATCGCAGGGAACATGCCGTCCGCGTAGTACGGCAGGTGCCCGGACGTGTAGAACAGGTCTTCCTTCGAGATATGCGGGGTGCTCACGTACTGGAAGCCCTCCGCAATATGGCGGGCGCGCACATAATCTTCCATCTCGCGCTTAATCACGCCGCCCTTAGGGTGAATCACCGGCAGGCCGGGGCCAATATTCTTCGGGAACGAGAACAGGTCAAGCTCCTTGCCCAGGCGGCGGTGGTCGCGGCGCTCAGCCTCAGCAATACGGTGCTTATACTCCACCAGCTCGTCCTTCGTGGGCCAGGCGGTACCGTAAATACGCTGAAGCATGGGGTTCTTCTCAGAACCGCGCCAATACGCGCCACCGGCACGCATGAGCGCGTAACCGTTAGCAATCAGCTTGGTGTTCGGCAGGTGTGGGCCGCGGCACAGGTCATTCCACAGCACCTCACCGGTTTTCGGGTGCACATTGTCGTAAATCGTGATCTCGCCCGCACCAACCTCAACCGAGGCACCCTCGGCGGCATCGGCACCCGAACCGGGGCCTTGACTGAGCGAAAGCAATTCGAGCTTATACGGCTCGTTCTTCATCTCTTCAACCGCTTCAACATGGGTCACCACGCGGCGGCGGAACAGCTGGCCCGACTTGACGATCTTAATCATCGACTTCTCGATCTTCTTCAGATCCTCGGGGGTGAAGGGCTCAGCCACATCAAAATCAAAATAGAAGCCATCCGTAATATAGGGGCCGATGCCCAGCTTCGCGTCCTTGCGGTATTCCTGCACCGCCTGCGCCATCACGTGCGCCGCAGAATGGCGCAGCACATTCAAGCCATCGGGTTCGTCAATGAAAACGGGCTCAACGGTATCGCCCTCAGAGAGCTTGTGTGAAAGGTCAACCAGCGTGCCATTCACGCGGGCAACCACAATCTTTGCGTTATCTGCAAAGAGTTCAGCGGCGGTGGCGGCAGTAACCTCCCGCTCCTCACCGGATACGCTGATCATGATGGGTGCTGACATTTCAGCGGCAGACATGTGTCTCCTTTAGGTTAGGCACGGGGCCTACTCCCCCAGCGTACGGGGCCAGGATAGGCGCAGCCGCGCAGACTAATCCGCACTGTACAGGTGCACGGACATCACTATTCTACGGCGTTCACAGCAAATTTTCAGGTAACGGCTCAGGGTGGACACAATATCAACGATAGTTTCCCGTCATAATACCTCAGTAAAACGGGTATTCCGGCGCGTAAGCCTAGGCAAAGCTAAGCAGACATAACGTGTGCAAAAGCACATACTGGAAGGATAGGAAGAGAACTATACCTACACCGGTAAGGAGATTATGGCCCATGACAGTTGTATCCAATACATCCGAAGCTCTGAACTCCCCCTACGCCAACGCCCTTGAGCATATGCTCGCCGAAACCCGCGCGCACGCCCTCGATTCCAGTGTCAAAGAAATTGACAGGCTCGCCATCTCGCACGACGCTTCGCACTACCTGCTGGTGCCCGCTGGAATCGTACGCCCCGATTCAGCGGAGGCGGTCGCCGATATTTTCCGTGCCGCCAGCGCCTTCAACTTGCCGCTCACCTTCCGGTCGGGCGGCACGTCTCTATCCGGTCAGGCAAGCGGCGATGGGCTGATGGTCGATACCCGCCGTAATTTCAAGAAAATTGAGGTGCTTGACGGCGGCAAGAGGGTGCGCGTTCAGCCCGGCGCCACGGTGATGGCGGTCAATAATATGCTGGCGCCCTACGGGTATAAGCTCGGGCCTGACCCAGCCTCATGGTCGGCATGCACTATCGGCGGGGTGGTCGCCAATAACTCCTCGGGCATGTCTTCCGGCACCGAATTCAACACCTACAACACGCTGGAATCTATGGTGTTCGTACTCCCCAGCGGAACCGTTATCGATACTTCTGCGCCCGATGCCGATGACCGCCTGCGCGCCCTCGAACCCGAGATTCACGAGGGGCTGCTGCGTCTGCGCAAGCGCGTGGTCGAAAACCCGGAGTCGGTTGCGCGCATTCGCCAACAGTACTCCATGAAGAACACTATGGGCTACGGCGTGAACTCTCTGCTGGATTACAGCATACCGGTTGATATTCTGCAGCACCTTCTGATCGGTTCCGAAGGAACACTCGGGTTCGTGGCGTCCGCAACCTACCGCACCTTGCCCATTCATAAATTCGTTTCGACCGGTCTGCTCGTATTCGATAACCTCTTGGATGCTACCCGTTCGGTGCCCGAACTTGTGGCTAACCACCTGGCGACAGTTGAGCTCATGGACGCCACCAGTATTCGCGTAGCACAGCGTACCGGGCAGGCGGCGGAGGCTCTTGCTGCTATTGATGTGCGTGATCATGCGGCTCTGCTTGTGGAATTTCAGGGAAACTCTGAGCAGGAGCTCACCGATCTTGCTGCATCTGCCGCACCCATGTTTGATACCCTCCCAGTGGTTTCGCCAGTCACCATGACCAGCAAACTTTCCGAACGTAACGCGCTCTGGGCTGCACGGCGTGGGCTGTACACCACGGTCGCAGGCAACCGCCCCAGCGGCACGAACGCGCTGCTTGAGGACGTGGTGGTCCCGGTGGACGTGCTCGGTACCACCTGCCGCGATCTGACCGCGCTCTTTGACGCCCACGGCTACCAGGACTCGGTCATTTTCGGGCACGCAAAAGACGGCAATATTCACTTCATGCTCAACGAGCAGTTCCGCGACGCCAAACAGCTTGTGCGGTACCGCGACTTCACCGAAGAAATGGTGCAGCTCATTCTGGAGGCCGACGGCTCGCTCAAGGCAGAGCACGGAACCGGGCGTATTATGGCCCCGTTCGTGCGCCGCCAATTCGGTGACGAGCTCTTCGAGGTCATGCGCGAGATTAAACGCCTGATCGACCCGAAGGGTTTCTTGAACCCGGGTGTGGTTCTCGCCGAGGAAGACACCGATTACGCCACCGACCTGAAGGTTGCCGAAACCGTTGAAGAAGAAGTCGATCGGTGTGTGGAATGCGGGTACTGCGAACCGGTGTGCCCGTCTAAGGATTTGACGCTGACCCCGCGCCAGCGCATTGTGCTGCGCCGCGAAATTGCTGCGGCAGAAGCTAACGGTGATACTAAACTTGCCGAACGCCTACGCCAAGAATACGAATACTACGGTGTGGATACCTGCGCGGTAGACGGCATGTGCGTTACGCGCTGCCCGGTACTGATTAACACGGGTGATTTGGTGCGCCGTCTGCGTGCCGAGAACCAGGATGCCCTCGGTGCCGCCGGGTGGAAATTCGCCTCAAAACACTGGGGCACAATCGATAAAGTGGCGGGTAAAGCGCTCACGGCCGCAAAAATGCTGCCGTTCCCGGTGGTGCGCGGAGCCACCGATATTGGCCGTAAACTCTTCGGCGAAGACCTGGTGCCCGCCTATAAGAAGGGGCTGTCTGCCGGTGGCGCACCGCGCGTTCCTCATGCGGAAGCAAACCCCGATATTGTGTTCTTCCCTGCCTGCGTGAACGCCATGTTCGGCGGTGTTGATGGTGACGGTAAGCACGACCCGGTGAATGCGACCCAGGCGTTTATTCGCCTCTGCGAGCGGGCGGGTGTGAAATACCGGGTTCCCGAAGGTATCGACCAAATGTGCTGTGGCACGCCGTGGAAGTCCAAGGGGTACACAGACGGCTACTCAATTATGAGCGACCGCGTGCTCAAAGCACTGTGGCAGGCGACCGACGGCGGGCGCATCCCGATCGTGTGCGATGCTTCCTCGTGCACCGAAGGCCTTGAGGTGATGCGCGCGAAAGTTGCAGCCGCTGTGGAGCATAAAATCACGCAGGGTTTGGGGGCAGGCGAGGCCGATTACGCTCAGTTGAAGCTTATTGACTCGGTGCAGTTCGCCGCCGATACGCTGTTGCCTAAGCTCACGGTGTCGGTTCCCCTACCATCACTGGCGCTGCACCCTACCTGCTCGATGACTCACTTAGGTGTGCAGCCTGCATTCGAGAAGATTGCAAACGCCATGAGCGAGCAGGTGTACGTTCCCAAGAACTGGGGATGCTGCGGTTACGCTGGTGACCGCGGTATGCTGCACCCTGAGCTCACGCAGAGCGCTACCCGTGCCGAGACCGCTGAGCTAAACGAGCACGAGTTCGCCGCATATGCTTCCTCAAACCGAACCTGTGAACAGGGTATGACCGAAGCAACCGGACATACCTTCCAGAACGTACTGCAGCTTCTAGAGCGGGCCACTCGGTAAAGCTTTGCTCCGTTAGAACCGTAGGGCTGTGGGGCGGCATCGTAGGATGCTGTTGCCCACAGCCCTACGTTTATAATACTTCTTATTTCAACAGCTCAGGAGGCCAGTTTATATTCTGCTTCCCCCGGATATACAAAAACGCTATGTCCTGTTCCTAGCGTCAGAGCTAAATCTTCAGGACATAGCGTTTTTAGCGAAATCGCTAATAATCGTGTTGTGCGGTGCGATATAAGAGCAACCCGGAAGTTTTGTTGCCCAAGGTAACCCTTCAGAACTACCTCACTTCTAACACTAGCCTTATCTGTAAGCGAACTTCAAAGATATTCGGAAATTGTAACCAAATCTTTATGTTTAGCGAAAAGTTCAACCTTTTATCAACATTTTGGTAGTGTCATACTAATTTTTACGACAGGGAGTATACGAGACTTTCTCCTGTACAATAAAACAGTTTTTATATGTGAGGTATTACTCTTTATATACTGACAATCTGTTTACATGTTGGGCCAGGTCGGGTGCAACCGACCCTCACTATCCCCCACCCCCAC
>ERZ773061.852-NODE-852-length-11818-cov-16.544079_pt1 | contig 11818 bp, 4 predicted proteins | sample MGYA00580627_ERZ773061 | MGnify/ENA primary metagenome ERZ773061 (study PRJEB29015, sample SAMEA2738119) | human oral metagenome | biome: human oral; feature: human-associated habitat; material: saliva | place: China | collected 2223 ...
CTGCAGTTACCTTTTTGCCACCTTCACGCTCTGTGAACCAGCCTTCGAATTCATGTAGTGCATCTGGGGCTATCGGTGTTGGCAGGCTGTCAACTCTGCCGCTGTCATCTAATACAGCATATCCTTTCTCAACTGTACCGCCATTTGCATCGAATGTGATCATCGCCTTAGACATCAGTACATGGTGAGTTGTTGCACCAGTGTTGAATGCTAGATGGTCTGGATTTACAGTTCTCAGGATTACGACGTGGTTTGAATCCGTTCCTGTGTTGTTCATGAAAGGTTCACTTCCGAGAGTCTTGAGTGACTTTGGCAGATCAACGCTTGTCAGAAGCCCTTCCTTAAATGCGAACTTTCCGATGTGCTCAACACCTTCCTCAATCTTGAGGCTTGTCAGCGTTAGAGACTTATACGTTCCTTCAAATGCGGAATCACCGATTTCCTTAACTGTTCCAGGTATAGTCAGCTCTGTTAGGTGATGGAGGTGGAACGCCTTCTCACCAATCTTTCTTACAGACGCCGGAATATTGAGTGATTCAAGTCTAGCTCCAGCAAATGCCATCTGACCGATCTCTGTAACTGTGTTCGGAATCTCAATCTCACGAAGACGGATGTTCATCGAGAATGCAGCCTGCGGAATCTTTGTAACGTTCCTAGAGAGCTTAAGGTCAACGATTGAATTCGCTGTGAATGCTCCCTCTCCGAGCTCATTAACTGAATCCGGAATGTGCAGCTTCACTATGTGATTACCATGGAATGCACTAGTTCCAATCTTCGTTAGTTCTGTAGCTGATTCGAGATCTACACCCTTAAGCATGTTGTACTCGAACGCTCTTGTACCGATAGACTTCAGTTTAGCAGGTAACTTAACCGTTTCAAATCCGTTCTCCGAAGTGAAATCGTATTTTCCAACAGTTACCTCTGCTTCAGGGATTGCAAATGCAGCATCACCTATAGCCGTGATATCTACGCCTGATGGTGATTCATTTGGAAGAACCAGGTTGTGGTTTCCGCCGTTTCTCTTCGCAATTCCGCTTGCTGTAAGACCCGTGATAGTCGCTCCGTCAGCGCTATATGTGAAATCTTCGCTAGTCCAGCCGCTGCCAACTAGATTGTCGTACTTTATAACGTATGTGAGATCCGCTTTGTTAGGGAGGCTGTTATAAGCATCCACTACCGACTTGCTTTCTGTAAGCAGTGTTGGCTTTACTGGGTTATCCCTAAATGCTCTCTTATCTATTCCGCTGATATTAGTGAATGACTTAGGAAGCTCAACCGATGTCAAAAGCTGTCCTCTGAAAGCATTTGAACCTACAGCTCCATTGAAGCCTTCCTTGAGATTCAGCGTTCTCAGCGTTGAAGGAATTGCCTCTGCAGTCTTCTCAAACGCAGATTTTCCTATGCTCGTAACGCCTCCTGGGATAGTGACCTCTGCAAGCTGATTATTCATAAATGCATTGTCACCAATCTTCTTTAGGCTCTCTGGCAGGCTGACTGCATTGGTCTTGCAGCCTACAAATGCTCTTCTGCCAATATCTGTAACGCCTTCAGGGATTACGATGTCAGTAACCGCCGCCTTGTCAGCAAGCCCCACTGTGTCGTTAGTTCTCCCGAATGCCACGTCAGGGATTTCCTTTAATGACTTCGAGATAACTATCTTCTCTGCCAAATCAGTTCCGTTAAACGCACCAGTTCCGAGCTTTGTAACTGAATTTGGAAGGACGATGGATGTTAGCCTAGCATTAAGGAATGCAGAATTACCAATCGACTCAAGTCCGTCTGGCAGATTTACATTAGTCACTCCATATACCTTCTTAGCTGTGTTATCGATAGTTCCTGCAAATGCAAAGTCACCAATCTGCTTGACTGTCGATGGCAGCTTAACAGTTTTAGGCACGTATACCTTGCCAGCATCGGCAAATCCAAATGTTCCAATCTGTCCGCTACTAGCAAGCGCATTATTAACACCGTTTCCAATCGCAACTATATTAACTCCGCTTGTGCTGGTCTCAGGAATTACGAGCGTGTCATTCTTCTTGAGCTTAGCTTTGCCGGATTCTGTAAGTCCTGTAACCACAGTTCCAGCAGCGTTATAGGTGAAGTCATCGCTGTTCCAAGGAGATTCGTCACTTGGAATGTTCTGATTCGCCTTGAGAAGCTGTACGTTAGACTTGCCGTTTCCGATATCCTCAACGAGTGCACCTGGGTCATTTATGTACATGTACACGATGCCGCCCTTTTTCTCGTTAGCATTGCTCGTTGTAACAGGAGCCTTTCCTGTATTTCTGAGAAATGCCCACTTCGATACCTTTTCAGTTTTATCAGGCAACTGAACCGATTCAATCTTGTTAATAGCAAATGCCATGTTATCGATAGAGAGCGGATAATCCGTAGTCTTAGAGAAATCAAGGTTTGCAATCTCATTCGTTGCAAATGCGCCATTACCGATCATCATCAGTGTCGATGGGAAGCGAACCGATTTCAGCTTGTTCTTGCTGAATGCGTTACTTCCGATATAGATTACTCCTTCTGGAACTGTAAGCTCTGCCAGGCTGTTGCCCTGAAATGCACTTGCTCCGATAAAGAAGTCACCTCTCGTAGTCACGGAACTATCCCATAGACCATTGCTTGGCGCCTTAACATTCTTAGGGAGCTCAACGCTCTCTAGGCCTAGCCCCTTGAAAGCGCTATTACCAACACCCTGAACTTTATGTCCATCATCATCTATAGCTGGGACTACTAGGTTCTTGTTGTTCGTGAGCTTTGCCTTGCCGCTGTCTGTGAGACCGCTTACAACGTGGATAGTTCCAGTGATTATATTCATGTTATCCTGCGCTGGTGCAGGTGAGTTATTGCTGTCTAAAGTAATATCTGCGTATGTAAAGTCTTCTGCATTCCACACATTTACGTCATCAGAGAGTATCTTGTGGAATTCAGATTTAGGGAATTTACTTGTATCTGTATACTTTGTGACGTCATCAACATACACCTTTGTCACTAGGCTGTATACCTCTGTTTTTCCTGACGCAGAAGTAACTTCCTTCGCAAACACGTTCTTTGGCAGCGCCTCTACAGCTTCTGGGAGCTTAACTTCGGCTACTTTCTTATTTCTAAACGCATATCTACCGATGGATGTAAGCCCCTCTGGTAGCTCAAGCTTGCATACCGCTGCGTCTTTGAGAAGATAATTCTTTGTAGCGAATGCGTAGTCACCAATCTCTGTAACGCCCTTAGGAACTGTGATACTCGAGAAGTTGTTTCCTGCAAACGCTCTAGCTCCTATCTTCTTTACACTAGCCGGAATCTCAATGGAAGTGAGTCCTGCCATCCAGTTCTTATTATCACTGCATCCGAATGCGCTGTCAGGAATCTCTGTCAGTCCATTTGGCAAATCTATTTTCTCAAGCGTAGGATTTGTCGCAAATGCTCCTCTCCCGAGAGATGTCAAGGTATCAGGCAGAACTACAGTCTTGATGCTATTGCCCTGAAATGCAGTATCTCCGATGTTCTTGAGAACTGGCGAAAATGCTACTTCTTTGAGCCCTGAGTCACGAAATGCATTCTTTCCGACCTTCTCTAAATCCATAGGCAGAGTTACAGAATCAAACTTCTCATCTGCGGTTGCAAAAAGTCCAGTCGTAGAATCCGTATCTGCAATCTCGGTAACTTTATCCAGATCCGAATTATAGTCAGGGAGCACGAGAGCCTTGTTAACCTTGCGCTTCGCCTTACCGCTCTCGCTGAGACCAGTTATCTTCTGTCCATCAAATGTAAAGTCGTTTACATTCCAAGACTCCGTATCCTTGTTAGCGGTCTCCGGAGTTCCATCATTTGTTATTAGCTTCTGAACCCAAGACTTAGTGTTAGCAGTAGTCTTATCCGTCGTATGGATTCTGTCCATGCTCTTATGATCGAAGTTCTCGGAGTACATGTATACCACGCCACTATTTGCAAAGTTGCCCTTGAGCGCCGCCTTGCCTTCCGCCGAAAGCTCCTCCATCCCTGGATTCCCAACAAACACGAACTTATTGACTACCGCTGTATAGTCAGGTAGTCTAACGGATTTAATCTTATTATTTGCAAAGGTCATACCGTGCATTTCCAGCTGGAAATATGTTGTTAGCGGGAAATTAACCTTGCTGATCTGATTATTAGAAAACGCTTGTGTCTCTAGCCACCAGATAGTCCTAGGGAGGGTTACGACCTTAATCTTGTTATTCATGAAAGCATTTGGAAGAACTGCAAGTACGCCGTCCGGCAGGTTTACATTGGTCAAGTTATTTCCTTCAAAAGCTCCCTCCGCAATCACGAAGTTACCTCTGCGAGTAATCTTGTGCGTAACTGTGTCATTGTATGACGCGAGCATACCCGACGGGAAAGTTACTGATTCAACGCCCTTCTTTTGGAACGCATTGCTAGCAACGCCAACGAGAGTGTTACCCTTATCATCCTTTGATGGCAGCACGAGATTTTTGTTCTTGGCAAACTTGGCTTCTCCTTTTGCAGAAAAACCGCTGATTGCCTTTCCTTCGATATTTACAGTTCTGGTATAGTCACATCCGTAAATAGTCTTGCTCATGTCTGTGTAAGTGAAGTCTTCACTCGTCCATTTCTCAGAATCCGTACTGTTACTTGTAGGTGCTTCTGTTTGCGCCTCAGCTCCAGCCTGAGATTCTGCTCCTGTGGCTCCCGCAAATGCGGGCAGTGGAACCGCTAAGGTCACTACTAATAGGAGCGAAAGCAAAATTTTCTTCATGTCTTTGTCCTTCTTTTCCATAAAATTTGAGATGAATATAAGATGTATATACGTAATATTATCTGTACATTTTACAATGTATCGAACGTCATTGCTCTCTGCCTGCATAAATATTCAGATTGAATTTTTATATATATCAAGAGGTCGTATTGATAATACTTATAGTCTACTTTCTTGGGATGAAGAAGCGATTTTAAATGCTATAATAACAGATATTTTTATTTAACCGCAGGTATGTGCGTATGTTTTCTACACATCTACATGCATATTTGGATGATATGAGGTAAGTAAAATATACATAGGGGATAGAGAAAATTATGGTTAGGATTTCTAAATTGAGAATAAAGAATCGTGGGCGAATGGGTACCGCCTTAATATTATCGATGCTTCTGATTATCGCAGTAGCTCTCACAGGTTGTAATTCAGCTACGTCCAATGAGAACTCTAAGGCGAAGAAGCATAAACAGGCAGAGGCTGCTTCTACTGATAGCAAAGGTGGTTCAGAGAACTCCGACAGTTCATCGAGTTCAAGCGCCGAAAAGGGCTCTGATAAAGAAAAATCCAAGGATAAGGACAAAAACAAAGACAAGGAAAAGGATAAGAGTAAGAAGAATGAGAAATCAAGTTCTTCAAGCAGCTCAAGTACTTCAAGTTCCTCTTCCAGTTCATCATCAACTACAGCGAAGCACAAGGTCTGGGTTCCAGAACAAGGTCACTACGAACAGAAAAAGGTTTTCAAATGTAGGTGCGGAAGAGAGTTCAATAGTCCTGCTGAACAAGCTGCACACCGGAATGAGTACATAGCCGAGAAACGCAAAACCGATCCTAACTTCGAGTGCAAAGGCGATCATTTGCCTAAAGGCTGGGTTACTAAACCTGAATGGAAGGTCGATGTGCCTGGACACTATGAATATAGATAGTCATAACATATAAATAATTGACCACGAAAAGCGCAGTGAAAGATGGTGCAACTTATGGATTCGACAAAACATCAGATTTTTGAGTAACCGCCTTCATGCAGAGAAATAAAGAATGACCACACTAGAGTGTTGATTTGCTCCAGTGTGGTTATTTTTCTAAAATGGAAAATCTTCGTTAAGATCAGCCTCCGGTACTGTTTCTGTACCCTCCACTCGATCAGGATTTTCTAGTTTGTCGATATACTCTTTAACTTTTGAATCTTCAGATGAATGATTTCTACGACTCGTACACTGGGATTTTGATTGATAAATATTACGTATATTCTTTATCTGCTCTAACTCAAACGATTCTATATTTTCAATAAAAAATGCCATAAAACAATCAGCAGCATAAAATCCATAATATGAAGGTATAAATCTAGCCATAAGTTCAGTGAATTCTACCAGATCAAAACCGTTATCTTCTTTTAGAGTATCATATAAAGTCCCAATTGATTGTGTAATGTGTAGTTCATCATGTTCTTTGAAATACTCATATATTGTCTGTTTTTCTCTTGGATAAAATGAACGATAGTAACGTAGACCGTGAGGTTTCAATAATACACATTCCGATATATAGGAAAACAGCTCTTCAAAAGATCTAAGCATATTCATCACAGCCGGAAATGTCGTAATTAATCCTACTAATGCATTCCTTTTCAAATCACTAGCTTTTAATTTATCTATTTGAATTCTAGAAAAGTCATTTAATTCATCACTATTGAAAATATTTGAATGCCCTTTTCGAATTAAATAGTCAGTTATTGCATACGCAAACATATATAATCCAGTTGCGTTTTCTTCACAATGTTCATCTTCTGAAACAAGTAATAATCGTATAAATGTTTTGTACGACTTCTTTAATGAGTCATACGTCATTCGTTCTAAATATTTATTCTTAATGTTAGTAATAATTGATTCATCAATACTATTATCTGGAATAACTGATATTTTCTGACTATAAGCTTCCACATCGTTTTTAACGAATGAAAACAAATCCATGATAAACGGTGCTTTTACCGATAGGATATTATCATACATGGAACAGATTAGCATTCTAGCATGGTAATCACTTGGAACAAAAAGGGTATTATCATTTACTTTTAAATGTGCACATTTGTTTCTGCAATTTTTCAAATATTCTATGTCCTCGATAAATTTGTCAAAATATAAAGGGCAATTATCCTTGAAAAATTGAACTACTTCATTTTCAACTTTAGAATACTTTTCATCATCTGCTATCATCGTATTGATTTCTTTTAACTTTTTATCTGCTTTTTTATCACCTTCGTTTGCCATAGTTTGAAGTTTTATAAACAAATCATAAATAACAAATGAGTAAAGCAAAACAATGGTAGCTCGATAGTTTTGACTATAATATGATTGAAGTATCTCTTTAAAATAATTTCGAGAGTCAGCATTATCAAACACTCTAAAATCTTTTTCATCAAACAGCATATTATTCACCATCCTTCTTTGTTCCGTAAAGAGCAGGATCTTCAGCTACCATTAGTGGTTGACTTGTCTGTGGCATTTGATATATGAATCCTAAAGACGTACTTGTCCCAGAACGAACATCACCTGCATTCTCTTCAAAGTTCTCAACCTGTTCCATAACCTTATTAAATACTTCAGGACTGTATTGTGGCGGATAGCCATTTTTGACAAGACAAATCTTAATCTCAAGTTTTAATTGATTACGCACATTCTGATTGTTAAGCCAATCTGCAAAGGAAGATTTAGTATCGATTATTTCTTTAACCTTCTTTGCAAGGCTTTTGCATTTGTCATTCACAACTACACCGCCAATTTCTTTATCAATTCCATACTCAAAGTTGTACTGGTCACGTAAAGCAATCAAAATATCATAGAATGCCTTTTCTTCAAAAGTTAATCCGATTTTACGGAAACTTTCTCTGTTTTCATTCATCTGACGTAGAATAGCAAGTACCTGTTCAGTAGCATCCTTAATAATATCTTCAGATGCCTGTTCCTGTGTTGCTCCGACCTCTTCTGCAGTAAGGTGCTTACGTCTTTCATGATATTCTGCTATTGTCTTCTCAAGCATCTCTTGGAATGTTTTAGCGGCAACCTGATTGACTTTACCATACTCTTTAATCTGCTTACGAAGCATTTTAATCAGAAGTTCAAGCTTTGTTGCAGGCATTTTTACATCCGACAACTTTTCGAAGTATTCAGGAGAGAAAATATCTTCTTCCTCGCCACTTTCAAGAACACTTTCAACCTGATTATATTTAAGTGCTTCTTCAACCATTTTAGAAACAGCACGATTCATCGTATCTGCATCTACATCACTTGTTCCACTCATCTTGCGAACAAATCCTGCAATAGCCATAAAGCACTGTGCAAGTGCAGACTCTTCCTCGCCAAGTTCACCAGAAGGCTGGCAGATATCAAAAGCTGTTCGCATTCTTTTTACAGTCTGCAAGAAATATGTCTTGAATGATACCTTTCCCTTTTCGCTGCTTAATTCCTGTGTTGATGAAAATACATGCTCGGCTGCTTTCGCAAGCAACATATACCGCTCTACAGGGTCACATTCCAGATTGAGGAATGGTGCCAAGTCATAATCAATAAACAGAGTTTTGAGAACTTCAAGTTCTTCCCTAAAAATCATTGTAGCCTGTTCAACATCATCGGCAGTTGGTGCAACAGATGTATTACCACCATAAACTTTCATGGCTTCACGCATATTGTCACGAATACCAATGAAGTCGATAATCATCCCGTAGTCTTTACCAGGGAATTTTCTGTTTACACGGCTAATAGTCTGAATAAGCAGATGTTTCTTTAAAGGCTTATCATTATACAGGAATGTAAGCGAAGGAACATCAAATCCTGTAATCCACATATCAACAACGATAACAATGCGGAAGTTTGATTTTTCCTGTTTGAACGATGCGTCAAGTTCTTCTGAACGCTTGTCATTCTTAACACCACCAAGATAGTTGTACATTTCCGGTTCATCGTTACTTCCAACACTTGAAACCATAGCTATAAATGGCATAGGCTTTAATTTTTTTAATTCCTCATCAGACACAACAACACCATCAGGCACTTTCTTTTCTTCAAACCATTCAGGATATTTATCCTTGAATTTAAGAAGAAGTGCATAGGCAATTGCTCTGCTTGAACATACAACCATAGCTTTCTGGGTTCTGTCAGGGTCTTGGTCACAAGCAGAAACATAGTGGTCATGGATATCAGCAGCAAGTCTTTCAAGTCTTGATGGTTCACCAAGGATAACCTCCATAGAACTCATTGCACGTTTGCTTGCCTCAATATCATCATATGTGGCACCATCATCGGCACATTTTTTATAGTAGTTTTCAATCTCTGTTGCCTTTTCTTTATCAAGTAACACCTTGGCAATACGAGGGTGATACTTGATAGGCACAGTAAGTCCATCGGCAACAGCCTGATCCATTGTGTAGCGGTCAATTTCTTCACCGAAGGTCTGGTAGGTTTCTGCTATTGGTGTACCTGTAAAGCCAACAAATGTAGCCTGTGGAAATGCCTCTTTTAAGACTTTTGCATAAGGCTTGGACACCATAGCTTTCATATTTTCGTCAGCATCTTTGCTGAACTGAATCTTTTTTGAATGTTCGAGCTGTGTTCTGTGAGCCTCGTCAGAAAAACATATAATATTCTTACGATCATTGATAAGACCGATTTTGTCATCTTCTCGGTCGCAGAACTTCTGAATGGTACAGATATAGAATCCACCACTTTGTCTTGCTCCAAGTTCTTCTCTTAATTGCTTTCTATTTTTAACAACAGATACTTCACCAAGGTTTAAGAACTCTTTACTCTTTGTGAAAAGCTTTGCACCTTGTTTCTGCAATTCTTCTCTGTCAACAATAAGAATAATCGTTGGTGAACCGATAGCGGGGATATCCGTGCAACGAAGTGCAAGCTGGCGAGCAAGAAAAGCCATTGTGTAAGTCTTTCCACATCCTGTCGCACCGAAATATGTACCACCTCTACCAGTTCCATCAACGATGGAATTCACAATACTTTGTTTCAATAGCTTGGATGCAAAGAACTGTGGATATCGGCAAACAATTTCAACTTCTTCGTGGTCGTAAATCGTATCCTGAAAGTAAATATAATCTCTAAACAATTCAAGGAAACGTGCAGGACTATAAACACCTTTAATCATCGTTTCTGTTTCTGCAAACGGTAAAGTAGATACCTCATCACCATCATTTACTCTACGCCAAGCATAGAAATGTTCATAAGGAGTGCGAACCGTACCAAGCCTTGTCTTTACTCCATCAGAAATGCAAGCAAGTGGGCAGTAGTGTAATAAGTGTGGTATATCTCTCCAGTAACGAATATTTATCTGCTCCCATGCATTAAATACTGTTGCATGAGCATCTCCCGGATTTTTTAGTTCAATTACGCAAAGAGGCATACCATTTACAAACAGCAGTACATCAGGTCTTCGATTTTCCTTTTGTCCGTTATTTGTGTATTCAACAGTAAATTGATTCACCACTCTGAAAATGTTATTATCAGGATTTTCAAAGTCAATCAGTTTTATCATCTGAGGGAGTCCGTTCTGTGGTGTGAACTGAACACCATCTACCATCCAATCATATACTTTATGCAGTGTGGCAAAGTCGCTTTCAGCACCTGCAAGACGAACATTATCAAAAACCTGTGTGACTTCTTGATCAGTCAGATCATTGTTTGTAGATGAAATAAAAGCTTTGAAATCATCTGCAATTAACACATCATTTTTTGTGACACGATTGATTTTGTTGCCTGCAAGATAGTTCCAGCCTTCTTTTTCAAGAAAACCAATGAAGGCATATTCAAAATCAGACTCACAAAAATGACCGTTATAGTCTTTTAGCTTAGCCATAGGCTATGCCTCCTTTCTTGCCTCTTCGATAGAGCCTTTTATTAAAATAGGACAGATATCTTTGATTTGTGCTTTGAGTTTTTCATTGATTTCTTTTCGCTCATTATACGCATGGAATACTTCAACTATAGATTTCTGTATTTTGTGACTAGGAACTGGAATTTCAATTTCATAAAATCTATCCATATCTAAATTAGTTCTTATACTTGCATCACTCATAAACCAGCCAAGTCGATCAACTTCTTTTCTTAAGAACCACATCATAATATATTCAGGAATAATCGAATTGTCTTTTGGTTCAAGTACAGTATATGCAGGAGAAATAATAATAGGTTCCTGTCCATTGAATAACGCAATACGTATGCATTTATCACGTCCAGTTTGCATACCTGAAAATGCAAATTGTCCATCATTAACCATCTTATATTTCTTTAAATCCACACCATTTACATTCGCAACAGAAGGCATAAACTGTTTTGTTATGTTAATTCCCATAACTTCTTGAATTCCTTTGTCATTACGACAATCAACTTCTCTTAGCAAACTACCAACGTTTCTCTTAATTGATGTATGTTTATAGTTTTCTATAATAGCATCACAAGTCAGTTTCAAATCTTCCAAACCACGCTCATAGCATTCCTGATTTGATACCATGGCATTGTAGATATCCACATACTTCTGCTGAATATCGAGAGGTGGCAATTCTATATCAACGTTTATGAATTCCTCCCATGCCATTCCATCTCGAACTGAACTATCCGTGTTAAACCAAAAGTATCTATCTCTTTCATTTGACTTCAAATATAGGAAAAAGTAATCACTTAGCAGTTCATCATTTTCTTTAAATCTAAACACAAAATAAGCCGGACTAACTACTTTGTCTTTTCCCGAATGATTATATGCTATTGGCAAAACAACATCTCTGCCTACGTGCATTAAATTACAAGCAAAATAATGAGGTGGAACTATTTTATATTTGCTTGTATCTGATCCAACTTGATTTGATGGTTCGAAAAATTCTTTATCTTTATTTACACCGGAGACATCATCATTTGTTAGTTTTGGAATATTACAGCGTTTTGAATACAATTCAATATATTTACCAAGTTTTATCTTATTCAATGCCATAACCAATCCCCCTAAATGCGTCCTCCAACATCTGCTGGGATTTCTTTTCTGCTTTCATAATATCTTGCATTTCTGCCTGAATGC
>ERZ773061.853-NODE-853-length-11815-cov-4.206548_pt1 | contig 11815 bp, 28 predicted proteins | sample MGYA00580627_ERZ773061 | MGnify/ENA primary metagenome ERZ773061 (study PRJEB29015, sample SAMEA2738119) | human oral metagenome | biome: human oral; feature: human-associated habitat; material: saliva | place: China | collected 2223 ...
TATAAATTATATTATAAAAAAGGTAACAAAGGTAACAAATTGCAGGTCAACATAGAAATCGGATACCTTCAAATTACCCAAAAAGGTAACAAAAAGGTAACAAAATCGCTCAAAAAGGTAACAAATGTTACTTTTTTCAATCGATGTAGTCATCTTCCATGTCATAAAAATTACTCACGTAGTCTGCAATTTGATACCAAATCTCCAAATCTGTTACCTTTTTGTTACCTTTTTGATACCTTTTTGTTACCTTTTTGGACGAAATGTTACCTTTTTGGAACTCTTTTGTTAATTCAAAATATTTGAATGTTTTGGGCAATCTTGCGCGCCTCAAACCAAAGATTTTGACTAGTTCCCAGAACCATCCGTCCGTGCCATAGCCACTCTCACATTCATCCAAAATATCGTCTGAAATTCGCTGTGCGAGAGCAATTAGTACCTCAAGGCAATTAGGTTTCACAGATTTGAAAGTCTCATACTCAGAATAGTACAATCCTTCGTCAATCGAGAAATCTCTGCGAAGTTCAAACGCATCCATCTTACGATTTACGTCATTCGGATGAATCCATCTAAACTCGCAGAGAAATAAATCATAAATAAATAGCTCATCGTCTTCATTATCATAATCAATATGATTGATAAGCCATTTGAAATACAATTCAGACATGGCAGTAATACTCATGCCTCTCTTCTTTTTATACTTAGTGGGCAATTATCAATTCACCGCCTCTCTATTCAAAAATATGTCGTTTAGTTAATTAATAATGATTCCATCGTCATCATCGTCCGTATCAGCGCTGACTTCTTCAGACTCGACAATGTCTTCTTCATCATCTGGATACTCTAGCTCTGCTGGATCGATTGTGTCGACTTCGTCATCCACTTCAAGACTTGGATTCTGAGTTTCGTTGTCATAGAAATATGCGTCGTACTCAATAACCTCAGCAAGCAAATGAACATTTGCATTACGATACCAAGCAAGTTCCTTCTCTTCCGGATCAATCTCACCAATATACTTCCAGAATTCCTTACCAAGAAGTTCCTCTGGGTCCTCAACTGGAATATCATGCTCATTTAGAAGCACACGATCTCCAGCGTAGAAAGAATATGTTGTCCTAATCCAGTCGTCTTCATTAGCACCTTCATAGAACTCATCCTCAGTAATTGGTCCTGGCTCTTCATAAGGAATCTTAATATCGTTGTTAACAGTTTCCCAACCTACACGAATATTAGGAATCTTAATTACTCCAGGTTTGTAATACTTCGAATAATCCGTGTAGTTACCAGTTGAACGGTAAGAAATATTCTCTCGCTCATCTGGAATATCCTCAGATTCAGTCTCAACTGTCTCTTCAGCAGGAATATCAGGATCTTCTTTAGTCTCTTCAACGGGCTTATCCTCACTAAGTTTACTCTTTAGAGAATTGATCTCTTCACGAAGAGCATGAATATGCCTTTCGGTGGTCTTTAGAACCTCTCTAAGGCTCTCTACTTCATGATTACGCTTATCATCATAATATGCCTTAGAAGCAAACCAAGACAGCGCAGAAACGGCTACAAGTGATCCTACGACTAGTACTTTATTGTTCATTATAACTCCTTTCAAATAAAAATTAGATTGGACAGGTATAAATCCCAGGATAGTTTAGAATATCCTCTTCATATATACCTGATCCAACAGCATTCAATCCTCTTTGTCCTCAAATAAGGTCATACATAACACCATCGACATTAAAATCAAGAAGAACAGAAGGCTGCTCACTATTGATAAAGCGTGTTCTTACAGGATTCGATGCAGTGTCGAAAATTCCAAAGTCAATGAAATTATCTCCATTGTCGCTATTGTAAACCCAACCAACAACCTGACCAGCAGGAGTCTTATCAAATCCAAGAGTCTCATAGACATCATTTAGGAATACGTGACCCTTAGCTTTCAGCTGATCGTTGAACATTGACTGTGCGCACTGGAGAAAATAACGATTCTCTTCTGGAGACTTAGACCAGTTAGGATTATACTCGTCAAAAATGCGAGCATAAATGGAAGGCATGTTAGAAGTATCAACACCATTCTCTGGTGCTACGGTTGTCTCTTCAACAGTCTTCTTGTTTACCTTCTTCTTTTCGGTCTTGAGTTCTACTCCGTGATAAAGAGCATCCTCTACTTCTTCTCCGAGTTCTTTAGCGACTCTCTCACGATACTTACTAATAGACTCAGTAAGCATAGAGGCAGTAGCCACCAAAGCAGCATTGCGCTTAGATAGAATATGATGAGCACCAAGTACGCAAGCGGTACTAGCAATACCAACAAGAATAGCAGGAGCATAGAGTTTTCCAATCTTCAGTGCGGTCTGAACACGATTGAGAATAAGATCCTTCTTGTAATCGTCCTCAGAATATGTCTCGCCGGGCTTAATCTTTAGCTTACCTTCGTGGACACCCTTAATCTTGTCCTCAATATCCTTACCTGCATCAAGAATATCGCCGACTTTAAGTGTTGCTTGAGAAGCAAGTACTGCTGTACCAATAAAACCAGCGACACCGACAGTTGTGAGGATTGTTGGACTGTACTTAGAAATAACAAGACCGGCCCTTCCAGCAAACTTTGTTACGTTGTTCAGAATACTCATTTTGATTTCCCTTCAAACATAGAACAACAGTTACGAAAAAATATAGAAGAGGAGACCTTAGCGAGTTATTTAAAACTTCAATAAGGTCGTTCCCCTTCTATTATAGCACATGTTTTTGACGCGAAATTACACAGGGATTTTCCCTGACTTGCGAAGACGTGTAAATATGGCAACTACCTGCTCATATGACATCTTTTTGACCTTGTCCGGCCAGAATCTTCCGCCGTACGCTTTAGTTACCCATTCACGCATCTGAGATTCAGTGAAAGTCATGTTACTTTTCCTTATCAATAGAATCCATTGCAGTATTAACCATACATTCTAACGTATAAATATTGCAAACGGTACCAAACAAATTATTAGAAAATATACCTTCTTCAATATTATGAAGACAATCCAACATCGTTGACGAAGAATACCACAGACTATTTGGATCTTCCATAATATTTACCTGATCGTCAAATTCGTAGCACAAATTTGATATTGCGTTGAAAGTATGAAAGAAATCCTCTAAGTTATTGTGAATGATTGCAGTTTTAAGGTTAGATATTTGATATAATGTTTTATTACAAATATCTAGTCTGTGATTAGTAACCTTTGTGACTTTCGTTTCTTTTTTTTTTTTTGCTGCTCATTTCAGTCTCCTTAAAAAATGAATTGGTTAATCTTTAATACCGAGTCGATAACAGATAATATCGAATGTTGGATTCCTAATGAGTTGGAGGTAAACCAGTACAGCGTACCATACTGGTTTGTTCTCCTCACTTCTCCAAATTCGATAAGCTTGGTTATACTTGCTCATCAGAAGGACCTTTTTGTTTCTTCTCTTGTTCATCTTTGATGTCCATACATGAGCTAAGAATATCGTTTAGGTCATCTGTAGATCGATACATATCAACATAGAAGTTGCTTACTGGTACATCACCAAGATGAGGATTAATAATACGATCTACAAATAGCGTAAGGCCAGACGCAACAACGCCAGCTAAAACGTAATCAAGAAACATTTTGTTCTCCTTTAATCAATATACTCTGGACGTGGTAAGATAAATCCATATCCATCTCTACGACGCTCGATTTGAGCATTCCTAAGGTCTTTCCAACCAACTTTGTTGTCGGTGTACTCTGTATCGAGTCCAAGAGCGTCATAAAAATCAGCTTGAGTAGCCATTCCGTACACAGCAATTTGATCATCCATTTGTGCCAATACAAGCTCTGCTTCACGTCTTGTATCAACTACAACATTGTCATAATCAAGAACTGATCTAGGATTTACTTGTCGTGGATTTCTACGCTCTTCCCTCTCACGTCGGTTGTCTCGATCGTAATATCTTCCATATGAAGTATAAGTCGAACGACCTCTATCTCGATTTACACCATTTGGTCGTCTATTATCTCCATAAAGAAGCATCTGAAGTGCTCCAGTAATAGCGTCAGAAATAACATTCTTTGCTGCTGGAATAAATACATCAAATACCAAATAATCTCCGATATTATCATCGTTATTAAAGAGATTTGACTTGACTTTACTCCAAAGTGAAGGTTTCTTTACCTTTCCGTCAGCAATTTTCTCTACTTTCTTTCGCTCGTCCGTAGCATTGCTAGTTGTTGGAGCTTCTTTAGCTACTGTGCTATTCCCAGGATATACTGGCACTCCTGCTGAGTCTTTCTCCTGAGTGTTAATCTTTCTCTCTGCCATGAAAATATCCAATCTATTTCTTGAAGTTTACAGAAGGCTGAACAAGATAATTCAGAACGATGCATGGTTCTCCGTTTGGAGCAATCATACTATCGAACGAAATATCCATCAATCGGTCGGCATTCCATCCGAGATAATCGCCAATTGTAATTTGTTCAAGACCAACAACATCATACCAATCGTTTAGATCTTGTGTCGATCCCCAAATTACTTGCTGATTAAAATCGTTCATAGCAGTTCGAATTGACTCTTTATCAGACAAGAAATATCGTCCAGAAACCTCGTCAAATACCAAAGTGTCTCCGGAACCAAATACAACTAGTCCGGATTTACTAGGAACTGGAGTCTCAGAAATATTAGATTCATTAACTTTCTTTCTAATATCTCGCTCTTTGTCCTTACCAATAATATCAATTACCTCTTGCTGATATTTCTCGGCAATTTGCTGACTTGCAGCTACAGCAGACGAAAGTGCAACAACTTTACCGCTTGTAATATGCATTGCCGCGAAGAAACAAGTCAAAGATGTGCCGGCAAGCAATACTGTAGGAATATAACACTTCCAAGTCGATTTAAGTGTTTCTTTCCAACCAATCTTGTCGTACAAATCAGTCTTAGGATATAGAATCGACTCAATTGGAGTATCCGGATCAATCTCCTTCGCTGCTTCATACATCTTTGTAATTGCTTTAGGTGTTTCTTTAACTGCCATAACAACAGAACCAACTGCTGTTACAGCACCAAGTCCCATAAGAATTGTTGTGGAATTCTTAGTCAGGAATTGTCTTGATGCGTTCAGTACATTCATAACTACTCGCTTTCTTCAATGATTGGAAAAGCTAAACTATAATCCTTAAGAATAATAGGAATATCAAAACCATCCATACCATAAATCAAGTCAACTATAGATTCAACATCATTAGTGAAAAATAGAATTCGTGATTTATGAGCAGAAACTCTATTTGGAGTTGGACTATGTTTAACGTTATTAGATTTAAATACTTCGACTATTTTTCTAATAACATTCTCGGGTCCATATAATCCAAATATGGTTGGCCATTCTGGATGATCTTTCTTAATATAGTCTGTTGGCTTCTCTCCAGGGAACAAAATAACTTGTCCGTCTTTCAAAAATGCAGAATCTCGTTTGAACATGAATTACCTGCTTGAAAAATGACGGAAGACAAGGTAAAGCCACCAAAGTCCACATGTGATAATACCGAAAATCACATCAAACAGGAAATTGAAAAAACCGTACTTCTTCATACCAATTCACCACTTTCTTTTGTAAAAAGTCCATAACTAGCACCGTAATGCGCTTCAAACAAACGCATCTTTTGAATTACTTCATCTTCTTCAGCGTCTGCCCAATCCAATAAATATGCACAAGCAGTCTCTTCCTTATTGTATTTGCCGCCAATAGAATCAGAAAACCAACGAGCAAACCATGGAAGAACAAGATGGATATACTCTCTAGGAACGACAATATATCCTTTAAAATCGTATGTTGATTTAGTCATTGTTTACCTTACCGAAAAAAATATTTTGTCACATGATCACCATCTTTATCGATTTTAAAACACCTTTCGTCATGCGATTCAGAAAGTTCCAAATACTTATCAATATACCACTTGGCCTTTCGAATGTCTTGATTGTTGTTCTTTAGATTGTGCCTCCAAATATACTTGAACGCGTTGCAAATACAATAATCTCGTACAGCTTGTACGCCTTGCGTTTCGATCATAGCATCGATACATTCGAATGCTCCTTGAGTGTAATGATCTGGATGATTCACTGGATCTGACATCGTTAAATATCCTTTCGCTCGGTCTGCAAATAAGACTTATTAAACTTGTGGTATAGATCCATATAGAAATTGTACATACTAACATCTCTAACGGAGATTGTCATAGGTACGTCCATACAGACTATATCAATTCCAAAAATATCACTATCGCAACACTTGAATTCGTCGCTACCGCCAAGAATATGGATTGTGAAATGCTGCTTCTTAACATCGGTATATGCTTCTGTCTTGAAAGCAGTTATTTCTTTACCTTTATCTTGTTTACACGGTTTAAATTTGCTTAGGAATTTCTTGCGTTGTCGCTCCGCATCAGCTCCGTCAGAAAGATACTCATAGTGATACTGAATATCTTTCATAAGACGGTAAACTCCTAAAAACATTTCTCATTCCTGGCGATAGAGATGGCACAAATCAAATAAATAACAGCGATAACGACAAGTGCACTCTGTCTTTCAGGAGCGACTGACGAATACATTGCGAAAGACCACAACATAATATACAACAATACAATACCAGCAATAACAAGCATCCAAGGTGACTTTAGGAAATCAATTGCATTCTTCATGAAAATTCTCCAATCTAAAAAGAAAAAATAAGGAGAGCTGATTCTACAACTCTCCTTAGATCTGAAGGCTACTGCTCTTCTACAGTCTCGACAACAACATCATCAACTGCGTTAGAATGTAGCTCGTCTGCTGCTTTAGCATCCAAATAAGCTTTTGCAGTTGGAAGCATCTTACCACCAATAATGGCAAGTGCTGCTCCACCTACAGCGCTAAGAATGTTAACAACAACAGGCTTCTTAACTAGGTCTAACACTTTGTTCAATGCGTTCATAATCGTTTTCCTTTCTAAAGAACGCCTACACCTTCTATTATATGAGATGAAAATTTCGCGAACTCTAAGCCCTATCCTCTGGCACAAGCCACTCCATTGGGACAGTGAGTTTAGGTGGATAATCAAAAAATGTCTTGTTGGCATCGAAGTCAAATTCAATATCGGCAGTTAGATCTGTTGTATTAATTTTCTTAATATCAAAGACATAACCAACGTATTTATCTCCACCAGCAAGAACTGCTTTACCAAGATTCTTCAACAATATCACCTACCCAAGACTCTTTTTACTAATCTGTAGAGCTCTGGTAACAATACTGGAATATTTATTAGTCGTTGAGAAAGATAAACCAGTATCAAAATTGTCAACAGATACTGAAACTCTTACAGAAATAACATCTGAAAAAGTAATATCAGTAAATTTTAATGCCTCTGGAATCTCTATGCGAGTGGTTAGCATATAGTTCGGAGCACCATAATGTGTGGTCTGAATATATCTGACATTCTTTCCATCCTCACTTTTGTTGTACTTTTCAACGACTTTGAAATCACCAATAAAATATGCAGAAGCCGCAAAAAGCAATGTATCTCGATCTTCCACCCCATAGTTAATCATCTTGGTAACAATCTTATCTTGATATTCCTCCTCAATAGCATTAATAATATACTTGATGATGAAATAATATGGAGTATTGTTGTCGTTCTTGAAATTTCGGCTAACAGCCTCGCCATTACCAAGATACTCAACGATGAACATATCAACTCCGCGCCTAAATGACAAAGTGGTATCATTTCGGTCTTTAATGGTGCACACAATTCCTTTCTTATCGATCGTATACTCCCTGATACGTTCTTTGACTGCCGCATTGATCAATCCATCGATTGCATGTTGGAATCCCTTTGTAAGCGACCCACTATCTACAATCTTAGATAGGTCGATGCAAAGATCTCTGCATCCTGTAGAGTCAATAAATTTATCGAGGAAAGATGTAATATAAGTGTCCTGTGGGTTTGCCATAATTAATCTCCAATCGCTGATTTTTTAGAAAGGTCCGAAATTCGCTTTAAACAACCAATATAATCTTCAAAATACGTTGTAGCACGTTTTGCTTCTTTTACCATCTCCTTTGTATATTTGTCTCCGCTTAATTCATCAACTTTGCTGACAATCGTCAGTATTTTTTCTGAATTTTCATCTTTTACTTTCTCCAATTCAGATATCATATTACGGAATTTATAAGATAGATCTAATTTAACACCCATAGAAAATAAATTGTTGACTAAATCTTCATTATCCATTCTAAACCTCATCTATACGAGTCCTATTTTGATAATCTAAATCGGCCATAAATAGATTAAACATCCAATAACAAAATGTATATAAGAATAAAGAGTCAATGGAAAAGAATATTCTATCCTTATAATAAATCTGACTTCCTTTATATACAATCTTAAATTTATAAAAATGTAGATCGTATTGATTAAACTGCATAGATAGATCAAAGGTTTTACAATGCAGTTCTCCGTAATAATTCCCAGAAACCAAATTTACCATTGTCGATACTACAATGTCGTCAGACTCTAAGAAATTAATATTGCTCATTAGATCTTTGAATCTTAAATCATCGTCGGAATCAATATCGGTCTTGGTAAGACATCTTTTTACAGTATCTAAAGACGTTTTATCATCTTGAAGGCAGTATAAGCTCATTATAGCTCCTTAAACATAATATAGCCCATTCATACAAACCGGTGGCTTCCTTACTGGAAAATACCATGCAGGAAGAGATAAAAATCCGCATAATCTAAGAATTCTGTACATGGCATTAAAATATGGACTACCATCAAAGAGCATGACATGACGAGATATTATTGCACAATCGATAGTTCTATATATTAGTACGTCTAGTCCATCTACATTGTCAAGAGGTTCTAATGCTATGCTTGATGTAAAATTCTTTGTAGATATTTCAATAGTATCTGAAATACCAAAGAGACTCCATCCTAACGCATGGTCTACTTTTATCTCGGATGGATAACTATGATAAAAATCTACAATAAATTGATCAATTGTTGTGTCATTATACATCTTTGCTCCTAGTATTTAGAGAATTAAAAATTACTTCACAAACATCGAAAAATACTGTAGAATAGTATCTTAAAAATGTTGCTTGGTACTTCTCATTGGATGTCTTGTCCCTAACGATAATCTCAAAGCTATCATCATACTTAACATTCTTAGCAATAACAATATCCCTACTCTTACCAAAATCAATGATATATGTTTCAACTTTTCGATCATCATTTGGAACTTGCAAATATGTCTTCTTGATTGTGTACTCAGATAGACCGTTATCTCTGAAAATATCATAAACACAGCGTAAGATACGACCGCAAATATCGTAGTCCATTTTTATTCTCCGTAAATAATCAAGCAAATTGATAAATACATAAAGATACTTTCAATAAATACTACAATGATGTAAATTAAAAATAGCATTACATCAAAATCATAGGCTATCATTACTATTAGTCCGACTATCGTAAATAATAGCATAAAAATGCAAAAAGCTAACAATAACCAAGATAACAATCTCTCAATAAACTCAAGCATTTAAATATCCTTACAAACTTTTGACATATTTTTCATAGTCATATGCGCCTTCTTCGTAATTGTAGTATTTAGATTCCTTTAGGCATGCTTCATAAATTGTATTAATTCTAGCGAATGTTTTAGGATTCGAATATGATGTAAATGTGTGCCATTTATAAGGATCCATACAATTTGATGACCTGATACTAAGAGTGCTGTGTGTAAATCGCTCAATCTCTAGTACATGTGTTTCACTTATTAATATGAATTTACGATTAGTATCGTCATATGGAATCACATAAAACATCTCGCGTATAGTAAAATACGGACAAGAATCATCGATTTCAATTTTATATGTTGGTTTAAATAAAGCTCTATCAGAATCGCGAGACATACGAAATCTTACAAGGTTGCGAAGTTCGTTATCCAATAAAGTTCTATCAATCTTAGCAAGAATATCCATTATTGGTTCATCTCCCTATAATGCTCTATGTACTTTTTCTTATACTTAAGATACAGCTCATAGTAAAATAAAGATGATTCTTTTACAGTTCTACCACTTTCGATGTTACAAATCGTCTGTGGTGTTACGAACATCTCTTCGGCAGCCTTTCCTACGGTGATTCCTAGACTAATTCGCAACTTCTTTAAATTTTGGTACTTCATAGTGCTCCTTTCAAGCTATAATTAGTCATAAAAATAAAAACCATGTTTTAAATGGCTTTATAACTACTATAAATAACTGGTATTTTATAGAAATACTTTTAATGCTATAAAAGCCCAGTTAAGGGTAAAAATATAGAAGAAGAGTCGATAACAAACGGTGACTGATCTTTCACAGCGGAACCCTATCAAGATTGAAAACGTAATGTTTCAATCCTCTCTCCTTCTATTATATGAGATGAAAATTTCGCGAGGCGTAAAAAGAGATAGCATGTATTTAACACACTATCTCTTTGCGGTAGCCTATTTACTCTTGGAACTCTGAATAAGCTTCAAGAAGAGCTCCAGTCTCAACGCCAACTTTTGCGTCCATTGCAAGACCTGTGGCAATTAGAACTCCTACACTTGGGTCTTCGTAACCAGCTTTAATACAAGCTGATGCCATACCAATACAGTAAATTCCCACTGCAAGATCAAACGCAACATTCGCAATTCGCCCAGCATTCTCAACCGAAAACTTCTTAACTTTCTCTACGTTCATGATAACCCCTTTCAATAAATGGTTACTACCTCATTATATGACATGTTTTTGACGCGAAAAATGTATAGCATGTATTTAACACACTATACATTCCATAGTAACTAATACTTCTCTAAAAGCTCTTCTGTAAGTTGAATATGAGCTAATGCACCAGTGTATAGAATACAACCAGTAGTGGCAAACATTCCGAGGGCAAGTCCGTACTTTCCTGTTGCTAAACAGAGAAGTCCAATACCTGCCGTAGCGGTTGCGCCACCACCCATTGCCATTCCAACAGCGGCTTCACCAAACACATACTGACGTACATTCATAATAAACCTCCAAAACTAGTTGATTACTACTTCATTATAGGCGATGATTTCTATGCGAAGATAAAAAGATATCATAAGATTTTAATCCTACAATATCTTTTTAAAACTAGTTAGCAACTGCTTTTTGTTTATTCTTTTCTTGTTCCTCTTTGACCATATCGATGATCTTAACAAACTCGTCGACTTGTTTGTTGAATTCTCTAGCTACAGCTGCACCAGCAGTAAATCCCAAAACCTTAATACCGATTTTCCCTACAAGATTAACGGGAGCCGGTAAAACAGCTTCTAGAACCGCTTCTGCAACTTCACTAGCACAAATACTAACAACAAGTCCTCCGATGATTTTAACACCATCAATAACATCGTCTCTAGTAATATCCATAATAAACCTCCAAAACTAGTTGATTACTACTTCATTATATGAGGTGTTTTTTATGCGAAAAAGATATAGCATGTATTTAACACACTATATCTTTGTGGTAGTCTATTTATTAAATTCTATATAACTATCAACACAATTCTTAATTTCGAAACCTGTAACTACTCCAGAAATGCAACCAGCACCAGTAAAAATCAAACTTGCAGTTTTTAACTCCAGCATACTAAACATGTTCCCATAAAGGAACATTAGTCCGGTAAAACTCAAAGCTCCAACTGGATATAGAATTTTGTCTGGATTATAGATTCCGAATTCCTTAACTTTCTCTACGTTCATGATAACCCCTTTCAATAAATGGTTA
>ERZ773061.856-NODE-856-length-11797-cov-13.939789_pt1 | contig 11797 bp, 12 predicted proteins | sample MGYA00580627_ERZ773061 | MGnify/ENA primary metagenome ERZ773061 (study PRJEB29015, sample SAMEA2738119) | human oral metagenome | biome: human oral; feature: human-associated habitat; material: saliva | place: China | collected 2223 ...
GACCGAGCCGTTTTTTTCCAATAATCAAAGTGAAGATAGGACATGATCTCCATCAGAGAAAGATAGACAAACTGATAGATCTGATTTAAGCTGATTATCAACTGATATTGTTTGAAAAATGACTGGAAGAAAGACCAGATATGACTGTCTTGAATCAGTCCCTTCTTAACATCAGACAGGATATTAGCTAAAGCTCCCAAGGACTGAAACGGTAAATCCTTGACATTTATATAGATCCGGTCCACCACATCATTCAGACTGGTATCTTGGATGGCATGAAATTCTCCAAAGAGAACTCCTGCCGCTCCAAGAGTAGAAACAAATTCCACCAAATAATTTCTGAGGAAATTTTCTCAACCTTTTCCCATAATGTGTTTAGTGCCATCCATAACGATCCCAACCAGAAAAAGGAAAGAAAACAAGCAAAGAAATTTTGCCGTAAATCCCAAAAAGCTTCAAGACTTGGTGTTGTTGGTTTTTCTAACTCTAAAACCAAGATGGTCATAATAATTGCTAGAACAGCATCTGTCAATACAATTAATCTGTCTTTCTTCATCGGATTGCATCCCCTTTCTTTTTTGTAACATTCTATCTTATCGCATAATATTGGATATTCTTTCATAATCCGACTACAAACAAAAATAAACCAAAAAGTATGTCCCTATTATACTATATTTAACTCTAGAAGTATTCATCCATCTAATTAATAAATATATCATATTTCACAATAAGTGAATACTATCAAAGATTCATCCCCTTTCACTTCATCATGTAGTGTTGCTTAGATTTATCAAAAACAACCAAATTTGTATTAATTTCAAGTATCACCTAGTTACAAAAATTTGGGGTGAACAGAAAAAGCATCCCGTATTTTTGATACGAAATGCTTTCAATAAGTTTAAATAAGTTTTAACGTTTACTAAATTGTGATGCTTTACGAGCTTTTTTCAAGCCTGGTTTGGAAAGCATAGGTTTCAGTTAGACTAAAAATAGCGTAATATCAATATTTTATAGTTTTCAACTGTCTTTGTATTTCAAAAAAATTGTATAAGCTTTATTGAATGAGGGAATTTCAGTACGATCATAAGCCTCCTCTTAATTAGTAGTAACTGAATTTAATTCTCTGCAAAATACTTTTCAGAAGACTTCTATAAACTACAAATCAATTACATCAAATGTATCTTTGAACTTTATTTCATGAACATATTAAAGAACTATTCATCTACAACCCTAACCGTTCCGAATCCCAGTTTCCGTACTCATTATAGCCAAAACCATCAGGATCCATTGCATCAATACCACATTGTTCTAAAAACCTGGAACAGTCATGACAATAATAAGACTCGTAGCTTTCATCGCTACCTTCCCAATCAATTTCATGCTTTGTAAACAACTCACCACACTCACTACATTCGTATAATTTTGACATAATATTAACTCCTATTTTTAATAAACAAGTATATGAAGCTTCTACATTTATCAGACTCAGCCTGATCCATAGTAAATACTGTTACTTCGGCTATTTTTATTAACGAAATTAAAGAATCAGCTTACTTTTCTCTTAAACAGTTTACAACGGAAAATGCATTGACTATCCCAATTTTATGTTTTTTATTAAGCAATTTTACACATTCAGAGAAACTCAAGTTGTTCTCTTTTATAAATTCAATTTCTTCCCCGCCATTCTTAATCATATAGTCTGCAAATTTTGAGGCAATAATATATCTTCTAACAACGAAATAAATTATTCCAAAAATCAACACAATATTAAGCATTACTTGTAAATCCATTCTGACTTTCCTCCTATAATAGAACGGCAGGGTATACACTACCTTAAAAAACTTCTGGTCATGCTTCTGACACAGAATTTAGAACAAACATATGACTCACTTTATTTTTAATAAGCTAATCATAACTTTATTCCTCACTTTCTTAAGAATACCGATATTATAGTCCATTATTTTTCTTTTGTCAATTATTTTTTATTAAAATTATATTTTTGACTAAAACAATACTTTTTTATGGAGAAAATTTTTGTTATAATGTAAATACAGAATTGTAGGTGTCGTAAAATGAAAAAAGAAAAATATCCCTCAAATGAGAAAACAAGACAAATACTGCAAGACAATTTAAAGTCTATCAGAGAAATCTTAAATTGGACAAGTGAGGATTTAGGCAATCTTATTGGTGTCACTAAACAAACTATTAGTAATCTAGAAACAAAAAATAGCAAACTAACCAAACTACATTACATTGCAATACGAACAGTAGTTGATTTTGAAATTGAAAAACTAAAGTCAACCGACTCTGATAGAGCTACGCGTGCTGAAATGTTATTAGAAGTATTGTCTAAAGCTGAAGCTAAAAATCTAGATTTTGATGAAATCTCTCAGGCTTCTAAATTAATTGTATCCTCTAAGTCTGCTGCTATTGCAGGTACTATAATTGGTGCATTGATCCCTTTTGTTGTCAATGGATTTAATAAAAAAATTAAATAATAGAAACTTTATATTCTAAATATCATCAAATCAGAAAAGCTACTCTTGAGAAACTATAGCAGTTAACAAAGAGTAGCTTTTTATTGTGTTTTCCGAAATAGAACGGAAGTGTTGAAGTATGTATTCTTAAAAATAAGAAAAATCTAATTAAATTATTCAACCACTATAAAGTTAATGCACTATTTATCAAGAATGATGAGATGATCTATTTCTTATCTAATTATTCTTGTTTATAAAATTCAACTTTAATGTCAAGGCCATCGTCTATACTTCCTCTAATATACTCTGCCCGATAAGGGACATTATTAGTATTGAAAATAACCAAATCATTCTTAGGAACATCAGCAATATATTTATACTTCTTTTTAGGATCAACCACTTCAGCAAAATATAGATTATTCTCCAATAGACCATCTAAATCATACCTTTCAGCTTCTTGTTCAAAAACTTGTTTCATTAGCTTCGGTTGGCTATTTTTTGTTTCTTGAATATAGAATGGTATATTTATCGAGAATCTAGGAACTGCATGATAGAAATCGTTAAATGAAAAATCTAAATAACCAAATTTGGTGATGTCAAAATCTTTTAAACTTCCAATTAAAAAGCAAAGTAGGTATAAAGTGTTATTTCTAATACGCCTCACTTCTTCGATATCTTCTAGGTTATGTTTATGAAAATACCCATTGCGAACTGATTTTCTATAATCGTTCAAGAGATCCGTCAATATCGTTTTTCCGTCCTTGCTTATTTCGCAACAATCTTCATTTTCATCTATGTAATTAATTAGAGGACCTAAACTAGTATCCATATATTCAAGATTATGCCATTTAACCAAAATTTGTTGCTTGTTCCTATCATTTGGATATTTAGGATTTGGTCTCCTTTCTTTTCCTTTAGCCATATATTTAGTTACTTTAATCCATTTTTCACTTCCATCAATGTCCATATGGTATTCTAAAAGCCGGTAAAGAAATTGTTCAATTGTTTTTAAATACCCAGCTACAACAGAAGTATAATCAAAGTTACTATTATCAACTATTGCTTTATACAAATATTCAGAAGTTAGGTAGGATTTAGCAAAATCTGTTTTTCCTAATAATACTTGAACTTTACCTTTCTCTATATTCGAGCAAATGATATCTAAATCACTTTTTTCTAGATTGTTACATTTATTTTGGAGGTCATAACTTAATTCGTGAAAATCCATCACTCTCAAATTTTCTCTTAATTCGAGTCTAGCTTTAGCTAGATTAGACATATTCAACCTAGGAATGACCTCAAAAGCGATTAATTCTTGCATCTCATCTATTACTGTTGTTAAAGTAGTAAAAAAGTATTGATATAAATTTTCATTAATGAACTCATCTAAAAACATTTTTATAGAATAGTCACAAATATTTACTGCCTCACAATACCTATTTAATCCAAATTCCTTATCATCTGAAAAATGTAGATTAATTACTTTATCTACTTGAAAATCTTTTATCGATTTTTTTATCAATTCCTTTTCATCTTCAGTAGCATATAACCATTTTGTATATCGAACTCCAATTCTAATATCGTTTTTTTTAAAAACAAATTGAAAAGGAAAAAGATTGTATTGCTCTATATCATAACCATACTCCTTCAGCAACTCCTCTAAAATAGGATTTATTAAATAGTTTCGGATATTTGATTGAAGATCTTCTACATATATCTGATAAATATAAAAATTATCAGAGGCAATATTAAATAGAGGAAAGTCCGATCTATATCTAGATTTATCTTTTACATTTCTTTTGTAATTCCCGTAAATAAATTTACTCCCAAATATTTCTTTAAAATTTTCAGCATGCCCTTTTATAATATCTTGGTATCTATCTAAAACCATTTTTACTCAATTCTTATCTATAAATTTTAAATAAAAAGCATACAGTAAAACTGTATGCTAGCCTTCCAGCCTTTGATTATTGCACTCAATTTTCTTGAGTACAATATCTTTTACAGCTAAGATGGCAACTGTTGCTAGCTCAATAAGAGCAAGGGTTGTTTTGTTATCCATTTTCATGGTATCTCCTCCTTCTGGGCAACTTTAGGTTGCCAAAAATAGAAGTCGCAACATAGTAGTATTGTAAGCGTTTTTCTTAGAGTTGTCAACTGTTATTGATTCCTTTAAATACAAAATTCATCTTTATAATACGTCAGGCAGAATTATCACCCGTATTTTAATTTTCGAAAAATAGATATTTCTTAGAAAGAAAACTAAAAAATTGATATAATTAGCTATATTATAAACAAATCAAAGGAATTTCTTCTATGACTACATCAATAAATGTTGACAAAAGAAGCGTCAAACAACTATTAGAGACTGGAAAGAATAAAAGATTTATTATCCCTGAATACCAACGACCATATGCTTGGTCAGACGAACAAATCCAAGTTTTATTCGATGATCTAACTGAATACACACTCAATACAACAGAAGATGAAAATAATACTTACTTTCTTGGCACAATAGTTTCATATGAAAATGATAATAAAGAGCAGGAAATAATCGATGGGCAACAGCGTATTACAAGCCTGTTTTTACTGTTGAGAGCTATTTATACTAAATTAGAAAGTGGCGGTCCTGAGACTAATTTCTTGAAAAGTCAAATCGAACCAACAATTTGGAAACAGAATCCAACTACAGGGGTAGTTAACTTTAATGAAATCCTTATTAGTTCCCGAGTTATGGGAGAGGAAGGAAATCAAGAATTTGCTAATATACTAGTCTCTGGAAAAGCAGATGAAAAATCAAATAGTAACTATGCTAAAAATTATAGATTGCTCCAGCAACTTGTTAATGAATATGCTGCAGATAATCCATTGTCCTTTTATAACTTCATCAGTAATATATTAAATCAAGCTATTCTTCTTCCTATTACAGCCGATAGTCAAGAAACAGCACTAACTATTTTTTCAACTCTAAACGATAGAGGACTAGCATTATCAGATGCCGATATTTTTAAAGCAAAAATTTATAATCACTTGAATTCAGATGAAAAAAAGGAATTTATAGAACTCTGGCAAGAACTAGATGAACAAGCTACAAATGCTGGGGAAAGTATTCAAAAGTTGTTTTACTACTATATGTTTTACTTGAGAGCAAATGAAAACGATCGCAAGACAACCACTCCTGGTATTAGAAAATATTATGCAAAAAATAATTTCGAAAAACTGTACTCACAAGATTTAATGCAAAATTTAAATGCTATTTTAAATTTGTGGATTGTGATAAATAATAGAGTCTCACTAGAAAATGAAAAATGGTCCGAAAATATTGAAATAAAACAAACTTTGGATACTTTGACCTCTTATCCTAATGAGTTTTGGAAATATCCTGTTGTCATCTATTACTTACACTATCATTACAAAGATACATTTGAAGATGACTTTCTTATTTTTTTAAAAAGATTATTAGCAGTCCTATCGGCAAAATACATCATAACACCTACAATTAATGCCGTTAAAACTGGAATCTTGAATTTAAATGCAGAAATAATTAACTCAGCACAACCCAAATTCAATTTTGGCCAAATCGATGAGAAAGAATTGTCAGATAAAATTAAAACTGCGCATCGTAATACAGTTAGGATGATTTTAAAGATCATAGCTTATCAACATCAATCGGAATTATTACCAGAAAAATGGGAAATTGAGCATATCCTTCCCCAAAAATGGCAATCAAGTTATTTCCCAACAAATTCAGATTCTGAAGTCAAAGAATTAGTTGAACATATTGGTAATAAAATTCCCATTGAAAAGAAGGTCAATATTATCGCAAGTAACGGATACTTTGCTAAGAAAAAAGAAAGCTACAAGAAGTCCAAAGTTGGCATCTTACTTGAGTTAAGTCAAAGTAATAACAATTGGGGACTTGATGAAATTAGAGAACGTGATATTCGTATTTCTGATAAATTCGTTAGAATACTGAACGAATGGGGCCTAAACCAATCTGAATCTGATACAGAAGAATTGTTAACATTTATCCCAGAAGAACGATATTCGGACTATCTTGATTTTATAAAGCTTTTCAAAATGGAAGATTCAAATGAATCAAGAGAAAAATTTTTGAGCATATAGCAATTTAACAAAGCACTTTAGCTGATAACACATATTCTGTTACTATCAACTAAAGTGCTTTTTTCATGTATTTAGAGGCAATTATGGATACGTTTATCTATTTGTATAGTCACCAACATTTAATAAGTTTCCGAAAAAGACTTATTTTCCCGAAAGTTTATTATTTGCTGTTATAATAGACATTTCTTCATTTTTCCGTTATAACAGACACTGACATACTCTTGTAATATTATTTTGGTATAATTAAAATTATAGAAGGAGGCACAGATTATGAGAAAATTAATAGGTATACTACTACTTTCATTATCAATAATTACGTTAATTGCTTGCTCTAAAAACAACTACCAATCTTTTGATGGTGAGTATTATTGGATCTCAAGTGAAAGAAACGAGTTAGCGTTTACTATTAAAGGAAATAATGCTTCCATTGAGCATGGAGAAGCCGATAGCTTTACCATTAACAAACAAAAAAATACGGTCGAATTAACTGGACAAAATATTGCAAGTCGGACAGAAGAATATTCATTTAAAGATGGGGTCTTTTCTGTTGATATTAGTGGAGTTAAGCATGACTACTATCTTAAAGGTAGCGAAGCGTATAAAAAGGCTCTAAAACAATATGGATATAAATAACATCATTCACACCTATTTTACCGAATAGGTGTTTTTTTGTGCTGAATAGATTACTTCAAAAAACTTTTAAACTTATTCTTAACCGAATAGTCTATATTTCATGCAAATTAGTTTAATCAAAGAGATTGGATTGTATTTTATTATACAATGGATTCATGAATAATATAAAAGAAACAAACATCAGAAAAGCTATTTGGCATATTAGACGTCACCTGAACGAACTATTGAATTCACAAGATGAAAAATATAGAAAACATGAAATGTTCCATCTAAGATCTAGTGTTGAATGTTTAGAACGTGTAATGAACAATGAAAAACCCTATCCACCTATGGATAGGGAAGAAGTATTTTGAGCATAATTTTTTAAAAACGTTCTTTTCTAGTATTTGTGAAATCCAAAACGCAGGACTTCCAATCCTGCGTTTTTATTATTCTAATTTGAACAGATGAACTAGTACCAATTCATCAAATGGAATAAATTCTATTTGTTGATACATTCCTGTCAAATTATTAACTCCCTCCGCTTTAGCTAATCCGACTGGTATATAATCCTCCATATCGATAAAACAAAGTATTTTAGATAAAACAAACTGTTTAATATTTAAATCCGTTAGAAGTAAAAAATCAGCTTTCACTTTCAACAATAGTTCATCTACTGATTTAGACCATTTTTCAAAATAATCCACGATTGAAATTTCTCCCTCATTTAGGCTCTTGAGGTATATTTTATTTTGCCTATTACTAGTCTCATTTTTTCTTAATTCTGAAACTGAAATAAGGGGTTTGATAGCTGTTGTTTTTTCTTGCAATACATCATAGCTTCTTGATAAATTACTAAAGGGTAAGGAGAAATGTTGACCGTAATCCCTCAATAATTTTAACATTTTTATTTCATCTAATTTTTCAAAATTTAAAACTTCTTTCTTCAAATCAAAGCGATTTTCTTGCTTACAATACGATTTAATATTGTCAATAAATATCCTTCCAAACATAATATTTTGCATAAATAAAAACTTGCAATCTCGATATATATCATTTAATTTAGTGTCATAATCATCAATATTCTCAATGTATTCTTTTATGAATTCTTCTGACCTCTTATAATTTCGATAACAATCAAAAACATTAGTATATTTATTTAAAAAGATATTGTATTTCTTAAAAATTTGAAATTCATTCTCATTAATTTTCAATAAAAAATTTCTATCATAATTTGAAACAAAATAACTATACAACTTAACCCTCAATTATTTTCAGTCTCTTGGTCCCATAAATCGGTCACCATTTAAATGTATCATATGCTCCGGAGACTCAGCTAACCAAACCTCTGTTTCCCAAGCAATACTATTCGCAAACTTTTTATAAGTTTTAAAATCTTGAAATGCTGTTATGTAAATATTTCCAGCATCACAATCTTTAGTTATTTCCTCTATTTCAATTATCCTCTTTGGAGTAATTTCACCAACAGATGTTACAGCTTCTATAAAGTACAACCAGTTCTTATCTTTATCATAAAGTACAACGTCTGGTAATTTATCATGAGCGAATACCTCCATTTTTAATTCTTTGAATCTATCTTGATTTAATACTAAAAATTTATTAGTGGTATCTCCTACATAAATAACCTCTGTATTTTGAGCAAATCTAGGTGCAAATTCTTCTATAATCGCTTTTTGTAATTCATTGTGTTTACCTGTTGAAAATTCGAACCCCTCTGAATTTATTGTAATAGGAATTTTAGTCAAATTTCTTTTAGATTCATATTTATTTTTCAAAGTCTCGTGAGAATTTGAAAATTCATTTAATTTAAACTCCCACTCAACACTATCAAATTTTTGGATTAATTCTTTAAATTCCGAGGTTATTCTATATCTAAAATTTGGAGAATTAGTGGCTTTATCATTGTTCTCTATAATACCCGCTTGCATAAAATGCTGTATAGCTTGTTTTCTAAAAGTCTCTCTACTATTTTCAGCATAATTTTTACGATAATTAGTATTTACAAATTGAATAATATCATGAATCCGAATCCAATTATTTGTACTTCTATCCCAAGTAGCTTGTTCGTCTATATCAGCCATAGCAAGCAAAGTTAAAGCCGGTAGCTCCGCACATTGTTTGTCAGGCATCCCAATAAGTTCTAAAATCTTTTGAGCGCTTTTAATACTAGGCATAATCTAAAACCTCTTTTTCTAGCAATTCATCGCTATTTTGTGAAGAAAAATCTTCACTATCCATCAATTTTCTTCCTAATTTCTTTAACAGTTTTTTATTCGGAATCGGCATATCATTAATTTCTGTTGCATTAACCTGCGTAGAACCATTTAAAATTCTATAATAATTGTCATAATAACTAGAATTAAAAATAACAAATAAACCAAATACAACATCCCTATCTAAATGTGTTTTATCAATATTCTCAATAAAATTCAATTTATTATCTGTAGAAATATAATTTGTATGAATATCATCCTTTAAGTATATCGCCGGTTGTAATCGCTTGGATTCTTCTTTTGAAGTAAACCGTTTTAACATTAAATAGTCCTTATTCTCCTGCATCATACCCTTTGTTGGTAAAAGATATTGAAATGTTTCCTTTAAGTTTGGAAATTTTACACGTCCATTAACTATATTTGAGGAATAAATCAGTGGTATTGTTTCCTCGGTAGATTCTTCACTTAGTCTTTCTCTATTTTTAAAATCTACTGTTAATCCTGTTTTCAATTTCATTCCCAGCGTTGGTAGTGTATCTTGGAAGCTATCCAGTTTTTTTAGAAGATGAATTTCTTCTTTACTTGTTGGAATAAAGATATATTTATTTGCCCCTCTGATAATAATTTCATGATTCACGTATAATTTTTGGATATTTTGAAAACTATTATTTTCAGAAGTTGAAATTTTTATATCAATTTGCTTATTTTTAGGCATTTTAACAAATTTCACAATAACTGTTTCTTGCAAAACTTTCTCAATGGAAAAAGCTTCGTCTCTGCTATTAAATATATGAATATCAGTTAGAATTACATTATTAAAAATAAATTCTCTAAATTTTTTAAAATAAGCACCTGAAGTCCAAGAACGTGGAACAATAAACACCATCTCACCTAGGCTATTTTTAAGACAATGAGCACTTAGAGCCATAAAAAGGAAATAAAGATTGGGTGCGCCTGAAATAATCGATTCCATGCCCAAAGTTTCTGGGGAATGTCTTGGAATTTTCAAATACGGCGGATTGCTTATTATATAATCAAACTGTCCATATCTGGTAATTGTATTCATTGAAAATTCTAAAGATTGTTCTGTAATAAAATTCTCATCCAATATTTCAACATTCAACTCTATATCTTTACAGTAATCCTGAAAAACTCTGATATTTTGTTCTAAAATAGGCAAAACATCTTTATTATTTTCCACTAAAATTAGTTCTATATACTCAACATCATTCTTCTTCGCAGCTTCAAGGAAAGCCGCCGATAAAATTCCTGTTCCAGCTCCGGGGTCTAATACCCTTATTCTATTTTTAGAAAATGAAAACATGCTAGCCATAAATTGAGCTGTTTGACTATCTGTAAAAAATTGTCCAATCTTTTTTCTCTCTTTTTTGGTTTTTGTACCCAAAAATAGCTGTGTATTATCAATAATTTTTTGTATTAAAGTCATAGTATTTCTTTCTTATTTGTACTCTTTATTATATCACATCGTCACAAAATGATACTGTCAATAATTATGTGTAAACACTCAAGTAGAGTTATGACATCATTTATTTAATTGGCATAAAGTTTCCAACGACAATCCCCACAATTCGCGGATCTTCATCATATGAAAGAAAAATATCTCTATACTTTGGATTGATAGAAACTAACTTTAAACCGTGTTCTTCACGATAAACTCGTTTAATGTAGGTTTGGCTATTACAGACTACAGCGTAAATCTCTCCATCATAATCAAATCCTGTCTCACGAATGAGAGCCACAGAGCCATTTTTATATTTGGGCTCCATCGAGTCTCCAGATACCCATGAAGCAAAGTCATGAGCTAGTTCTTCATCAAAATAAACAGTATCATAGTTCTGATCGTTATAAACCGATGAACCGATACCTGCAGACATTTTTTCGTAAACATGGTATTCATATAGTTTTTCTGATATTGAAATAACATTCTTACATTGTTCTTTTTGAACTAGGTTTCTAACATAACTAAGTGCTTGATCCTTCCCTTCATCTGATAGAGTATTATATAGCCGGACGATTTCAAACTCTGTAAAATAACCTATTGGGACATCTAGAATCTGCTCTAACTGCTTTACTTTTTCTTTAGATGGTTGTTTTACTCCACGCTCCCATGCGGAATAAGCTTGATAACTAATACCTAATCGATCCGCAATATCCTTTTGTGTTAATTTCAATTCTTTCCTACGAGTTTTTAGTTTTTCTGGTTGATACATCACTTACCTCACATGACTAATAATTCTAAATTCGCCTTTCTCCTTGCTTCTGTTTCAGATAACTTTTCACTATCCCACACGTAGGCTAAAGATTTTCCCTTATTGTAAACAAGCCACA
>ERZ773061.865-NODE-865-length-11770-cov-2.890738_pt1 | contig 11770 bp, 6 predicted proteins | sample MGYA00580627_ERZ773061 | MGnify/ENA primary metagenome ERZ773061 (study PRJEB29015, sample SAMEA2738119) | human oral metagenome | biome: human oral; feature: human-associated habitat; material: saliva | place: China | collected 2223 ...
TTGCGGCTTATATTAGTAGAGCAAAAGCAGTTACAGAGCAAATTGCATTAGAAGACTTTGCAAAGGTTCTCTTTATGATTAATAAAAAGCGTGGATATAAAAGTAACAGAAAGACCGATAATACTGAAAGTGAGGATGGACAAATTATTGATGGATTAGATCTTGCAAAGAAATTAAAAGCAAGAAACATCACTCCTGGTCAATACTTACTTGAATTATTCAAAGAAAACAAGAAGAATAAGGCTGTATTCTACAGATCAGATTTACAAGAAGAAGTAAATCGAATATGGGCCTTTCAATCTCAATTCTATCCTGAAATACTTGATAACACCTTGTTATCAGCAATTACAAACAAATCCAAGAAAGCTGTAATAGGCTTGTTCAAGGGCATAAAAAATGTTGAGATTGCCGATGTTAAGACAAAAGAAAGAACAGAAAAAGCACTTACTTGGAGAAGTGAAGCTCTATATAAACAACTAGAAATTGGAGAAGTAGCTTATGCAATAGCAGAAGTGATGGGAGCTATTTCACAAAGTAGTGCACGCTTAGCGTTACTTAGTGACAATAGTAAACATCTCGAATTCGAAGGTTTAACAATAGGACAATATCTTCTTAAGCTTTTAAGAAACAATCCTAATTCATCTCTCAAAAATATCAATTTTTATCGCAAAGACTACGAAGACGAGTTTAATAGCATATGGAATAAACAAGCTTCATTCTATCCTCAACTAACAGAAAGCTTGCGTTCTACTATCTTTAATAGTATTTTTATGCAGCGTAACCTTAAGAGTTGCAAAGCTCTTTTGGCAAATTGCGAGCTTGAATTTGCTGAAAAGAAAATCACTTTACCTGATGGCTCGTGTCAAACAAGAACTATATATAGTAAGGTGTGTCCTAAAAGTTCACCCTATTTCCAAGAGTTCCAGATATGGCAAAGCCTTAGTAATATAAGAATTATCGATAAAGAGAACACACATCTAACTAAAGGCCAAGAACTATCTTACGATCAAAAGATGATGCTTTTACCTGAATTGATGATTCATTCTGAATTAAAAGCCAATAAAATTATTGAGATTTTATTTGGCAAGAAGAGCAATTATACCATTAATATGCCTTCTATTAAAGGAAATAGAACCAATGAAACTATATTTAATGCACTGTTAGAAATAGTAGAATTAACAGGTCATTCAATAGATAAGATAGTAAAGACAGATGCTAATCAGCAAATAGAAGCTGTTAAAAATATATTTGAAAGCTTAGGTTATAAAACGGACTTCATTACATTTGATAGTACAATTGAGGGCAAAGACGGACTTAATCAGCCTTACTATAAACTATGGCATCTGCTTTATTCATACTGCGGAGATAATTCTAAAACAGGAAACGAGGCTTTAATTAGAAAGATTGAAGAGCTTACTGGACTAGAAAAAGAAGAAGCAAAGGTACTTGCAAATTGCACTTTTGAGAATGATTATGCAAGTCTTAGTACCAAAGCAATACGTAAACTCCTCCCCTATTTGCAAAGTAATTTAGACTATTCTGAGGCTTGTGAGGCTGCAGGATATAACCATTCAAAACGTTCTAGAACCAAAGAAGACATAAAGAATAAGGTCTATAAGGATAAGTTAGACTTACTTCCACGAAACAGTTTGCGTAATCCAATTGTTGAAAAGATTCTTAATCAGATGATTCATGCCATCAATCAAACAAGCGAGGCGTATGGAAAACCAGATGAAATCCGTATCGAAATGGCAAGAGAAATTAAGAAAAATAAGATTCAAAGAGAAAAACTTGCCAATCAATTAAGACAGAACACTGCAGAATTAGAACGCATAAAGGACATTCTTCGCAAAGATTTCAAACTCTCACATATCAGCCACAATGATATTCTTCGTTACCGCCTGTATGAAGAATTATCACTAAACGGATATAAGACCCTTTACTCAAATACTTATATTGAGAAACAACAAATCCTTGATCCCACAGTAACAATTGAGCATATCGTTCCTAAAGCACTTGCATTTGATGATTCTTTTTCAAATAAAACTCTAGAAATTCAATCTGTAAATGGTGAGAAAAGCAATCAAACTGCATTCGACTTCATTTCAAAGAAGTATGGTTCTGAAGCTCTTGAACAATATATTAATCGAGTAAATAATCTTTTTGAGAATGGAAAAATCTCAAAAACCAAACGTGATAATCTATTAAGAAAGCAAGAAGATATACCATCAGACTTCTTAAATCGTGATCTTAGAAATACTGAATATATTGCAAAGAAGGCACTAGAAATACTCGAAGACTATGTTCCTAGAGTTACTCCTACAATAGGAGAAATCACAAAAACATTGAGAGAAGACTGGCAACTAGTTAATATTATGAGAGAACTTAACTGGGAGAAATACAATTCTCTTGGCTTAACTAGCTTCTATTATGATAGAAATGGAACAAAAATTGGGTTCATTCATAATTGGACTAAACGAAACGACCATCGCCATCACGCAATGGATGCACTCACTATTGCCTTTACAAAGCCTAGCATTATCCAGTATTTGAACAATCTTAAGTCTCAAAACGATAAAGGAAGTAGCATTTATGCAATTCAAGCAAAAGAAACTTATATTGGCGAAACAAGAAAACGTTTAATCAAACCACCTTATGATATTAAGCAATTCCGCAATGATGCAAAGCAAATGCTTGATAATATATTTATTTCTCACAAGGCTAAAAACAAGGTTGTTACACCAAATACAATTGTAACAAGAAAGAAAAGAAAAGCTGGAAAAGAAACTAGAGCAGAAGAAAAACGTACATTCTTAACTCCAAGAGGGGCATTAAGTAATGAAACAGTGTATCGAAAGATTTGCAATTATGAAACAAAAGAAATAACGATTAATAGCAAACTTACATACGAGATTGCTCTAACCATAGCTAAAAAGAAAGAAAGAGAAGCTGTATTAGAACGTTTAGCTCAACACAATAACAATCCAACAACAGCATTCAAGAATTATAATAAAAATCCAATAATGTTACAAACATCTGTTGGAGAAAAACCTTTAATGTCTGTAAAGATTGTCAACTACAAAGAATTCTTTGTAAAACGTAGTGAGATCAATGAGAAACTAGATATTAAACGAGTACTAGATGCAAAGGTCAGAGCACGCTTAACAGATCGTTTAAAAGAATATAATAATGATCCAAAGGCTGCATTTGCAAATCTTGAAGAAAATCCAATATGGCTAAATGAAGAAAAAGGTATTGCTCTTAAACATGTAACAACAATTGAACGTGTTGTGGGGTTACCTATTCGTCCTAAGCGAAATATCAACGGAGAGATTATGAAAGATGAGCTAGGGCAACCTCTAAAGAGTCATTATGTTGCTACAGGTGCTAATCACCACGTTGCAATTTATGAAGACGAAGAAGGTAAATGGCACGAAAAAGTGGTTTCATTTAACGAAGCCGCAAGCCGTGCAATACAAAAACTTCCAATCATAGATAAAGACTTTAATAAAGAACTAGGTTGGGTTTTCCAATTTACAATGAAGCAAAACGAGATGTTTGTATTCCCTGATAAAGAGTCAGGTTTCGATCCTTTAGCCATCGACCTCAAAGATCCTGCAAACAAAACTCTTATCAGTAAACACCTTTACAGAGTGCAAAAACTATCTAGTTGTTATTATCATTTCCGTCACCACCTAGAAACCAACGTAGAAGATAGTAAAGAACTTCAAGGAATTACTTGGAAAAGTATTAGAACTACAAATAATCTTCGTGGCATTATAAAAGTAAGAATTAACCATATTGGTCAAATTATTGATATTGGGGAATACTGATAAAATAAATAACTCATAATCAATTTCATTATGAAACAATATGAACGAATAAGTCAATATAGAGTTATGTGGATATTTGTACTTTTCGATTTACCAACCGAAACACAAAAAGATATCAAGGCTTATGCACTGTTTCGGAAGAATATTATGCGAGATGGCTTTACTATGTTTCAGTTTTCGATTTACATCAGACAGTGTTCTAGTATTGAAAATGTTGAAGCGCATATCAAAAGAGTAAAGTCGTTTATGCCTAACTTTGGGAAAATAGGTATACTTACACTTACAGATAAACAATTCGAAAAAATGGAATTATTCTTTGGATGTAAGCCTCAAGAAATCAAAACTCCTAACATTCAACTTGAAATGTTCTAAATAAAAAAGTTCTCTCTTTATCTTAAAAGGGAGAACTTTTTTGTTGTTTTTTATTTTCACAACATCCTTTGCAATACATTCAGTATCAGCTTGTTGTTGTAAAGCAACTGTATTTGCATAAGCAAAGTTACTAAATTTAAAGCAAATAACAACGTTTAGGCAAATTAATACACATCGTGAATGACTGTATTTGCATAAGCAAAGTTACTAAATTTAAAGCAAATAACAACAAATCAAAGAGTATCAAACAGAACTAGCATACTGTATTTGCATAAGCAAAGTTACTAAATTTAAAGCAAATAACAACTATCTTCATGAAGGCATTCGAGGAGGTTTAACTGTATTTGCATAAGCAAAGTTACTAAATTTAAAGCAAATAACAACGAACTCGTAAGAAGTTGCAAAGAGGTTGAAAACTGTATTTGCATAAGCAAAGTTACTAAATTTAAAGCAAATAACAACGGTGTAGCCGTTAGCTGTTAAGACGTTTAACTGTATTTGCATAAGCAAAGTTACTAAATTTAAAGCAAATAACAACCCCCCGTTGGTTTTTGTGGGTTTGCATGGAAACTGTATTTGCATAAGCAAAGTTACTAAATTTAAAGCAAATAACAACCCTCGGGAGATTTTTTAAGATAATCGAAGAACTGTATTTGCATAAGCAAAGTTACTAAATTTAAAGCAAATAACAACCTTTACCGCTTCTTCCTCTGAACACTTGTAACTGTATTTGCATAAGCAAAGTTACTAAATTTAAAGCAAATAACAACCATGGATTGAAAAAAATAAAATTGTTTGGAAACTGTATTTGCATAAGCAAAGTTACTAAATTTAAAGCAAATAACAACCAAATGCTATCGATTTAATAACCTATCTTAACTGTATTTGCATAAGCAAAGTTACTAAATTTAAAGCAAATAACAACGTTTGATGCCTACTAAAAAAGACATAGAGGACTGTATTTGCATAAGCAAAGTTACTAAATTTAAAGCAAATAACAACGACTAACTTGCCGCCATAGGTCTCGAATTCACTGTATTTGCATAAGCAAAGTTACTAAATTTAAAGCAAATAACAACTAACACGTTACAGACGTTTTACAGATGCAAACTGTATTTGCATAAGCAAAGTTACTAAATTTAAAGCAAATAACAACAAGGAGAAAACCAAAGAGGAACTACTCACAACTGTATTTGCATAAGCAAAGTTACTAAATTTAAAGCAAATAACAACTATAAACAACTTTGGTCAGGTTTCGACCAAACTGTATTTGCATAAGCAAAGTTACTAAATTTAAAGCAAATAACAACAAAGAACTCGATTAACTCTCTTCTCTTTTGACTGTATTTGCATAAGCAAAGTTACTAAATTTAAAGCAAATAACAACGAGAAGTTTAAAGGCCTGATAAAAGCGGGAACTGTATTTGCATAAGCAAAGTTACTAAATTTAAAGCAAATAACAACGGCGACAGAAGCAAAACTCGCAAATGTAAAACTGTATTTGCATAAGCAAAGTTACTAAATTTAAAGCAAATAACGACCACACTATCACCTTAAATCATTTCTATATAAGCATCAAAATCGTTCCAAATTCATCAAACCTTTTCTCTTCTTCTATCCTATTCCATACTCATCATAAAACAAGTAACAAATAGTTATAAATGAATATGGTTTCTTCCTCTCAATAAAAGCATAACTTTTATATCATAATAACATTGCTTTTACCCTCTAATATCAATGCTTTTAAAGATCAAAATCAGTACTTTTAAATTTGAAATAAAATGGCATGGAAATAATATTTAATAAGAGTAGAAAATGAAAGTGATAAATAAAGAATTACTTCGACAATAAAACATACTTTTCTCAACAATGAAAAAGATAAGTTGAAGTATTCTTTTATAATCAAGAATGAACCTAAACAGAAAATAACTGACAAGAAACTACGTTATAAAACTCTTAAACAGAAGACATAAAGATGATGATTTCACTCATAAAGTACGCAACTCCAACATCCTATTTAAACCTCATTATAAAGTGAGAAAAATCATATTTCTATTACAAATAGTAACCGTAACCTCCCACTCTATCAATCATTTTATGAGTCACAAAATATAGTTTAAGTATCTATTTATATAAAATCAATTTATACATTGGATTTAAATAAGTTACAGAAGTATATTAATAGTACATTAAAGAGAGTATTTAAAACAACAAAAATGGGACCCAAAGAAACCTTGAGTCCCACTATTATATCTTAAAGAACGACGAATTATTATTATCTTTTATCCCAATGTTGTTGACAAAACAATTCTCCTTGCTCAAAACCTTCTTCGTATAAATCTTCAAGTTTTGTAACATCACGTTCTATTCTATCTACTTCTAAAGGATGAACAGGACGAATACATACTATTTTTCCTTCATTTTCGAGATGCTCTATCAAATCTAATTGCGCATTATATACGGCAATTCTTCTACTTAAAGCCACTCTAAGACGAGGATAATTTTTATAGATAAAACGAGGAATTTTATAGTCTTTCGATGTATTTCGATACCCTCTATTTCGTGTAAGCACCACAACATTGGTAGGATGTCCCATTTCTATCGATCTAAGAACAGGAATACTATCAACAATTCCACCATCAAGCATAGGAATTCCGTCGACTGTTACAATCTTACTTACATAGGGTAAACTCGAAGAAGCCTTTACAATATCAAGTGTTCTTTGCTTATCTTGCTTATCAACAAGATACATTGCTTCCCCTGTTAAGCAGTTCGTTGTAACCATTTCAAACGTTGCGGGATTTTTAAAATAGGTGTCAAAATCATAAGGAAGATAATCGTTTGGCAAATCATCGTATAACAATTTCTGATCAAAAATACATCCTTGAGAAAATAAATGTCTAAGTCCAATATAGTCATAACGTGCTAAAAAATCAATATTTGTCATTCTAGCACGACGATATTGCTTACTCATATACGACATTCCGTTGCCTGCTCCTGCCGAAACTGCAACGACATAATCAAAGTAAAGATTATGTTTCATGAATGCATCTAATACACCACTGGTGAAAACTCCACGCATTCCACCTCCCTCTAGTACAAGTCCTACGTCTGATGTTATATTCATAAGAATACAATTAAAGTTGCTACAAAGTTACATAAATTGAACTATTTTTCGTAACTTTGCGATATATATTAAATAAATCTTTTAATATGTTTGACAAAAATACATACATCAAACGCCGTGAAACGCTAAAGAAGCTGGTTAAAAGTGGCATTATCATATTATTTGGCAACAACGAATCGCCTTGTAATTACCCTAATAATGCTTACTCACCATTCAGGCAAGACTCTTCATTTCTTTATTACTTTGGTGCTAATAGAGATGGATTAGTAGGAATTATAGATATTGACAACAACACAGAAACACTTATTGGCAATGACATTGACATTGACGATATCGTGTGGATGGGTCCTGTTGACTCGGTTAAAGATATGGCTTCGGCTGCAGGAGTGGAGCAAACTGCTCCTTTTAAAGAGCTAAAACATATTTGTTGTGAGGCTTTAAAGAATAAAAGAGATATTCATTTCCTTCCTCCTTATAGGTCGGATATAATGATTTTGATATACGATCTCTTAGGAATTCACCCTAATCAACAAAAAGAGAAGGCCTCTTTATCACTTATAAAGGCTGTTGTTAAGATGCGCTCTGTTAAAGAACAGCAAGAAATTGAAGAACTTGAACGTGCTTTCGAGATTGGATATTTGATGCATACAACTGCTATGAAGCTTACAAGAGAAGGGGTTACAGAGAAATTTATCAGTGGACAACTCGATGGAATTGCTAACTCTTATGGTTCAAAGGTTAGTTTCTCTACTATCTTTACACAAAGAGGTGAGATTCTACATGGCGCTCCTACAATGACAACTCTAAAGAATGGAAAGCTTGTTTTATGCGATTGTGGTGGCGAAACCATCAATAACTATTGTTCAGACCACACCAGAACATATCCTGTTAATGGAAAATTCACTCAAAAACAATTAGATATCTACTCTATTGTTGAGGCTGGTCACGACTTAGTTCTACAGATTGCGAAACCTGGTATCAAATGGTTTGACGTTCATATGGATGTTTGTAGACTTATAACAACCCGCCTTAAGGAACTTGGTTTGATGAAAGGTGACGTTGAAGAGGCTGTTGCATCAGGAGCACACGCATTGTTCTTGCCTCACGGTTTAGGTCATATGATGGGAATGGACGTGCACGATATGGAGGGACTAGGACAAATATACGTAGGTTATGACGATGAAATTCAACCTTCAACACAATTCGGAACTGGCTCACTTCGTATGGGTAGACGAATCGAAGAGAACTTTGTTATCACTGACGAACCTGGTATTTACTTCATTCCTGCACTTATTGACGAGTGGAAAGCAAAGGGAATTGGAAAAGACTTCATTAACTTTGATGCTTTAGAACAATATAAAGACTTTGGAGGTATTCGCATTGAAGACGATGTTCTCATCACAAAAGACGGCTGTAGATTCATAGGAAACAAAGAAATTCCATATCATCCTAAAGATATTGAAGCTTTTATGAATCAATAATAGCTATTCAAAGCTAAAGAATATAATAACACATTGGACTAATAAAACATATTATATAAATAGTAAAAACAGTAAAACATGAAAAAATTAATCATGCTAGCTGCACTTGCATGCGCTGTAACAGGCATGCAGGCAGAAACAAACAAAGACAGTATTAAAGCGGTTAAGCCAGTATTTACTGTCGTAAAAGCAAATAAGATTACAAGTATCAAAGACCAAAACAAGAGCGGAACTTGTTGGGCTTATTCAACAATCAGCTTCTTCGAAAGCGAAATCCTAAAAAAAACAGGTAAGACTTACGATTTAAGCGAAATGTTTGTTGCAGGTAAAACATATATGGATAGAGCTATAAAAGCAGTCCGTATGCACGGAGATGTTAGCTTCTCTGAAGGCGGTAGCGGTTATGATGTACAATATTGCTGGGAACATTATGGTATGGTTCCTGAGTCTGCGATGCCATTACCAGGTAAAATGATTGGTGATTCATTAGCAAACTTCTCTGAGTTCTTTAGCGTTATGACTCCATACGTTGAGGCTGTAGCAAAGAATAAATCATCAAAACTAACTCCAGCATGGAAGAATGGTTTGCAAGGTATTATCGATTCATATCTTGGTAAAGCACCAACTTCATTCCAATACGAAGGTAAAACATACACACCACAATCATTTGCTGCTAGCTTAGGATTGGATATGAAAGATTATATCAGCTTCACAAGCTACACACACCACCCATTCTGGACTGAATTTGCAGTTGAGGTACAAGACAATTGGCGTTGGCCTATGAGCTGGAACGTGCCCATCGACGACCTATGTAAAATCATTGACCACGCTATTATGAATGGTTATACAGTTATGTGGGGTGGAGATGTTACTGAAGATGGATTCACTCGTAAAGGTTTAGGTGTTGCTTATGACGTGAAGAAAGCACGCTCTATGGCTGGAACTGACGCTGATCGCTGGTTCAAACTATCAAGCACTGAAAAGAAAAGTAAGCTAGATGCTCTTGGAATTAATGCTCCTGAGATTGTACCAACACAAGAAATGAGACAAGAAGCATTCGACAATTGGGAAACAACTGACGACCACGGAATGCATATCTATGGTATCGCTAAAGACCAAAATGGTAAAGAATACTATATGGTTAAGAACTCTTGGGGTACTTATGGCGACTATAAAGGAACATGGTATATGACAAAAGCTTTTGTTGCTTACAAAACTATGGACTTCATTGTGAACAAAAATGCAGTTCCAAAGGATATCCGTAAAAAGATTGGTCTATAATCATCGCACCATAAACTATAAGTAAATACGCTTATAGTCACAATAAAAAGATGAATAATCTTAAGATTCTTCCACCTTATTATATATAAAGATCAAAGGAAAGGCTTAAGATTATTCATCTTTTTTATATCTACCTACTACCCTATAAAACTACAATACGAATAAAATATGAGTGTTAAATAAATATTTTAAAGGCTTTTATTTGTTTAATATCAATAAAACTATTACTTTTGTATTGAAATAAAACTACACATCTAAACTATACTAACAAAACAAACTAACAAGAATATGTAGATAGAACAAGATGTAAAACAAAGTAACTTAATAACAATTATTACAAATAAAAAAACAATCTATTATGAAAATGAAGATTTTTACTCCTCTTTTAAGTCTTGGTATGGCTTTATGCGCCTTTAACTTTGCACAAGCACAAAGCTACACACAACCTTATCAAACCGTCCCTACCCTCAAACATGCATCAAGCCAATCGCTTTATAGCGTAAATGTAAGCATCGATGGTAATACAGTTATGTCATATACCGATACAAATGGAAGACAAGCTTACAACTGGTTGCAAGACGAATATTCATTTACTGCAAAAAAAGGACAAGAAGTTACACTTGATGTTCGTTCTAGTATTTGGTCGTGGGATATAGCTATTGGTTTCGACTGGGACCATGACGGTACTTTTGAAGACCAACAACGTGCTTTCTCTGAAGTAGGTTCTACCGCTTCAACAACCAACAGTTCTTGGGGCCATTCACCTTATAATGATAAAAAATACCGTGAAAGCCAACAAGCGACATTAGGACATCGTGGTGTAGTTCAACACACATTTAAATTCACTGTACCTGCAACTGCAAAAGCAGAAACCACAAGATTCCGTATTGTTTGTGACGGAGATGGTTACGCTAACGGAAGAACAGTACCTCCATTCAATTTAAATGACAAGGTAGGTTATGCTGGTTCAATGCACGATTTCGGTGTAAGAATTGAAGAAGAAGCTGGTCCTGAAACAGGAATTAACAACACAACAGTAACAAATAACTCAAATAAACCTGCTGAAATCTACACAATTGATGGTCTTCGTCTTAACACAACAGTAGATAGACTCACAAAAGGTATCTACATCATCAATGGTAAAAAGGTAGTTATTAGATAATCAATGAAGTAGAATGACTAACCTATTTACATTTAAAATAGTGTAGCATATAAGATAAAAAAATAGTAAAGGCAAAGATCCACTATAACTTTCAGTTTTAAATAGGGTCTTTGCCTTTTTATTTTCATAGATAAACCTACCATAATTGCGCTCTATATTCTTTCTTATAATATCGTTATGAACAAACAAAAGCTATCATATTGCATGATAATTGCTATCCTTTTACATTTTAATTGTAACGCTATTAGAAAGCAATAACAATGCTTTTTGTGTAAGAAAGTCAAATCCATTTATATAGTTTTATCATTATATACAACAATGTGTTGCCGTTATTACGGCAAATAAAAAATGATTATCATAGAAAAGCAAACAAAAAAATTGATTCTTTAATCCAAAATACTATGAAAAAACAAATTTTCTTTATGCTTCTTTTAATGAGTTGCATCATCACAAAAGCTCAAGTAAGGTTACAACCTCTATTTACAGACAATATGGTTTTACAACAACAGTCTCA
>ERZ773061.867-NODE-867-length-11748-cov-3.852476_pt1 | contig 11748 bp, 8 predicted proteins | sample MGYA00580627_ERZ773061 | MGnify/ENA primary metagenome ERZ773061 (study PRJEB29015, sample SAMEA2738119) | human oral metagenome | biome: human oral; feature: human-associated habitat; material: saliva | place: China | collected 2223 ...
TAGTTTCATCAACAGGTTTTACTCCCGTGTCAGTCGAAGCTTTGATTTCCTTGCCAGCTTCGTCCACGAATTTTTGGACAACGTTTCCTTTCACAACTGGTTTTTCAACTTTTTTGTAGATATAGGTGATGGTTTGAGTACCTTCGACAATCTTAGTTGGATCAACCTTGTCTTGTTTCACGAAGGCATAATCGTTATCCTCAAAGTGGATAGTGATAGGATGTTCCAATTTGATGGCTTCATCCACCGGTTTCACTCCGGTATCCGTAGAAGTCTTGATTTCTTTACCGGCCTCGTCGACGAATTTTTGAACAACGTTTCCTTTTGGTTGCACTTCCTTATAGAAGTAGGTAATGGTTTCACGGAAAGCATCTGGAATTTTAGTCGGATCCACCTTGTCTTGACGAATAAACTCGTAGGTTTTTCCTTCGAACTGAATGGTTTTCGGATGTGTCAAGCTGAGCGCTTCGCCAACCGGTTTCATACCTGTATCCGTTTGTGGAGCCAATTCCTTGTTAGTTCCTTCTTCCTTGAACAACTGGCGAACGGAACCTTTCGAATTCGCTAGAACCTTATCGTGGTCGACAAAGTTTGGACCAGCAAGGGCAACGAAGTCAGAGTCATAAGAGTGTTCCGAATCAACCAGTGACGTACGATAGTAAGCAACAGATGTTGGTGTGATGTCATCATGCGTCACAAGTGGGAAGTTTAGTTTTTGAAGGTCAAACCCATTCGAGGATACTAGAGGCATCGGAGCTTGTAGAACGAATCGAACAGCTGTCACTTTGGAATAATCATCGACTGTTTTAGTGAAGTGAAGCTTCTTATTATCGGCTACACGGTCACCGGTAATCGGATCCGTTGTATATTCGATAGCCCATCGTGAATCCTTTGGAATCGTACCATTATTATCCCCATATCCGACAGGACCCGTCAAGAAGGTATCAATAGTGGTGTTATCTCGACCTTTTTTCGGAATGTACACAAGGGTGTTAAGTTGTGAATTGACTTTTTGCCCGATACGTACATTTGAACGAATGGTAAATGGTACATCCTTTTGCACATCCAATTTATATGGGCGCCATGTTGAACCCACTTTGACTTCAGATGTGGTTGAAATTTTATCACCGTCATAAAGCGTAAGCTTGAGGGACCCTTTGAGTACAGCTGAACCTTTTTCCGCACCTTCAAACGTGTAATCTTCAAGGTTTGGTACATGACTAAAGTCAATCGTATAAGGGGCTTCGTATGTTCCAGCAGGAACATCTTTATCTGCAACGAGTTTGAGGCCTTTCATAAATTGGTCAACGGTAGCAGAATCGCCATCCAGTAAGGTCCACGCTAGTTGATTATTTGTAACCAAATGGAATCCATCCGGCAAGTTAAAGCGAACGCGAGGTTGTTGATTTTCTGGAAGGGCTTTGACGGCTTCACTGAGTTGAACCGATGGGTCCGCTGTCAGTTGAATTTTTGGATTCATTGTCCAACCAGTCATGGCAGTAGTAATGGAACCGGGTTGATCGCCGAGTTTATGAATTTCCGATGGTTTAGACCCTTTTCCGATATAGACCACATCTTCAGCCGAAGAGCTTCCGACTTTAACGTGTGAATAGGAAACATAGGTATCACTAGACGCTTTAAGTGGTGCTTTAGTTAGGTCTTTCGTGTCGAGTAAATGAGACACGTTCGTAATTCGAACAGGTGCGCCCGCATTAGCATCAACTCTCGCTCGATAAATATTTGGGTCCAAGCCCGTAACGGTTGTTTTGTAATAAATTACCCGTGGACCCTTAGTTGAATCACCGTAAAGTTGAGGAAGTGTGCCATCAGCATTGGCTTTCGGGGTAATCAACAAATTCTTGGTATATGGAATATCTACAGCGGCTGGTAGATTATTTGTACGGTCAACGGCATAATCGGCAATCAACACTTTATTTGTGTCACGATCACGCACTTCAAAGTGAAGCGGTGTTTGGACACCATCAATACGCATAGAAAACTTCATACTCAAATTTTTAGTATCAAGCGTATTGGTTTCATCCGACCGCAACAACACTGGGTGAATATCCATAGTGGTTGCCTTATCGTATACTGACAATCGTTGTTCAGCTGTGTGTTCCAGTTCAGTAAATGTACGAACATTTGTAGGGGCCGTTTCTGTCCCAAATGGTGACGTATGGTCAATGATTGTTATTTGTCCTACAGATGGTTTCTTATTACGTGTGCGTTCAGTGGCCTCTGTGGTAGCTTCAGCAGTAGCAGTCGTTGTGCCTTGAATGTCTTCAGGTACAATCATTGTGACACGGAATTGAACCTTTTTAGAACCAATAACGTTATCACCCGTTGTTGGAATAGGGTTCTTGAGGGTTTCAGCCGATGGTGAAAAAATCGGAAGTTTCCCTCTAGTGGCAAGATAATTTGGGATGGTCAAAATACCGTCTTTAAATGTGACACCATTCTCACCGTTTTTAAATGGTTCGAATCGTTCAGGCATACCCGGAGAACTTTTAATTCGGTAACCGATAGGGACTGAACCTTCAGGGACCTGAATTTTTAATGTGACAGGTCGAGAAGTGTTGGTGGAAATGTTAAGTTCATGATAACCAACCGTATTGTTCGCGATACTTCCGTCCAATTTACCTTGAGAATAATCAGTGTCCGAGTCAGACGCTTCAACTTCAAGCGTAGGTTTAACAGAGCTAAAATGCGTGTCAAACGTTTGAGTATCAACCTTTTTCCCATCAACCCACAATTCGTAGGTACGCTTAAGTGTACTTGCTGGATAAAAACCGGTCATTTCCTGAAAGGCGGCAGTAAGCGTTTTGATTTCACCCGGTGGCATACCCGAAATATCAACAGTAGTGATGGATGTAGCGTTGTTACCATTGCGTTCTGTCGGAGTAGTGGTACTCGTAACACCTTTATCCTCAATGGATACTGCTGTATCAACTAAGTTAGTGTGGACACCTGTAGCCTCCTGAATCACTTTGATGTATGAATTTTTCGGAAGCGGGTCTGTACCACTGGTCCCAATTTGGATGGTAGACGTAGCACGTGGAGTAGTGGTTGCTCGATCATACTTAGAACCCTTCAGCGCAGAAACATTTGACCAGTCATCAATTTTCATGACGGTTTTCGTTTTCTCCGTAATTCGGTCAGGCTGTCTTCCTTCTGTTGGAGTATCCGCTTGCACAACGCCAACGGATGCCAGAAGTGCAGCCCCAAGAACCGCTCCTGTCAAGTTTTTAGTAAGTTTGGATTTTCGGAATCCAAAAATTTGCTTTTGCTGTTGCATATTTGTCCTTTCTAGTTCGACAACGCACCTATGTGAAGGTGCAAGAACAAGGTTCTGGGTTTAATGTCCCAGAACATTTCTATGGTAATTATATCACTATTCTATCTCAAACGCAAGCAATGGACCGATTTGAACGGTGCAAAAAAGAACCTTGAGGTTCTTTCAACTATCATTATTTCAATCCATAGTCTAAGGCTGGAATGAGATATGAACGTGGTCGTAGTGATTGGCAGTGACACCACCACGGTCAGGCATGAGCCCCCATTGACCAGGCCCACCATAGATGGAGTTAAATGGCGCCCAAAAGCGTTGTTGCCAGATGACATAGGATACATTCAAGTTTTTATAGTTGGCAAGGACATATTGAGCGATCTCATCACCCAAGGCTTTATTATCCCCAACCATCAAATCGAGTGCTAAGCCGTCCCCGTGACCAGTCCCCATACCATCTGTATCACCCGGGCGATAGCCACCGATTGGTACACCGAATTTCTTAGCCAAGTGGTCACGCGCTTCAGCTACGTGCTGGTAGAGACCATCGGCACCTCTACCGCCTTTTGCAATTTTAGCGCTACTGTCAACCGACTTAGTTTCTTTGGGTTTTTCAACTTCTTTAGGTTTTTGGCTTTCAGCTACAAGAGCTTGAAGGGTCACACCCAAGCCTGCCAATTCTTCATCAAACTCGTGCACGTCACCTTGTAATTTATCGACAGCCTTTTGTGTCCGCTCGACCAAACCTTGCCGTTGGACTAACTCGATTTGTGCCGCAACTAGTTTGGTATTTTCTTGTGGCGTCCTGTCATGTTTGTTTTGGAGCCTCGCAACTAAACGCTCCGACTCCTGCCGCGAACTTTCATTGTTCATGGAGTTGACCGACAAGAGTTTGAGTTTTTGCTCAGCCTGAGACTTCTCCTCTCGTGTGTGCTCAATTTGTTGCTTGGTGGTTTCGATTCGTTGTGTTAACGAACCATCATCCCCCGAGGCTTGTGAGAACACAAGTGGAAGAAGACAAGCCAATGGCACTAAATATTTCCATTTTAAGTATTTCACACAAGTTAATTCCTTTCTTGAATATCACAATTATATCACAAATGCCCAAGTAATGGGCATTTGTGACTATGGCGTGACATGACACCACCTCCGTATGGTCATCATTAGTCACATTTCGATCCACGAACCCTTGTTACAGGGCGTGATGTGTTTGGTCATGTGCATCGCTAACGTGCTCGCTTTTCTATTTCAATCCACGCACCCGTAATGAAGGTGCGACCACATTGTTGGTGGGTGGTACAAGGCAAATGATTCAATCCGCCACAATTCACTACGATCATGTACACATTTCATTATTTCAATCCACGCACCCATGTGGGTGCAACCCTGGATATGTCTGCGACATCACCAAAACCGAAGGATTTCAATCCACGCACCCGTGCGGGGTGCGACACGTGTCACCTTTTGCGTCACAATCGGCACATCATTCCAATCCACGCACCCGTATTATGGGTGCGAGATATCCTTGTAGGTGTGGAGCTCATCAAAAACGTTATTTCAATCCACGCACCCATAAATATAGGCACGACAGTACATTCCTGTACTGCTATGGTCTAATCGGTTCTCACGTAGTCCCAATTGCCCATTCCGTGTTATCGGGTCTCGATAACGGACCTTATATCAAACCGTGAAAGGTCCGGAGTTTGATGTGCGACGGAGGTGCAACACATCAAAACTTCCTACCTCTATTATATCACTGTTCTATCATGAAAGCAAGCGAAAATGTCAACTCATAGAAAGAAAATCGGTTTTGTGGTACAATGGACAATAGAAAGGAAGGTGAAGAAATGGCATACACAATCGATGAACAAGAAACCCACATTTGGTACGACCCTAAAACAAAGGAAACTATTGTCGAAACCAATTATGTCCACGACATTAACCACTATTTACGAATCATTGCGGACGGTGGAATGGAACTGTTGGCTCACGAAGTCGAAGGTGACCGGGTCATCAGTCTACGAGCTAAAGTTTTAGACGGACCTTACAGCCTTAGTCGCAAAATCAAGAAGAAACGGGTTGTATCTGATGAAATGCGCGAACGATTACGTCAACAGCTTCAAAAAGCTCGCAAGTCCTAATCGCCTTTGCTAACGCAAAGGCTTTTTAATGGGGCTTCGCCCCAAAACCCCTATTTCTTCCTGAAAACATAACAGAAGGGAACAAGTCTATGGCTACAATCACAAAAACCTTAGTTTGTGTGGATAGTGCTGACCGACGAGCTGGAGGTAGTGGGAGTGACCACAACAAATACTACAAGGCCAGCTATGACGGGTCAACCATTTACTACGAATACGGACGAATTGGTGCTACCTGTACCAAAGGTCAAAAAGCCGGAACACGCGCATCTTATGATAAATTGATCAACTCCAAAATCAAAAAAGGTTACATCGAAGTTGACACGCATGAGGGTAAGGACGTGGGCCAAACAGCTAACAAAGATGAACGAGTGGCTAAAGCTATTGCTCAAGACCCAGAAGTGGAAGCTTTTGTCAAAAAATTGGTCGAAGCAAATACCCATGACTTGTTCGATGGGAAATACAAACTCGAAATGACAGCGTCAGGGGCCGTCAAAACGGATATTGGTGTATTGACCAGTAAGACCATTGCCAAGGCTGAAGGCTTGTTGGAACGGATTATGAAGGGTGAACACAAACTCATCAAGGAATATTTCACCTACATTCCTCACTATGTTCGCATTGGACAACCATTAGCAACTGTTGTGACCGATTGGGAGCATGAAAAAGAACTGTTCGATGTCCTAAAACAACACGTGGCGGATTACGAAAAGAGCTTGGAAAACGAAAAAGACGTCGCTATTGATGATGATGCCTTCAAAGGTCTCTTTAAGTTAAAACTCCGTGCAGCAACGACCGATGAGTTGAATACCATCAAACGCATGTTCGATGAAACCAAACAAGACCGTCACCGCCAGGCATCACAAAAACAAGTGAAGGCCGCTCTTGCCATTGAATACAACGATGAGGAAGAAGCTCATTACACAACCGTACAGAACAAGGTCGGTAATGTCAAACAATTATGGCACGGTACAACTGCACAAAACGTTCTGAACATTTTGCGAACAGGGCTATTCTGTCCAAAATCAAACGATAGTCGCTACGGTATTACAGGACGCATGTTTGGAGACGGTGTCTACCTGTCTGACCAGAGCACAAAAGCCTTGAACTACGCTTGTGGGTTCTGGGGACATTCGTCTAAAGGAAATGCAATCTACATGTTCCTCGCTGATACCGCTATGGGAAATGAGTACAAACCAAATAACTCCATCGCCCGGCACCAGATCCCGTCCAACGCTCGCCAAGGTGGATACGACTCCATTTATATCACTGGCGGAACACAAGGTGTGATCAACAATGAAATGATTGTTTGGAACACCGAACAAATTCGCCTCTCCTACTTGGTTATCTTTGAATAACCCTTGCACAAACTGAAAGGAACAAAACCTATGATTATCAATCAACGCACTGTCAAATATCTTGTTGTTGTTATTGATTACTTCACACGCACCAGCCAACGTATCTCCGTCACTGACATCGAAAGCTTGAATGCGATCACCGCAATGAACGTGTTGCGTGATGGTTTGGGTCATGGTATGAGCCTCGAAACTTATACCCATGAAGAGCAAGAACAGCTCGAAGAAGCGGTTATGTTTGACGCCACTGAAATGATCAGCTTTAAAGTGCTGAATGGCCTTCAGGTACGCGGTACGATTCACCTGATTGATGGGCGCGCACTCCCTGAATCGCTTTACGTTGAGACCAGCAACCGCGGTCTCATCGGACTACACAGCACACTTCAAAATTACCGTGGTGAAGAAGGTTACGCTGCTGTCCGTATCGACAACGCCAACCCGATTTTTCACGTGAGTGGTGTACGTTAATGATGTGAACGAAATCCCTTCGGGGATTTCTTTTTTTTTTTGCAATTTAAAATTAGGACAACCCAACCAACAAGAAGCAAAATCCAAAGAATTTTGGTATAATAATAGAAGAAACACATCGCCTTTGCATACGCAAAGGCTCATTTAATGGGGCTACGCCCCAAACCCCTAATTCCTTTTGAAAACAATCAAAACAAAGACGAGGTACCAAATATTTATGAAAAAAGTAGTAACAACCCTAGAAAACCTAAAAGAAGCTAGCAAAATTTCTGACAAAACAAGCATTTTGGAAGAAGTGACAGACCCTGTCACAAAACGTGTTTTGAACTTTTTGGGTGACCCAAACCAAGTTATTGGTTTGTCCACTAAAAAAATTCAAAAAGCCGTTGAACAGGTCGCTCACGACTTGACCCTTCCAGAGCTCTTGGACTATTTATTGGAACACAATACAGGAACTGAAAATGAAATTGGGATGGTGCAATATTTCATCAACCAATACGATGAACACACAAAAGATGTTCTTGCTCAAGTCATTGGAAAATCATGGACTACAACGGTTGGAGCGAGCCTCCTCAACAAAGTGTACGGTGTTGATTTCATCCCTGTATTTGACGTTCAATTGGCCTTCCCTTATGACAAAAAAATCCAAGGGTATAAAGATGACGCTGTTTTTGTCGTCACTCAAAAATTGGACGGTTTCCGTGCAGTGGTTGAAGTCAAAGACGGTAAAGTGCTTTCTGTTAAAACTCGTAAAGGGAAAGTCATTGACGGGCTTAGCCAGTTGAAAGCAGATATTGAAAGTGTTGTGGATGCAAATCTCGGTCACTTCATTTTTGATGGTGAATTGCTCCTTGAAGATCCTGAAAACAAATGGACAAGTGGTGAGCGCTTCCAAAAAACTGGTCAAATGATTTCTGCGGATGGTGAATGTGACGGCCTTGGTTACAACATTTTTGACGCCCTTCCTTATGCGGAATTTACCGCTGGAAAGTCAAAACTTCCATATATTGAACGCCGTAAAAACTACCTTGAAACCTTTACAGCAGGGGAATTGGTTCGTGCTATTCCTGTTCTTGGAACAGCTGATAAAGCTGGCATTCCAGCTTGGAGTGATTATGCAACCGCTCAAGGTTTCGAAGGGGTTATGCTGAACGACCCAAATGCTAAATATGAAACCAAACGCACCAAAGGCTTGCTCAAAGTGAAGAAAATGCACACAGCCGACCTCTTGGTTGTTGGTTTTGAGGAAGCTATCGATGGTAAAAACCGTGGTGGACTTAAGTCCCTCATCGTTCAATTGGATGAAGACAATACCTTTAACGTATCATCTGGTTTGACCGAAGAACAACGTGAACACATTTGGAACAACCAAGAGGAATACCTTGGTAAAATCATTGAAATTAAGTTCTTTGAGGAAACAACCAACAAAAACGGTGGACGCTCTCTTCGCTTCCCTGTTGTATTAGGCTTCCGTGATGATAAGACCATCGAAGATGTGAACATCGATTAAGCTTGGGGTTTCCAAGCTTTTTCTTTTTTTGTGAAAGGAAATACACGCAATGCATTATCCCACAGATAATGAACTTCATGACATTTATTTGTCGCATAGCCCTACGGTACAAGAACTCGAAATGTATCGAGTGTATTGCGACTATAAATCCACATTAAAGAACATTGACCTAAAACTTGAAGCCACAAAAGCGGTACCGACCGTGCTGGAAGAGACCATGAGCGTGGCACAACTATTTGAGTCAGGAAGCCCCCTATGGGCACGGCCATATAGTATCTCTGAATTATGTTTCATCATTCCTATGAGGGAAAGTATTAGTGATGAAGTGTTCATCCAGTTGCTACAACAAGCATCCGACTACGATACACTTGCACGTGGACTCATTGAGGCTTTGTGAGGAATTAGAAAGGACCTAGACATGGAATACACAAGCAACCAACGGGCAGCTATTTTCCTCGTCGCACGCTGGACCAATAAACTCAAAAACAATATGCCAATTGGTATGTATTTGAAGGAACTACCTGAAGTAAAAAAAGCCGTGCGCGAATACAACCGGAAAAATCCGTGGGATTATACGTACATGTGGTACGACCCCGGTTTTGTTGTCGAAACCCGTAACGACTATTCAAAAGCCATGGACGGTCTCAACTATCGAATTGACGTACTGGAAGACTATGCAGGTTACAGCATCTATGACCTATAGAAAGGAACCCAAATGGACAAGAAAAGCATACACGAATGGGCGCGGATCTTTGCAGGCCAAGGGCTTGTGGCAATTTGCGATGTTGACCGCCTATACGGTAAAATGCTCCGAAAAACACAAGCGAGTGGACTCTGGGAAAGTGCTGAAACAGAGCTACGACTCAACCGCGAGGTGCGAATCTTTAGCGAAAGTGAAGCGCGTGAAATCGCAGAAGCTTGTTTGCCTATTAAACCAAAACACACAAAAGCCAAAACGCCACGCACCATCAAAGGTGCCGTGTGTGGAACGACGGAAGGCAAACGAGAAACCCTAAAACGTATTTTGCTTGCCGAGCGAAAGCGTGAGAAAGTGGTTTGCGCCTTGATTGATGATTTGGAACAGTATCCTGATTTGCAACCGGTATTTGCGACCTATCATTTTCAACCGGTTCATGAACCAGAAAAACTGTATGACGCTGTTTTGGACGAACAGTCAATCGATGAACTAGAAATCATGGTCATGGCCTATGATGACCCTGAAAGTGCAACGCACGTCATGAGAGAACAGGTCAAACGGCTCATCCACAATGTGGTTGCATCAATTCCTGATTGGGTTATTGATGCTGCACCGTATCTTGAGTTGGAACCCATTAGCCAAATGATTAACGACAATTCCGAAACATACCGAAAAAGGTGGATGGACCACTTGACGAAAGCGAGTACCAACAACAAACGAAAGGCTTTGGAATATCTGCTGTACCTGAAAACAAACTTCATGGATTCAGTTGACAACTACGAACGATTCCAAACCTTGCTCATTGACCTTGCTACCGCCTACAAGGGTTAGGTAAAATCCGAACATTGGCATTTTTATTATACCTGTCAAGTTTGTGAATTGGACGAATTTGGATTGAAATTTGGATTTTTTGAAAGCGTTCTCAAAACCCGGTGTTATGGGCTTTTGCATTGTTTGAACGTCAAAGCATCGATTTCACAAAAAAAATTTTTTCTGACCACTTATCAAAATTTTTCTAACTTTTTTTAAAAAAGTAAGAAGATGAAGAGAAAGTCAGTACTACCAGTACTTGTAAGCGCTAACAATTAATCCAAATCGGAATCCAAATTTCTCCAAATCCATCCAAATGACCCTAAAACGGCCAAAATCTACGAATTAAATCGTATTTTTGGGGTCTTTTGGACTATTGTTCGGGGCGTCCCGAACGTTTTTCCAATCCAAGTGGTAAAATCGGCTTGTTTCGAGCGGAATGTTCGGAAAATCTGAAAAAATTTTGAGTCTCACATCAGGGTGTTGCTTGCAATTCCGCAAGAATAGTGATATCATAGAGATAGGAAATTTGGTATAAACATCTGTCCAAACCCTGGCCATCATGCAATGATGAGTAGATTGGAAAAACAAATAAAATGATAAAACACGATAGAAAGGTCACATATGGCAAACTCAATTGAAGAAAAAGTCGAAGGATATTATAAAAACCTTTTAAATGTTCTTGGTGTACGACACTACGCCAAGACGGAAGAAATCAACAGCAAGATCACGGAGGCGCTGAAAAATAGTGTTTCTAAGGGCGGTGGCTCGGGTATGAACTATCCCGACATCAAACTCCTGCTCGAAAACTCTAACCGCAGGGATATTCCGGTCATGATCGAAGTCAAGGGTTCTCGCGGCAAACTTGAAAAACTAGATAAAAATGGTGAAATTGTTGGCGTCACTCCTTGGGCGAGTGACGGTAAAGTCGGAAAAGATGGAAAGCTCACACACGCCAAAGGTGACCCGAATTATAATGTGGTCAAAGGCTTTGCCGTCAATGGTGCTATGCACTACGGTTCCGCTGTCTTAGATGGTGGTTATGATGAAGTCATTATCGTCGGCATCAATGGTTGCAAACTGAAAGACGGTCAAGTTGTTAACCCAGAATGTAAGGCTTATTATGTTTCTACACGAAATAATCGCATTCCAAAGCTTATTGCTGACATTACAGCAGATGATTGGTCGCTCTTTAAACACGTAGATAGCCTGTTTGAGCGTTTGGACCAACTGAATTTGTCTAAAGCGGAAATTGAAGCGTTGACCAACAAAACAGAGGCGACGCTGGAAGAAAAAATCAAAAGCATTCACCAAAGTTTGTATGACGACGTTCAATTGAAAACAGCGCTAACAACCAATGAAAAGCTCTATCTTTTCTGTGGTTTGATTATGGCTGGACTACAAACCGACGGTGTGCGCACTTTAGAGGTCAATGATTTACACTCAAACAATAGCGAGCACAATAATGATGGAATCCTTATTCT
>ERZ773061.869-NODE-869-length-11735-cov-57.803938_pt1 | contig 11735 bp, 9 predicted proteins | sample MGYA00580627_ERZ773061 | MGnify/ENA primary metagenome ERZ773061 (study PRJEB29015, sample SAMEA2738119) | human oral metagenome | biome: human oral; feature: human-associated habitat; material: saliva | place: China | collected 2223 ...
GTAAAACTTATTACCCATAGGGTGTATGTCTTCTTTCGGTTAGATTATTTCTGGCAGAGGTTTGTGAGATTAGCTGTCAGGCTCGGCATGTCAGATTCTTACCGCCACCATAGATGGTTAGCCTCAGAACTCCCGTTAAAAGGAAGTTCACAATGTGGGTTTCCCACCCCTCCACTAACGTAAGGTTTCGTTGTAAGTAGCGCCCGTGGAGGGTTCAACCGTGACGCTTAGCCAAAGTAAAGCCGACCTTGCAGATAGTAATTATCTAGGCAAAGTCGGCTTTAACTTTTTACCCTACCGGATAAGTATATCACCTAATCAGGCGGGTAAACAACCTGGTTCGTTAATGCGGTAGCACGCTCAGGATGAAGGTGTTAGCACCATAAAGCAGAGCGAGGTTGTAGGTTGCGTGAGCAATCCAAGAAGCGTAAATGTTCTGGGTCTTCAACGTCAAAACACAGAGCGCCACACCGGACAAGAAGTATAGCGCCAGCATCGGCACAGAACTTACAACAGTAGCGGTAAAGATACCGAAGTCCCCTACAGAGGAGGCGGTCTGGAAAGCAGTCAGGAAAGAACCAGCAATATGGTACGCCATAAACCCAAAGGATGAGAGCGCAACCATTAGAGCTTTAACGGTGAAGCTACTGTTACGCACTAGAGAAAGCAGGAAACCACGGAACAGAATCTCCTCCGCGATAGGCGCTAGAGCAACCGTGAAACCCAAAGAAGCCAGTAGCGTGGGGAGGTTCATCACCAAATACGGTGCTACAGAAGAGCCTAACGAAGCTGACGGGACACCCAGCCGGTAGGTAGCAACGTTAATCGCAAGAAGCGCTACAGCACCAATAATGCCGTCCACAAAATAACGGTAAGTGTTTGCCGGATTAAAAACACCAAAAAGCAACTCTTTAAGAGGCATATTCAATCGGCTTGCAACAAACAAACCAGCCACAGCCGTAACACTAGCAGTCACTACACTGTAAAGCATAGAGAGAACGTGCGTATCCCCAATAGGGAGGTTCCACGAAGAAACAACCCCGCTCGCCAGGTTAATAATTGCGTTAGCAACCACGAAAACACCAACAATGAACGCTAACCCAATCAGTAGTGAAACACCAGCCGAGAAACTGGAGGACACTGACATGCCAGTAGCGGACTCCGGGTTCTCAATAGGCTGTGAGGGCGGTGTAGAAGTATTTACAGCTTCCTCGAGAGCAGTATCGGTAGAGGACATATAAAGCCACCTTTCGGGCAGAAGATAAAATCAAGAAAACAATCCTATTATATAGGAAAGCCCTAGTGGGCTAAAGCAGGTATTGGAGCTTCAGCCCACTAGGGAAATAGCGTGAATATTTTAATCCGCGATTCGCTTAAAATAGCTACGCGCTCGCAGACCCTGTGCAAGACCCGCACGGCGTGCTTCCTTCAAGTCAGCCGCCTCGTTAGCGCGGTAATCCTTCAGGCTCATACCGTACTTATAGGTTTCGTACTCGTACTCGTCACCAAAACGGGTGCTAGTACCGGGGCGGCGGCGCATATCCTTAGCGGCAGTATAGGGCAACAGACCCTCAATGTAGAGCAGGAAACCGTCGGTAGTACCAAACACAAACTTCGGGTTGCCAGAGTTGCCGGTAGAAAGAACACCGAAGCTATCACCGCTCACCTTGAGCAGTTCGTTACGCAGAGGCTCCTTAGTGTCTGCCGACTTGTAGCGCTTAAAATCGCCCTTATTTACGTGCCAAACCAGACCGCTCATGCTGTTAATGATGGTCAGGTCGCCAAACTGGGAGCGGATAGCGTGCCACACAGGGGAGTTAGAGCTCATGTAGGTGTGCATGATACCCATATCCTTCTCGGGGTGCTCCTCGTTCGGGATAGCCAGGTTGAAACGGCGGGAAGCGTCACGGTGGCGAATGTAACCCTGAATACCAGACACGTTACGGTCTGCCTTCATGTTGCCCGGCTCGAAGCGCCAACCATCCGCAAACTCAAAAGTATCAGCAGGCAGGATAGCGGAAGCTCGAACATCGGAAGAAACTACAGCCCAGTCGTGCTTGTACTGATGCTCGGTGGATACAACGAGCGGGTTCTTACGCCAGTGACGGCGGAACTCGTCATCCATAATTGCGTAAGCCGGGGTTACAGAGGTAGCACCCAGGTATAGGGTGATGTCCTGCTTGCCGCCACCCTTAATGTTGCGGGTTGCTCGAACAGACGGCGCATCCTTACCAGTATCTACCTGCTGTTCAGTGGGAAGCAGATACACGCTCTGGTTCGGGGCGCTCGAAATGTAGATAGGAACGAAGCCACCCTCAAAATCACCAGCCAGAATCACACCATCTTCATAACCCAAGCCGTGCGCGTCGTCGCGGTGGGAGCTAATAGCAATGAAAAGGGTGCCGTCAGTATTCGGGGTGGAACAGATAGAGGTAATATGCTCAGCCTTATAAGGCTTACCCTCCGGGTCTGCAATATTTCGCAGAGTCCAGTTACGGTTCGCAATATCGCTTTCCCATACAGCGGTGCGGTTATGCAGGTGATTGAAACCGGCAGGCTGAGACGGGTCAAGCAGAGGAATGTAGATACGACCCTCAGCATAGAAACCCTTAATAGCTTCCGAACCTGCAGGCTGTACGTTAGTGATGCTGTTACCGTTACTATCGAAGGCGGAGATGCTTACTCGGCTAGTACCCCAAGAATCGCCGTTGAGGTTGAGGTTACCGTAACCGGGAATAATGTTGTTGTCCGGGGAGACGGTAATGGAGTTGATAGCCGCCAAAGATTCATAAGTGTTGCCTCGCTTAATAGCGTGACCAACAGCGGGGGTGGGAATCTTCGCGACAGTGGGGCTGATAGCGGGTTCAATGAAGCGCTCGCGGGCGTTAGCAGAGGTGGAGCCCATAGCTACGGCGGCGGCACCGGCAATAGAGCCAGCAATCAGGGAACGGCGATTAATACGCATAGTTAATCTTTCCTTCCAAAATGGATAAGTTGAAGTGAATAATGTGTACAACTTCGGAACTGAAACCGTACATATGAAATAGTAACACATGTTTTTAATGGTTTGCAAATCGGGCGGTTGTTCGCCTAAAACACACATTCATCCGCCTGTGGCAATCTCTGTGCTATACTTTGGACAAGCCGCGTGCAACCCGCGCGTAGCACATAACAGAAAGAGGTAAGCTCTTATGGCTAAGGAAACAATCTTCAACCGCATCGCCCGCCTCACTAAGGCAAACATCAACGCCCTAATCGACAAGGCGGAAGACCCGGAGAAGATGCTCGACCAGATGATTCGCGACTACACAAACAACATTCGCGAAGCAGAAGCAACCGTCGCGCAGACCATCGGAAACCTCCGTCTCATGGAACGCGACTACGAAGATTACCAGAAGGAAGCCCAGGAAAACGGCACCAAAGCTCTAGCCGCTTCCAACAAGGCAGACACCCTCCGCGCCGCCGGTAACACCGAAGAAGCAGACAAGTTCGACGGTCTTGCACGCCTTGCACTAGACAAGCAGATGAAGGCTGAGAAGGCGGCAGGTAACCTGAAGCCCAACATCGACTCCCAGACTCAGGTCGTAAACCAGCTCAAGGACGGGCTGGAAAAGATGCGCACCAAGCTGGACGAAGTGAAGTACAAGCGTGACGAGCTCACCGCACGACACAAGACCGCCCAGGCTCAGTCGCAGGTAAACGAAGCACTCAAGTCAATTGATGTTCTCGACCCCACCTCTGAAATGTCTCGCTTCGAAGAAAAGGTACGCCGCGAAGAAGCTAAGGTTATCGGTCAGCAGGAAATTGCCGCCTCGTCTCTCAATAACCAGTTTGCGGCTCTAGAAGACTTTGAGCGACAGAGCGAGCTTGACGACCGCCTCGCCGCTCTAAAGGCAAAGAATAACCCCGCCCCTACCGCATAAACCACCTTGTCGCCTATAACACCCAACGATGCAAAGTAAGATTAACAAACCAAGCACTGTAACCCGTTAATCAAAAAAAATAGGCGACAAATTACCCCCAAACCTTTTAAATTTAGGTTTGGGGGTAATTTTTTATATATAAGAGGCGGCGACGAGAATCGCGCCCGCGTATCCAGTTTTGCAGATTAGCACCTAGCTACTCGGCCACGCCACCAAAACCAACAGCCCCAATCTAGTTAGTTTTCTAGGAATAACCAGATGGGGCTGTCAGTAAAGGTGACAATGCGTAAGTGCGCTCACCCGGATAACCACCAGCACAATTTGCCGATGCACCAGCGGGCTCCACAGTAGGATTCTGTTCTACTGCTCTTGCCCTGGGTTTACATACTTACAAATGTAACCAAGAAACCTTGGATACATAGATAGTCTACAACATGTCTAGAACATGTTGCAAGTCGGATTTTAGAAAGCGGTATGGTAACCATCCACAGCCATCCAGTTCACCGGGTGAATAAGAGTGCCGTTAGATGGGTTGAGAGCAGAAATCATCTTACCGTCTCCCAGGTAGATACCAACGTGGCTGTACCCGTTCTGGAACACAACGTCACCGGGCTTAGGGGTAGTGGTAGGTTTCAGCTCGTTCTTCATGCTGTACGTGTAAGGAGTCAGCTTAATACCATGCTGAGCATAGGCCCACGAGACAAAGCCGGAGCAGTCCCAGCTCTTAAAGGTCTTGCCACCCCAAACATAAGTGCCACCTAAACCACTCTTTGCGCTGTTCACAATATCAGCGCGCTTATCGTGATTCTGAACGGCAACAGGTTCAGCGGCGAGCGCCGAACGGAAGCTGACGGTGCCGGTAGCTACAGTGGAGATACGACCTGTCTTAGAGAACACCTGAGTAGTGGCGTTACGGTCGCCTACCACATCAGTCTGAGGGAAACCGTGCTTATCCCAGTGACCCTCCTGTGCCCACTTTTTACCTACAGCTGAGTTGAACTGAATAACGTGCGTGCGGTTAGTGGAAGCGTCCCAGCCAACAATGTAGTAGTCGTCGCCGTTCTTGAAGTCCTGTGCGCGACCACCATTCACGTAATACTCTTCACTCACAGGTACCCCGAGCTTGTTCTTGCCAATTTCGCCGTAGCTCAACCACTTACGCGCAATAGCACTGTTAATGTCAATGTTGTGCGCACCAGTCTTCTCAGTCCACACCATCTTGTTATTCTGCCCGTTATTAGTGATGAAATCCTGGGTTACAACACCGTTGCCACGGTACATCTCGTTAGTAGCAGGCGCGCCATAGAAGGAAGGGTTAGCTAACCACTTGCCACCAATAGCGCCACGCATCCAAATCTCATGCGTACCTGTGCGCTCCGTCCACGCTAAACGGTGCCCAGACGCATAATCCTGATAGTAGATACCATCGCGAAGCTTCTCTTCATCGGTCGGGTAACGGTACGTACCAGCGGAGCCACCGGACTGAACCCACTTGCCGCCAATAGCACCACGAGTCCAGACGCTCTTACCGCCAGCACCATATGAGTACACTACACGGTGACCACTCTTAAAGTCCTGCTCCCAGACGCCGCGCTGAGCGTCGATAGTGCGTTCGTTACCTGCGGCACCACCATAATCGGTACCTAGCCTGTTCAGGTATTCACGGATACCACCCTTAATGATGAAGCCGTTAGAGCTCTGCTCATTAGCGTTAGTTACAGTAACATCGCCAGTGCGGGTGTTCCAGCTGATACGGGTAACCTTAGTGCCGTCGTTAGTGCGGAAATCCTGGTGGATAACGTCACCGTTAGTGACCTCATCAGTAATCGGTGTACCAACGGTACGAACATCACCAATACTAATCCACTTCTGAGTAATAGGCTTAAAGTTCGTCATGACATGCACGCCGTTTTTTTCAGACCAAATCAGCTTTTTGCCGCTATCGAAGTCCTGCTGAGCAGATTCACGGAAGAAATATTCATCCGTCAAAGGGTAGCCGTACTTGCCATACTCGTTGCCACCCTTTACCCACAGGTCGCCAATTGCGCCACGCAGATAGATGGCCCCACCCTTACCGTCTTTACGGTGCAAGATGCGGTAACCATTCGTGAAATCCTGCGCCCAACCGTTAGGCAACGCCAACTCACGACCAATAGGCTTACCATACAGTTCCTGATTCTTATTCCAGTAAGAGCCAATACCAGAGTGGATATTGATGAAGCCGCCGTTATCGAACTTACGGTCGCCATTATCAACAATAGGTGCTGGTTTTGGTGCAGGGGGCGGTGTAGCGGAACGGAAAGTAACAGGCTCAGGTGACTTCGCGCCATCGCTACCCCACTTGGGAACATAGTTAGCGTTACGCACGAAGTTGTCTAGCTCAGCCTGTGTACCATTAAAAACATTGGAGTCACCGGCGAATGGCGCAACCGAGGAAAACTGCCAAATATCGAAGCTCTTACTACCACCTGGCATGAACCCAGGACCAGTTGAATAGTTAGCAATATGGAGCGGAGCCTTATCCTTAAACTCGCCAGTACCGCCCATGCAAGTATTCCACCAGTCAGTGGTACTGTAAATGGTCGGGTACCTACCAGTAAGCTCCTTATAACGGTTCATAAAATCCCACGTCCAGTTCTTCAACTGACTCTGAGACATACCGAAACAGGTATTACCTAACGACGGGTACGGATTATATTCAAGGTCGAGCATACCCGGCAGAGTCTTACCGTCGGCAGACCAGCCACCGCCATTCTTTACAAAAATCTCAGCCTGAGTACGTCCCGACGACTGGGGAGGGAGTGCGAAGTGGTAGCCGCCTGTAACAAGCCCAGCGTTACGTGCGTTAGTGTAATGGCTCGAGAAGGTCGGGTCGACGTAGGTTGTGCCCTCACTGGTTTTCATCCAGGAGAAACGGGAACCAGCGGCGTACTGTGCCCCCCAGTTAATGTTGGGTTGGTGGTTAGAAACATCCTGCCCAAGAACACCCCAGCTAGGCTTCCAGCCTGATTTGGTGGTTAGTGGGGTAACAGCAAGATTAGGGGTACTGTTTGCGATAGAAGCAATAGTGGAATCCTGAGCGCCGGTGAGGTTTTGCTTATCCTCAGCCTGCGCTTTAGCGCCCCAGCCTACGGTAGCGCCACCCAATTTAGCACCCTCTTCGGGGGTTTGGGCGAGCGCCTGCTTGATAGTATCTACCTTTACTGCACCCTGTAGGGTAGGTGCCGCCTCGGTGGTTGCTGTGTCGCCGTCAAGGTGGGTGTCGGCATCATTCTTGATGACTTCGTTCTCAGCGACGGTGATGGTGGAACCGGCAGTAATCGTCTTCTTCTTATCGTCCGCGTCGCCTGTTGCTACAGCGGGCGCAACGGTTCCTGCGATAGTTGCCGTGAGGAGAGTTGAGGCTAGTAGAACCTTCTTAGTGTTCGTTTTTGTCTGCTTGCTCAAATGCGTTAATTCCTTACGTTCTCTGACAGGTTCCCAGTAACACCCTTTGTGATGGGGTTTTGGAACCTCGCCTTTTTAGGCATACTCGAGTAACATATCAGAGTAAGTGAAGTGCATAACTATGCATATATTTGCAGTTTTGTGTAATATAGGGTGCTGTTTTTAGGTATATTTAAAGGGGTTCACGTATATTCGTTGATTCGTGAGCCCCTTTAAATATGAGAGGGAAACGCACTTTAGATTACCAAGCGCGCCAGCCCTCATACGTAATATCTCCCGCTCCCCCATCGGGGTAAGCTGTGAAACCGGCGGGTGTCTCGCAACGCTCAGCACCCGCCCTGTAGAGCGCTAACGCACGGTCAGCATCCACAAGAACCGGCGAATTATCTGAAGTGTACTTACTCACGGTCTGGTAGAGCACACCATCCCTAGACGCATCCAGAACAACAGCGTACTCGCTAGAACCATCCCGTGTACGCCTGCGAATAATATCGCCCGCTGATACAGAACGAAGATGCTCCCGCCCACCTAAATTATGGTACGCAGGGTTTTCGTAGTGCGCATAGTCTGTCTCAGCGAACTTACAGCGACGCATCTGCTCTTTTATCGTGCCGTAACTCCTAGCCACAGCATCATTCCATTTGAGCGCCTTCAAATCTTCCTTCACAGCCGCCTTATCGTGCGGCTTACGGGAAAGAAGCACCTCTGTAGGAGTAAACTCAGGTGTACGAGCCTGCGTCGGAGTAACAATCTCTGAGAAATCAAACCCACCCTTACCCACATTAGGGAGATAAGGGGTCATAATCAGGTCGTACCCATCCGGGTCTGATTCATTGGAGCACATGTCAATAAGCTCACGCATCTGCCGAGGAGATGAAGGGACTTTAAGTCCATCAATTTCTAAAGCGCCTTCCGCCTGCTGAGCCCACACAGCATACTGAGGATGCTCGCTGAGGGTATAAGCCGTAGCATGAAAAACATCCCGCTTCTCATCGTCTGACAGCTTGTTGCGCTCATAGTCTTCGCCAGTTAGTTCAGATGATGTGACGAGACGCTCCAAGATGAGCCCTGTATGTTTCGCTAGAGAGCGGTTGCGAGCCACTAAATAATGCTCATAGGCACACATTGCGTAAGCCGCGTAAGTTTCTTCACCCATAGAGGCGATTCGCTTAATGTAAGCATCCCTATTTTTACGTAACGTCTCATACGACGGGTGAGCCTCATCAGCGGCAATAACCTCTGCCGCCGCCTGTGCGCCCGCACGGTACGAACGGTTAGCCTTCATTAACTCTAACGCCTTCGCCTTATTCGCGGGGTTTACGGAGCCATATTCAGGCTTAGCAACCTTCGCAATGTTCGTGAAAGATACATCAACAGAACTCCACATTGAAATAGGCACGGAGGGCTCCTCCGCTTGGATATTGAAAGCCGCCCTAGTCTCTGGCGTAAAAAGGGAACCCGCGTATTCCCCGGTCACTGCGGCGGCTTCCGTCCGGTTCTTAAAATCGGCAATATACAGCGCCTTATCACGCGCCGGGATAAGAGAAGCCTGCTCCTGGGTAACCTCGGAGCGCGCCGGGAGACCATCATCAACAAGGCGCTTCACAGCTGTATCCTGTTCTGTGGCAAGCAACGCTTCAGCTAAACTATTATAATGTTTCAGTTTAATACCTTGCTTACGGTAGGCGCACCTATCCTCGCCTTCACACTTCCCCGGTTTCCCGTTAGGGGAGATATGCCAACACTTCATTTTTATACTTATTTTCCTTGAACTTCAAATCTTTAAATAAACATATTCTCTACACGTGCTTGAAAGATGCCCCCTAAAAACCTGAACATCAGCCAGGTATTTAGGGGACATCTTATATCAAGAGCTTATCTCCCAAAAAGCAAGTAAGCAACTTCTTCAACTAAAACCTTATATCAAAGAAGTCGGCTACTTCTTCTTAACTGTAGCAGACGCTGTAGGAGTGGGCTTCGGGGTGACTAGCGGGACGTTCTCGCCGTCTGTCGTGTAGTTGGAGCAACGCGGCGTAATCTTAACCGTAACCTCAATATTATCCACATGTAGACCTTCAGGACGCTGTTCATCCGTGAAAATAAGAGCACACTCACGGTAAACCTGCTTAGCCGGGTTGCTGAAATCCTTAAACACAGGAACACCTGATGAAGACATGTAAGAATAAACATACGGCATACCCGCATCGTCGCCATGCCACTGGCGGAGCTGTTCCTCATCTACAGTAAGGCGGCTAAGAGTATAGTCGGCAATAGAGACCTTACGTTCCGTATGGTCTTTCCAGCCAATATAAGCGGCACTAGAACAAATGACTAGTGCCAGCACGCCGAAAACTGCGAGGGACTTCTGCTGGGTTCGGAGAACCGAATAGAAGAGACGCATACTCTTGCGGGCAGAGAACTCAGATTTATCAGCTTTAGCGAAAGTGATTAGGAGAATGTCTCCAATAATAAAGATAAGAGGGAACACGGCAAGGATTACCAGAGCGGCAATCCAGAGGACGGGTTTAGTTGATTCGTATGCAGTAATAAACATGGGCTAAAGAATTAAAGAAGTGGGTTAAATGTGGATGATGTTAAAAGATGTGAGCGTCACGAGGACACCAGCGCCCCAGAACAACGCGCATGCGGGCGCGGCAATCAAGAAGCCGCGCATAAAATCTTTCCCATAAGACATCTCAGGAATAGCTACAGGTTCAGACGTTGAAACGTGATTAACGGGCATTGTAATTCTCCCAAGGGTAATTATCGGCGTGGTTGCGGGCGTGAACATAAACAGGCTTCGGGGCATTGAGCTTACCGGCGTTACGTGCAAGGGCGCGAGTGACGTTAGGGTAGCCGTCTGCGGAAGTACCAGGGTAATAATCAGACGTAGTAGTCGGACACATAGCGAAAGCGCGCACCCATGCGCTCTTTACAGCTTTAAGAAAATTCAAGAGAGTAACCTTTCAATAAAAACAATAATAGACGTACTTTAGCACATGTTCCTAACATATAGCAAATTACGGTATGTGATACGCCTTAGCGACACGGTATCTACCGAGACATAAACGGCGCTATACAGGATTATAGAGGGCAAACCACCCTCGTACCAACAAACAGTAAGGCTTGAAACCTGTGGCTATTAAGTTCAACACTCTCCACTACGCAGGCACCTCTGGCAACCCCGCCGACAAAGCAGGCGTAAACGGAAACATCATCTGGGTTCTAGATGTAGCAACACCCCTCTGGGAATCAGCATTTACCGATAATGACGCAACGTTCGCAATTGAAAAGCTACACGAAGCCCTCTCAAATGTTGCTGTAACCTCCAGCACCTCACTCCGCGACTTCTTGACTACCGGCATCCGCACGGCTCGTGAAGAGATTGAGCGCCAGTATTCTGACTTCTTCCGCGTAAGCCCGCAGTACCAAGTCACTTTCTCTGTCGCTGTGGCGCGCGTAAACGAAACGGAAGTTGAATACCTCCTGCTGGGTGATAACATCCTCGAGTATGAGCTGGAAATCGGTGGACATGTGGCACGCTCCCTTATTAAAGACCACCGTATCGACCCGTATAAGGCGGCAAACAAAGCTCTTATTGCCAATGTTGTAAAGGACGGCAAGCGTGAGGAAGCATACGAGGAGGAAGTCCTAGAGATTTACCGCGAGGCACGCCTTATGGCTAACACGCCCGGCGGCTACCCCATCGCAAGCTTCGAGGTTTCCGACCTTGACGAAGCTCTAGAAGGCGTGTTCTTCACTACTACTCAGGATATTCCATTTACGCTGGCGGTCTATACGAATGGTTTTGAGCGTCGCCTGCCTGGTGGTTACCCGGCACGTGACTACAGTGCGTTCATTGAAGCTATCAAGTATGACGAAGCTGAGCATGAAGGAGCTGTAGCTTTCGCGTCTCGTGACTAAAAAATAATTATATAAAGAAATAAGGTGGCGCCCCTCAGATTATTTTCTCTGAGGGGCGCCACCTTATGTGTGCATAAAGCTAAATGTTATATCAAACCACTAGCGGTCATCACGTGAGAAACGGTGACGAACACCCATAAAGAGTGCGGCAACAAAAGCGCCGAAACCCAGCCCGATAATCTGAGCCTGAGAGCTTGAACCAACATCGTGACCCGTCTTAGCCTCTACCGGCGCATCAGGCTTACCAGATTCATCAGATACAGGCTGTTCAGGCTTAGGAGAAACCGTAGCTGTATCAGAGGTACCAACATTCTTACTAGAGTCCTCATTAGCGGGTTTCTCGGCGGCAGGCGCGGTAGCTTCACTCTTCGGGTCTGCTGTTTCCGGCTCACCATTTACAGAACCCTTATACTCGGGGTCATCCTCACGAACAGCAGGCTC
>ERZ773061.876-NODE-876-length-11658-cov-3.189261_pt1 | contig 11658 bp, 6 predicted proteins | sample MGYA00580627_ERZ773061 | MGnify/ENA primary metagenome ERZ773061 (study PRJEB29015, sample SAMEA2738119) | human oral metagenome | biome: human oral; feature: human-associated habitat; material: saliva | place: China | collected 2223 ...
ACCGTGGATATGTTTGATATTACATTCCTTACAAAGATGCTGTTTTGAGAGAGGAAGCAATACAGCATGGTCCATTGTCTGATAACAGACAAGGAAGATTCCTACGTGTAACTCCTACCTTTCCAATTGCTTTATCCACTATTATGAATATTGTACGTTATCAAACAAAAGTGCAGAGAAATAACTGTAGTATAGAACGTTTATACATATTCAAGGCTACCACTGTTTTATAGTTATCCATAAAGCTATTTTCATTTTTGACATTATAAAATTATTAATATACCTTTTTCAGAAACTTTTGGATATATTTTAACATCAACAATTCAAAAAAAAGGGAAAAGCACTTACGATACAAAATATTTCAGTATCTTTGTTCTCTACATCATAACACTATATCACCATATAGGAATTACAATAATCAAACAATCAATAGAACTCTCATAAAATATGATAATGAACAAAATATTTCATTTAGCAATTATGGCTAGCTTTGCATTATCAGCAAACGCCACTGACATAAAAGAAGGGCTTACCATCTGGTTTGATAGACCTACAACGTTAGCAAACAAAGCTATTTGGTGGGGAAACAAACCTGAGAAGTGGAAAGACGGAAACAAACCAATATCAGCAGGTGATACAGCTCAAAACCCAGATGCCGATTGGGAGTCTCAATCTCTTCCCCTTGGAAACGGCAGCTTAGGTGCAAATATTATGGGTTCTATAGAGGCTGAGCGCATCACCTTTAACGAAAAAACATTATGGCGTGGTGGTCCCAACACGTCAGCAGGTGCCGATGCCTATTGGAATGTGAACAAGCAGTCTGCACATTATTTAAAAGAAATCCGACAGGCATTCATTGAGGGCGATGAAAAGAAGGCAGCACTGTTAACACGCAAGAACTTTAATAGTACCGTTCCTTATGAATCGTGGAAGGAAAAGCCTTTCCGCTTTGGTAACTTTACAACCATGGGCGAGTTCTATATAGAGACAGGGTTGAGTTCCGTTGGGATAAGCGAGTATAAACGTGCTCTTTCTTTAGATTCAGCATTGGCTGTGGTACAGTTTAAGAAAGATGGTGTGAGATATGAGCGTAACTATTTCATCTCCTATCCGAACAATGTTATGGTTGTTCGTTTTAAGGCAGACCAACCAGGTAAGCAGAATTTGGTATTCAGTTACGAAACAAATCCTGTATCGACTGGTAAGATGGAAGCAGACGGGAACAATGGTTTAGTGTTTAAAGCACATCTTGACAACAACCAAATGGAGTATGTAGTCCGCATCAAGGCTCTAAACCAAGGAGGTACTATCAATAATGATAATGGTAAATTAACTATCAATGGTGCCAATGAAGTAGTCTTCTTGATTACCGCTGATACAGATTATAAAGTCAACTTCAATCCAGACTATAAGAACCCAAGAACATACGTCGGTGTAAATCCGTCTGAAACCACAGCTGCATGGATGAAAAAAGCAGTAGCACAAGGTTACGATGCTTTGCTTAAAGCACACTACAAAGATTATGTTTCATTGTTCAACCGAGTTTCTTTGACGTTAAATAGTGAACAAAGAACTTCAGACATCCCTACCCCACAGCGTTTGATAAACTATCGTAATGGTAAGGAAGATTTTTATTTAGAAGAGCTATACTACCAGTTTGGCCGCTATTTACTGATTGCTAGTTCAAGACCTGGCAATCTACCTGCAAACTTGCAAGGTATCTGGCATAACAATGTAGACGGCCCATGGCGTGTAGACTATCACAATAATATCAACATACAGATGAACTATTGGCCAGCGGGATCGACAAACTTGTCTGAATGTACACTCCCACTGATAGACTTTATCCGTACATTAGTTAAACCCGGTGAAAAAACAGCTCAAGCTTATTTCGGTGCAAGAGGTTGGACTGCTTCTATCTCTGGTAATATTTTTGGATTTACAGCTCCATTGGAAAGTGAAGATATGTCTTGGAACTTCAACCCGATGGCTGGTCCGTGGCTTGTTACTCACGTGTGGGATTACTACGAATATACACAAGATAAGAAATTCTTAAAAGAAGTAGGCTACGACCTTATCAAGAGTAGTGCCATCTTTGCTGTAGATTACCTATGGAAAAAGCCAGACGGAACTTACACCGCAGCTCCTTCAACTTCCCCTGAACATGGCCCAATTGACGAAGGAACAACCTTTGTTCATGCTGTTATCCGTGAAATACTAATGAACGCCATCGACGCGTCAAAGGTCTTGGACATAGATAAAAAGGAGCGTAAACAATGGGAAGAAGTCTTAAAAAGAATCGCACCTTATAAGGTGGGACGTTATGGACAATTGTTAGAATGGTCGAAAGATATTGATGATCCAAACGATCAGCACCGACATGTAAACCATTTGTTCGGATTGCATCCAGGACATACAATTTCGCCAATCACAACTCCAGCATTAGCAGAAGCATCAAAGGTTGTTCTTAATCATCGTGGTGACGGAGCTACAGGATGGAGCATGGGATGGAAACTCAACCAATGGGCACGTCTACATGATGGAAATCGTGCATATAAACTCTATGGAAACCTGCTAAAGAATGGTACACTAGATAATCTTTGGGACACGCATCCTCCTTTCCAAATCGATGGAAACTTTGGTGGAACAGCAGGTGTAACCGAAATGCTAATGCAAAGTCACATGGGCTTCATCCACTTACTTCCTGCACTACCAGATGTATGGAAAGATGGAGAGGTGAAAGGTCTTTGTGCCAAAGGTAACTTTGAATTAGACATTTGCTGGAAGAATGGCATTTTAAAATCTGTTACTATTCTTTCAAAGAATGGAGGCAACTGTGAATTGAGATACAAAGAAGACAAGTTTGTATTGAAGACAATCAAAAATAAGTCCTACACATTGAATTATGTCAACGGAAAGTTTGTACAAGAGAACTAATTATTAAGTGAATTATCTTGTAAAGAAGAAAAAGGAATCTGCTCAATAACAGATTCCTTTTTTGTTTCCTACAAAATAGAAAATTATACATTGTCTAACAAATGTGCATAACTTGAGTTCCAATTAAGCTTTGGGGATTGGCTTACAATTATTAACAAAAGTATATTTGCACAATGACAGCAAAAAAAGAATTATTCAGTAAATCCTAATCAAACCTGAACTCGGGATAAGGAATTTATAGAGGCTGGCAAAGCTCGCCTTGATAGTGATACCGGCCGTGAAGCAACAAGTGATGAGGTAAAGGAACTTCGTCAGGAAAATACGAGAAACGATAAAACAAAATTCCATTAACAGAAGTTTTTTTTAATAAAAAACAACAAGGTATAAAGTTAAATAACTATATTTGTAGTTGTGCACTTTTATTTGACAACGTACAATCTGTACGATGCTGAGTATGGAGACGAAGTATTGGATTATTATGGAATAAGGGAGTGGGTAGAGTCACTTCCCAAACGTAAAATATCTCTTATGATACTTCAAAACTATACAATTATAGGACTCTAAGCGAGTAACTGGGGTAAAAACTTTACTCTACTTGAAAGATATTTACTATAAAATAGAATCATTATGCGCAAAACTCTAAAATTATTACTCATATTGAGTGCAATTATTATGACAGCCTGCCATAATAATGAACAGGAAATAGATATTAGTTGGACACAAGAAGCAGCAAGAATAGTTCACGGTGGCATCAAGACTAATTTTGAACATAAAACAATCTCTCTTGATTTCTCTGCGGATACTCAAATTAAGTTATCAAGTTCATCAAGTGAAAACTGGATAAAACCGACCGTTATTTTTTCTAATGGGAAAGGGCAATTGAGCATTGAAATCTTGGAAAATAATACTCTTTCATCAAGAGAGGGAAATGTTATTTTCATAGTGCAGGGAACGATTGTTACTATAAAGGTTTTTCAAGATGGTAATCCAAAAGTTAGTACAGATAAAAAAATCTATTATCAAGGATCTGATGGTGGTAATGTCGAAATTCATGTAAAAGCAAAGGGAGAGTTATCCGCAGGAATTTCTCCTACTGATTGTAAATGGGCAAAAGTGGTTAAGACTATTCCAAGTGGTGACAATGAATACGCAATAACGGTTGCCATTGATAAAAATGAGGGATTAGGTAGAGTTGCTTCTGTTGATTTTAAAGTCAATGGGAAAACTGCAAATCAGGATTGTGGTCCATGTCTGGTTCAGGAGCCTGCACCTTTTACTAACACAACGACCATAATATGTGAGAAACCAGGCTGTTTACAAGTGCTCATGGGAAATGATTTAACCAATCTTCGACGTATCAGATCGCTTAAATTAATAGGTAATATTAATGGTCTTGATTTTATCTTGTTGAGAAATTTATTCATGGATACAAATGAAAGCCTATACCAATATCCTGTAGATATAGACCTCTCTGAATGTAATATAGTTGCAGGTAATCAAAATCCATATGAGTATTTCGGTTGGCACTCATCTAAAATATTTGAAGATGTTTTTATGTATGATGAGATACCATCGGGAGTTTTCAGTAATGCTACTAATTTGAAGAGCATTATTCTCCCTAAAAATCTAAAAATAGTTGGTTATTCTGCTTTTGCTGGGTGTAAAAGCCTTAAGACAATAGATATCCCTGCTGATGTAGAGGAAATTAATAGTAAAGCATTTTATGGATGTATTAAACTGCAAGATATCAAACTTATATCTAACGTAAGCCTTACCTCCATTGGAAATCAAGCTTTCACGACAAAATCTACATTGAATGAACTAACAATTCCAGCTACAGTTGTTAATATGGGAGTTGAAGCCTTCTTAGGTTGTTCTGTTTCAAAACTTCACCTTAAATGGTTAGAACCTCTTGAGATTCGCATAGTTCCTAAAGTTGAAGGTTGTACTCTCTACGTGCCTCAAGGCACTGCAGCTATTTATCGTAAAACACGGAATTGGTCTAAATTCTCCAATGTCATAGAGGAGTAAATTATAAGGCAAAGAAACTCATCTGCTTATATGGCCCCCAAATGCCTAATCATTGAATAGGAAAATTACTTTTTCTGCAATCCTCTCAAAATAGGCGAACCATGATTCTAAGAAAACAACAAGACACTATGGATTTTACTCTAAGACTATAAAATAAGAAAGAAACGCAAATCAAAAATAGAACTAGCGTACTAAAGATATAAGAACTAAATGAAAATATTTCTAGTAGCACAAAAGAGCATTACTAAAACATGCTCTCAATTCACTATAGCACTTTAATATTACTACATTTTCAACGGCTCTTTAGCCTGTTTTACAACCCAATATATCTCATCAAAGTTAAGTACCCGCCCAATTTTTCCTATAGGACTGATCTTTATAATATGAGGATGTTTCAAATAACGGGAGAGAACAGCATAATCTATATAAAATATTTATAGCCCTTACGCTCAACTGATGGGCGTACAGAGTCATATCCTTTACTTTCTGCATATTTCTTCGCTATGTTATTGTAATCTACCATTCCTCCATTTATATTTAGTTATAACACATATCGAGCTGTAAACAGAATTACTATGTTAGCATTTTTAATCATCAAATACCCATTTTGTCTATTTATTTACCCTCTCGTGACCTTGATATTGTTTTTAATACCAACTTTTGATGTTAGAAAAACAAGAAGAAATAAGTCTGCATTGTAAACATTACACATTATATATAATCACCAAGCTATCTCATAACTCCAAAAACTCTATTAGTTGAGCAATCTTACTTTTCAGTTCTTCTAAGTCTATAAAGCGAGAACCGCGATAAACTTCCTTGCCATCTAATATAAGTAATACGGTTGGACCTGCATATACAAGGAAGCGACTAGCAATCAAAGGCTCCTCTGTTATGTCTGTGTAAAATGATAATAGCTGAGGATAGTTCTCTACTAATCGTTCTACTTTACCATGCATAACATTGCAGACACCACAATCGGGAGCCTTAATATAAAATAAGCACAGACGGTTCTTACTGATAACCTCTTCTATGTTGGTGATATTTGTCAGATGGTTCATTTATTCTTATTTCGTATTATAATTGTACGTTGTCAAACAAAAGTGCACTATTGCAAATATAGTTATTTTATTTCAATCGTCCTTCGTTTTATTTGCATTAATTGCATTATAGACATCATTTATAAAAACAATATGATGAAATATCAAACAAAGTAACTATATTTGCAGTTGTGCATTTAAGTTAATATAAAAAGATAACAAACATCACACACTCATTATTTTATTAATAAAGAAAATAAACTGAAATGAATAAAATACAATACCTCATTATGGCACTATTTCTTTTTTGTGCTACAGCCGTTAAGGCGCAATCTTTCGTTACAGTAAAGGACGGAAAGCTCTATCGTGACGGTAAACCCTACACCTTTATTGGAACAAACTATTGGTATGGCGCCATACTGGGTTCAAAAGGAAAGGGCGGAAACAGAAAAAGACTGAACCGTGAACTAGACGAAATGAAGCGCCTAGGCATAAACAATCTGCGCATTTTGGTGGGTAGTGACGGCGAAGAAGGAATTAAATGGAAAGCATCTCCTGTGCTACAGCCTTCTCCAGGCGTGTATAACGATACCATATTAGATGGTCTCGACTATCTAATGTTACAGCTTCAACGTCGTGGAATGGTAGCTGTGCTCTACCTAAACAACTCTTGGGAATGGAGTGGTGGCTATGGTTTTTACCTCGAAAACGCAGGTGGAGGTAAGGCACAACAGCCTAACGAGGTGGGATATTCTGCCTACGTTAAGTACGCATCGCAATTTGCTACCAATCAAAAGGCGCAACAACTCTTCTTCAATCACGTCAATTTCATTCTCAAACGCACCAATCGCTACACGGGAAAGCCCTACACAGACGATCCTACTATCATGTCATGGCAGATTTGTAACGAGCCACGTGCATTCGATAAGGCTGCACTTCCACAGTTCGAAGCATGGTTAGCTAAGACTGCATCCATAATGAAGAGTATTGACAAGCGACATTTAGTGAGCATAGGTTCAGAAGGAGCGTTTGGTTGTGAGGTTGATTATGATTCATGGCAACGCATCTGTTCTGACCCAAATGTAGACTATTGTAACGTACATATTTGGCCTTACAATTGGGGTTGGGCTAAGAAAGACTCGCTAATGCTAAATATGCAACGTGCCAAAGACCTCACAAAAGAGTATTTAGACCGCCATTTGGATATCTGTGCTAAGATCAACAAGCCTCTAGTTATGGAAGAATTTGGTTATCCACGAGATGGTGTTTCTTTCTCTAAGCAATCATCTACCACTGCTCGAGACGCCTATTACAGCTATGTATTCTCGCTTTTAGCAGACGACTTAGCCAAGGGCGGATACTTACAGGGTTGTAACTTCTGGGGTTGGGGAGGTCATGCGCAACCCAAACACGAACAATGGGTACCTGGAGACGACTACATGTGCGACCCACCACAAGAGCCACAAGGCCTTTACTCGGTGTTCTCTACAGACAAGTCTACCATTAATATCATAAAAGCAGGTATCGCTAACTTGCCCAAGCGCAAATAATCGATACGACGAATACTCCCCCTATCCTTTTCTTTAAAGGGATTATCCAGACATTTCGACAAAGCGAAAAGTGCTGAAAGAGCACTATCAATAACATCAATAGCCACGCAAAGTTTAAATTTGCGTGGCTATTTTTCGTTTTGTTCAATGACTATTTTAGTGTCTTCAATCACTACAAAAACATGGTTTTACGTTCGATAATTAAAACATTTTTTCTATGAAACCCATAAAATGGGGGCAATGAAAGAAATTATATAAATAATCTTCTCTGTGACTATCTTGCAGTTTTAGACCATGAATTAGGTAGTTTAGAATTCGAGAATCGAAGAAATTTCATGTCTACAAAGGTTTTTTCTAACTTTAATTCTTTTCGTAAGTCCTTTCTAAGCTGATTCAATAATTCTAATAGTGACCCAGAATGGTTTCTAGCCATTTCTTCTGCAAACTTCTGTGCTAGTTCAATCTGTCTTGTTGTCCCAAATAGTTGAATATTAGCAATTGCTATTTCTACATCTGTATTATATCTGTTATCTTCTCTACAAGATGCTCTTTCTAACTTTTCCCATGCATCAATTAAGTATTTTATTGTTACTTCTTTCTTCTTGAAAGTAATATTCTGATAAATAGCCAAGAAGTAGGTTACTACTGCGCCAAGAATTACAATTGTAATTTGGGGTACTAAAGTCTCATTCATACTTTATTTGTGTTTGTTTTAAAATATATAATAAATACAAAATGATTATCAACAAAAACAATCTCTCTTTTTCATTTGTAGACAGACTCTCTTTCCGTTTTCGCAACGAAAGCTATTCATTTCCACTTTCATCGTTTGCATTAGAACACAAGATTCTGTGGGAAGATTTATTTCGACACGATCTCTTATTTTTAATAAGGCTAATATATGCAACTCATAACAAAAGTACCTAATCTTTCAAAAGAATGAGCCTATACTATTGTTTTTACAAAAATATAAATCAATAATAAAAAAAACAAATAAAACAATAAAAAAACAACATGAAGCATATACTTATAATGTCATTACATTATATAAAACAAGATTAACTTAACTAATCACAGACGTGTTCATCCTCGCAAAACCTTCCCCCTATATCGACAAAAGGAACAAAGGTGGACTTCCCCCTCACCCCACCTTCGAAGCACCACGAAGGAAGTCGGGAATGAGGACAGGTGCAGAGCCATTCTCAATAGATAGCTTTGAGAGTTCAGCAATGCAACACCACTCAGCCAAGTCGTATACATCCATATCCAAAGGCAGGCCTTGTTGCAGACATTGAGCCAAGCGCAAGTCCATAAAGTACGACATTCCGCCACGTGAATCGAGTTGTTTAGCTATATTCATTGTTTCTTGCGAGAAGGCAGGGGTATAGCGATTGAGCAGCGTTTCTATTTGCGAAGCAGTCAAAGGCATGTTGTTATTGTCGAGTTCAAGTTCCAATTTAGCGACAGACTCGGGACTTAGTAGCATTTCGGGAATAGGATATTTGGCAACATATCCTTGTGTTCCAACCGCCTGAAACATACGATTATAAGGACGTGGAGTCATTACATTATGCTGAATAAGAATGGTTTTGCCCTTCACCGTGCGTATCATTGTAGACGTTTGGTCGCCATTAGCAAAACTATTGCAAGTCTCCCCCATCACCTTTTGATAGGTCTGTTCACCTAAAAAAGCATCAGTCTGCATCGCTGTGAGATAGTGCATGCGATCGGTTCGGTGTATATCAAGCAACCTACAAGCAGGTCCTATGCTGTGTGTGGGGTAAACATCACCACAATTTCGACTGGTATATTCCATGCGCCAAGGCGTCCAACGATTGCCAAGAGGGTGAGCATAACCACCCTCCACATGCACCAGTTCGCCCAATAATCCCTCTCGAACCATCTCAAGAACAGCCATTTCAAAATGATCGTACACCGCATTCTCGAGCATCATACAATGTTTTTGCGTGCGTTCAGCCGTGTCTACCAACGTCCAAATATCCCTTAAAGTGAGAGCAGCAGGCACTTCCACCGTCACACACTTACCTTGTTCCATCGCATAAACCGCTATTGACACATGCGAAACCCAATCGGTGCACACATAAACAAGGTCTATTGTCTGCTCTTTGCATAAGTCGAGGTAGCCTTTTTCGCCCCAATACACAGCAGGACGAGGCCTTCCTAATTGCTCTACATGCTGTGCAACCTCGTCAGCCACTTGCTTTGAAGCATCGCAAACCGCAACAATTTCTACATCAGGAATATGACACCAGCGTGTAACAGCCATCTGTCCACGTGCGCCCGCACCCACAAAAGCCACCCTTAAAAGAGGCATTGGGGCAAGAGTTAACGATAAAACATCACGCTGACCAGCCGAACGAGCTGGAATAAATGTTTCTAACGGACGTGTGACAGGCTTCAATTCCATTGTAATTGTGTTTTTTATTCTACTGCAAATATACCTAAAAAAGTGAGAAGAAGGAAAGATGAAAGGCGAAAAAGCAACTTAAAACATTTGCTTTATAAGTTGCATAAAATCAAATAGTTACAAAACACGCAACCAAAAGGCGTGCAATTGGCTTTCAAAAGGACATCAATTACACATTAAAAGGACTGCTATTAGACCTCAATTTGAATGTAATTAGCACACAAGAAAATAGTACCTAAACGAAGGCCAAAATCTTTTTCATACCCATTGCGCAAATTATCAGCTTCTACTTATCATTTTAAAGAAATTCGATATCTATATGCTCAAGTTTCATTATATTTGTATGCAGATATCTAAACAATCAATTTATACATGAAAAAAACTTTACTAATCGTTGCAACACTGCTGATGAATTACGTCGGCATGGCACAAACATCTTATCAACCAACGGCAGAAAATATTAAAGCACGTGAACAATTTCAAGACCAAAAGTTTGGAGTTTTCTTGCACTGGGGGCTCTATTCTATGATGGGTGTAACCGAATGGATTATGACCAACAGAGACATTCACTATCAAGAATATCCTAAATTGGCCAAAACTTTCTACCCTTCGGAGTTCGATGCCGATGCTTGGATAAGCGCGATCAAAGCTGCTGGAGCTAAGTATATCACCATTACCACACGTCATCACGATGGCTTCTCGCTCTTTAAAACTGCAACAAGTAGCTATAACTCAGTTGATGGCACTCCATTTAAGCGAGACATCATTAAGGAATTGGCTGAAGCTTGCAAGCGACACGGCATTAAGTTGCATCTCTACTACTCGCATTTGGATTGGGGAAGAGAAGATTATCCAGTAGGAAGAACGGGGCGTGGCACTGGAAGACCAAAAGAAAAGGCTAATTGGCCAAGCTACTTTCAATTTATGAACACCCAATTAACCGAGCTACTCACAAACTATGGCAAGGTAGGAGCGATTTGGTTCGATGGTTGGTGGGATCATGATAACGACGCAAAGCCTTTCGATTGGCAGTTAGAAGAGCAGTATGGCATCATTCATAAGCTACAACCACAATGCCTCATCGGCAACAATCACCACACAACTCCTTTCCCTGGAGAGGACATTCAGATATTTGAACGTGACCTACCAGGTGAAAACAAGGCGGGATTATCAGGACAAGACATCAGTCGTTTGCCTTTAGAATCGTGCCAAACCATCAACGAGCACTGGGGATATTCAATAACAGACAGCAACTATAAATCAGGAAAAGAATTGATTCAGATGCTTGTTCGGGCTGCAGGAAAGAACGCAAACCTACTTCTTAACATTGGTCCTGAACCCGGAGGAGCGCTTCCTTCATTGGCACTCGACCGCTTAAAAACTATCGGTGAGTGGCTGAATAAATATGGAGAAACCATCTATGGCACTCGTGGTGGTATCGTTGGTCCTCACGATTGGGGTGTTAGTACACAGCGTGGAAACAAACTTTATATTCATATTATGAACTGTATGGACTCTAGTTTGTTCATTCCAACAGGCAACCACAAGGTTAAATCTGCTGTTGTTTATGGCACTAACAAACGAGTTAACTTCACTAAGACGGGCAAGGGCATCACCCTTAACCTCGATACTGTGCCCAACGACATTGATTATATCGTTGAACTAAGTCTGT
>ERZ773061.884-NODE-884-length-11613-cov-6.781364_pt1 | contig 11613 bp, 10 predicted proteins | sample MGYA00580627_ERZ773061 | MGnify/ENA primary metagenome ERZ773061 (study PRJEB29015, sample SAMEA2738119) | human oral metagenome | biome: human oral; feature: human-associated habitat; material: saliva | place: China | collected 2223 ...
CAAAAGAAGCGGCAGAAGAAAAAGCAGAAGACTTTGAAGAAAAAGTAGAAGAAGCAAAAGAAGCGGCAGAAGAAAAAGCAGAAGACTTTGAAGAAAAAGTAGAAGAAGCAAAAGAAGCGGCAGAAGAAAAAGCAGAAGACTTTGAAGAAAAAGTAGAAGAAGCAAAAGAAGCGGCAGAAGAAAAAGCAGAAGACTTTGAAGAAAAAGTAGAAGAAGCGAAAGAAGCAGCTCAAGAAAAAGCAGAAGACTTCGAAGAGAAAGTAGAAGAAGCAAAAGAAGCGGCTCATGAAAAACTAGAAGATGCTAAAGAAGTAGCAGAAGAAAAAGCAGAAGACTTCGAAGAGAAAGTAGAAGAAGCAAAAGAAGCAGCTCAAGAAAAACTAGAAGATGCTAAAGAAGTAGCAGAAGAAAAAGCAGAAGACTTCGAAGAGAAAGTAGAAGAAGCAAAAGAAGCAGCTCAAGAAAAAGTAGAAGACTTTAAAGAAGAAGTAGAAGAAAAAGGATTCAGAGAAAGAGTTGCAGAAAGAGTAGAAGGCTTCAAAGATAATATGGGAAGTTTCAAAGAAAAAGTAGAAGAAAAAGCAGTTGATTTCAAAGAAGATGCTGTAGAAAAAGCTGAAGAATTTAAAGAATCTGCAGTTGACTTTAAAGAAGAAGTACAAGAAAAAGGATTTAAAGAAGTAGCTAAAGAAAAATTTGAAGATATCAAAGAAAAAGTAGAAGATGTTGAAGAATTAGCTGAAGAAAAAATAAAAGATGTTAATGGAAATGTAATTAACAAGGTTGATAATATTGATGATGAAATTGAAGATCTAGAGAAAAAACATGCTAAACCAAGAACTACATTAGATTCAATCGTATCTCTATTTGCAACAAAAGAAGATAAATAATAATATTTAAAAGAAGCAACGATAATTTAAATCGTTGCTTCTTTCTTTTTTATAATTATAGGTTCTTAGTAATATTTTTTTGAATTTCTTCAAATTCAGAAGGCTCAACTTTTTGTGGAGGCCATTTAACTTCTAAATTATCGAAATTAACATCTTTATCTTTATAACGAGGAACTATATGAAAGTGTAAGTGGAAGACGCTTTGTCCAGCATATTCTTCGTTATTTTGGAAAATATTAACACCATCGCATCCATAAGCTTCTTTTACAGCATTAGCAATCTTAGGTAGAACTCTACCGATATTTGCTGCTGTTTCAGGATCGCAATCAAAAATATTGCGACTATGTTTTTTAGGAATAACTAAAGTGTGTCCTTTAGTTATTGGAAATACATCTAAAAAGCTGTATACATGCTCATCTTCATAAATTTTATAACTTGGAATTTCTCCATCGATGATTTTTTCGAAAATTGTTTTTTCCATATTTATTCACTCCTTAGTATAAGTTTTTAAGTGTTTCAATAAGTAATTTTTTAAGGTTTACACTTATTTTTTGAGCTGTTTTTAATACATGTTCATGGTCGTGTTTTTTCTCTTGAATACCAGTGGCCATGTTAGTAGCGCAGGCTAATACAGCAACAGGAAGCCCAGCGTGATTAGCTGCAATAACTTCAGGAACAGTTGACATACCAACTAAGTCACATCCCATAGTTTTAAATGCTTGGATTTCTGCACGTGTTTCAAAGTATGGACCTTGGAAGAATCCATAAACACCACGATGTAACTTGATATCTAGTTTTTCAGCAGATGCTAAAAGATTATCTACTAAATATGGGTTAAATGGAGTAGTCATATCAACAAATCTCTCACCAAGGCGCGGATCGTTTTCTCCCATTAGAGGATTATTACTTACTAGAGAGATGAAATCATCTAGACAAACGATATCTCCTTCAGTAAAGTTAGTATTAATTGCTCCACAAGCATTTGTAATAAATAAACCTTTAGCTCCTAAGTGTTTTACAACGTATGTCATAAACGCAACTTCTTTCATTTTGTATCCTTCATAATAGTGAAGTCTACCATTTAATACAAGGACATTTTTACCTGAGATTTTTCCGAAAGTAAGTTTATTTGCATGTCCTTTAACATGATTTGAGCGTTTATTACCTGGGAAAAGAGGGATAGCCTCGTAACCAAGTTCTTGTTGTTCTTCAAGTTCTAAAGTAATTCCACTTCCTAGGACAACTGCGTAATCAATTGGCTCATTGAAATACTTCTTAATATAATTCGCAGTTTCCACAATATTTTCATAATAAGTCATAAATTTATCCTCCTGAAAATGCATTATCATTTTAATTATATCATAAAAAATTAAGGAAATATATAAAATTAAAGTGTTTTTTCAAGACTATTTGTTTAAAAAATTTAATAATTTTTAGCATTTATAATAATTTTGAACAAATATATTGAAATCGCTTTTATTTTATGTTATTGTTTAATTAGTACATAAAAATAGGAGGTCAGTATGAAAAAGTTACGTACTATTATTGCAATGTTAATTGCGTTATCACTAATTATAGTAGGATGTTCTTCTAAAAATAAAAAATCAGAATCAAATACTGAAGACAAAAGTGCCTACAAAATAGGAGTTGTTACAGGTGAAGGCGGAGCTAAGGATAAAAGTTTCAACCAAGCTAACGTAGAAGCAATTCAATCATGGGCTAAGGCTAATGGAGCTAAAGAGCCTGTTGTTGTTGAATCAAAAAATCAATCTGATTTAGCTGTAAACCTTCAAAATGCAGCAAAAGTTTCAGATATTATTTCTCTAGCTGGATATGAATTCGAAAAAGAATTACCAAAAGTTGCAGAACAATACAAAGATAAAAAATTCATGTATGTTGACACTTATGTTGATGCCCCAAATATTGCATCACTTATCTTTAAAGAGCAAGAAGCAGGTTATCTAGCTGGATATGCAGCTGCATTACAATCTAAAACTGGTAAAGTTGGATTTATTGGAGGAACTAAAACTCCACCAGTAGAAAGATTTGGTATTGGATTTGTTCAAGGTGCTAAGGCAGCTAAGAGTGATATTAAAATCATGTACAACTACAGCGGAACATTTTCAGATACAAATAAAGGTAAAACATTAGCTGCAACTATGTATGATTCAGGTGCAGATGTTATCTTCGTTGCAGCGGGGAATACAGGTAACGGTGCTATCTCAGAAGCAAAAGAACGTGGTAATCTTGATATGTCTAAGGATGGAGAAATTAAACACTGGGTTGTTGGTGTGGATAAAGACCAATATGAAGAAGGTATCTTTAAAGGAAAAGATAAAGATGGAAAAGAATACCAAAAATCTGTAATCTTAACTTCAGCTGTTAAAAATATCGAAGTAGCAGTAACAAAAATCTTAAATGAAATTAAAGAAAATAAATTTGAAAAAGGTGAACATATTTTCGGTATTAAAGAAAATGGTGTAGGACTGCCAAAAGAAAATCCAAACCTAAGTGATGACAATAAAACTAAAATTAATCAAACTATTGAAGAACTTAAATCAGGTAAGGTAGAAGTAGTAGAAACTGGTGATGAGCTAAAAGCAAAAGGATTAGCTACTAATTTAGAAGGTGAACTATAATAAAAATAAAAGATCTCGCTAAAGAAATTTAGTGAGGTCTTTTAATTAATACAAAGTAGTTATAAAAATTTTATCAAAAAGGTGTATTAATTTGAAAAATAGTATAAATTATAGTTATGAAAATGCTTTAATTAGTTATAGATATGTATATATAAGAACATGAAAAATGAACATTAACTTTATAAAAAGATGATAATACGCTTAAATTTCACTTAATACGAACAATAATAAAAGTATTTTTTTAAAAAGTAATAAAATGTTGATATTTATACAATTATGTGGTATTATTTAGGTATAAACAATATACAAAAATAAATAAAGGAGATTATTTGTTTATGAAAAAGATATTTTCATTAATCGCTGTTATTTTATCAGCAGCACTTATCTTTGTAGGATGTTCTTCTAAAACTGAGAAAAAAGAAGACTCATCTTCAAAATCTGATTTAAAAATCGGAGTAGTTACTGACGAAGGTGGAGCAAAAGATAAAAGTTTCAACCAAAGTAACGTAGAAGCTGTTAAAGCTTGGGTAGATAAAAACGGTGGTAAAGCATTAAACCCAATCGAAACTAAAAACCAAAGTGATATCGCAGCTAACTTACAAAATGCAGCTAAAGCAGCTGATGTTATTTCATTAGCAGGATTCTATTTCGAAAAAGAATTACCAAAAGTTGCAGAATCATTTGCAGATAAAAAATTCATCTTCATCGATGGAACTGTAGATAACAAAAACGTTGAATCTATTACATTTGCTGAACACGAAGCAGGATACTTAGCTGGATATGCAGCAGCTTTACAATCAAAAACTGGTAAAGTTGGATTTATCGGTGGAGCTAAAATCCCTGCAGTAGTTAAATTTGGTGTAGGATTTGTTCAAGGAGCTAAAGCTGCTAACAAAGACATCAAAATCGTATACAACTACAGTGGATCATTCAACGATACTAACAAAGGTAAAACTTTAGCAGCAACTATGTATGATGCTGGAGCTGACGTTATCTTCGTAGCAGCTGGTGGAACTGGAAGTGGTTCAATTAAAGAAGCACAAGAAAGAGCTACTAAAGATCTTAAAGAAAGCGGAGAAATCAAACACTGGATCGTTGGTGTAGATAAAGACCAATATTCTGAAGGTGTATTCAAAGCTAAAGATAAAGATGGAAAAGATGTAGAAAAATCTGTAATCTTAACATCTGCTGTTAAACGTATCGATGTTGCAGTAACTCAAGTATTAGATGCTATCAAAGCTGGTAAATTTGAAGGTGGAAAAGCTAAAGTATTCACTATCAAAGAAGATGGTGTAGGTCTACCTGCTGAAAATCCAAACTTAAGCAGTGATATCAACAACAAAATTAAAGAAGTTGTAGAATCACTTAAATCTGGTAAAGCAACTGTAGCTGCTGAAGCAGATAAAGTAACAGATAAAGCAAATATCGAAGGTGAACTATAATTTTTAAAATTATAATTCAAAAAAAGGTCTAGTATTATACTAGGCCTTTTTTATTGAAAAATTTTTTAAAAAAGCTATAAATTTGCAAACGTAATTATTATTTTTTAAAATGTGAATAATTAAAAAAATTTTCTACAATATTAAGCTTTGAAAAATTTTGGAAATAACTATGAAAACACAATGATATTATGCAGTTTTTATAGTTTTAATTTTTATAATTATAATATTGATAAATAATATAAAATTAATTAACAGAATCATACTAAAATGCTATACTAGATTGCAAAAATATATTATAATAGATAAGTAACAATATACAAAAGAGAGGTAAATATATGTACGCTATAGAAATGCTAAACATAACTAAAAAGTTTGGTGACTTCTACGCAAATAAAGACATTACTATTCAGGTGAAAAAGAACGAAGTTCATGCATTGCTTGGTGAAAATGGTGCTGGTAAATCTACGTTGATGTCCGTTCTTTTTGGTATGTACCATCAAGAAGAGGGTGTCATTAAATTAGATGGGAAAGAAGTTGACATTAAAGACCCTAAACATGCTAATCAGCTTGGGATCGGTATGGTTCACCAACACTTTAAATTAATTAAAAACTTCACTGTTGCTGAGAATATCATCTTAGGAATGGAAGAAGTAAAAGGCGGAAAAATCGATTTAGATTCTGCTGCTAAAAAAATTACAGAACTATCTAAAAAATATGGATTAGAAGTAGACCCGAAAGCCTTAGTAGGTGATATTACAGTTGGGATGCAACAAAGGGTAGAAATTCTGAAAATGTTATATAGAGATGCTAATATTCTTATCTTTGACGAACCTACAGCGGTTTTAACTCCTGCTGAAATTAAAGAATTTTTAGCAATTCTTAAGAATCTTCAAGCAGAAGGGAAAACTATCTTATTAATCACTCATAAACTTAACGAGATTATGGCAGTAGCTGATCGTTGTAGTATTATTCGTCGTGGTGAATACTTCGGAACTGTAGAAGTAGCAGACACAACAAAAGAAAAACTTGCTAGTCTTATGATTGGTAAAGATCTAGAAATTATTAAATATGAACGTTCTAGAGAAGGTAAGAAAAAAATATTAGAAGTATCTGGTCTTTATGCAGATACTGAAGAGAAAAAAGATATACTTTCTGACTTCAACTTAGATGTTCGTGAAAGAGAAATCCTTGGTATTGCTGGGGTTGATGGTAACGGTCAACAACAATTTGTTGAAGTACTAAATGCTCTATTAAAAGAAACTAAAGGAAAAATTGTCTTTGATGGAAAAGACCTTGCTGGAGTTCCAACAGCAAAACGTAAAGAATTAGGTCTTGAAATTATTGCAGAAGACAGACACAAAGATGGATTAGTTCTTGATTTCAGTGTTGAAGAAAACTCAGTATTAGAAAACTACTATACAGAGAAATTTTCTTCACGTGGATTCTTGAAAAAACCAGCAATCTCTAAATTTGCTAAAGAGCTTTGTGAAAAATATGATGTGCGTAAAGCTGGTGATGAAAAAATTGCGGCTCGTAGTATGAGTGGTGGTAACCAACAAAAACTTATTATCGGACGTGCATTAGAATTAGATCCAAAATTATTAGTATCAACACAACCTACACGTGGACTTGATGTTGGTGCGATAAATGGTATTCATAAAATGTTAATCAATTACCGTGATAAAGGTAATGGAGTATTATTAATCTCATACGATTTAGATGAAATTCTAACATTATCTGACAGAATAGCTGTTATTCACAATGGTAATATAATTGATGTCGTAGATAATGATGAAAATGTAACTAAAGAACAACTAGGTCTTCTAATGGCCGGGGTTAAGAAGTAGAGAGGAGAGCGTATGTTAAAAAAAGTTTTAACTAATGCGGTGCTACCAATATTAGCTTCGTTTATTATAGGAGCAATTCTTATTTCGGCAATTGGAGCGTCGCCAGAAGATGTTTTAAGTGTTATTGGAGACATTTTTTCTGATTCAAACAGTATAGCAGAAATTTTTGTATCGACAATTCCACTTATTTGTACAGGTTTATCAGTAGCCTTTGCATTTAGAACAGGGTTATTCAACATTGGGGCAGAAGGACAATTTATTATGGGTGGTCTTTTTGCAGGTCTTGTTGCTATCAAAATGGAAGGAATGAATTTTTACTTAGTATTAATTTGTTCAATCCTAGCAGGTATTATTGTAGGTGGTATTTGGGCTGGTATCGCTGGTTATTTAAAAGCTAAATTCAATATCAGTGAAGTAGTTGTAACAATTATGTTAAACTATACAGCATTATACTTCGTACAATTCGCTGTTCCTAAATTTATTAAAGGAACAAATGATATTATTTCTAAACCAATCGTTGCAGAAGATGGTACAGGATATTTACAAAATAGTCTTATAGAAGGAATCTTTAGTAACCACCGTTTAGGTACAGATTTATTCTTTGCAATTTTTGGAGTAATTATTTTCTATATCGTTATGGAAAAAACAGTATTTGGTTACGAACTACGTTCTGTAGGTTATAACGCAAATGCATCTAAATTCGTTGGTATGAAAGTTAATAGAAATACAATCTTATCTATGGCTATTTCTGGTGCATTTGCAGGTCTAGGTGGAGCTCTTTACAACATGGGGCCGGTTGGACAAGTAGTAGCAGGTTCTACATTCCAAGGATATGGATACATGGGTATCGCCGTAGCACTTATTGGTGCTAATACAGCTCTAGGTTCATTACTAGGAGCATTACTATTTGGATTCTTAGGTGTATTAACACCTCAATTATCATTTGTTGGTATTCCAAAAGATATCGCAAATATTTTAATCGGATTAATCGTTCTATTTGTAGCTGCTAAATCAATCTTTGATTTCAAATTCTCTAAAAAAGCAGCAAGCAGTAAAAAGAAAGGAGATAAATAGATGGATACAATATTATCACTATTAGACTCAATGTTGCAATATACAGTACCTATACTTATCGCAGCAATAGGTGGTTTCTATTCTGAAAAGAGTGGGGTTGTAAATATTGCACTTGATGGTTTCGTAATTTTCGGTTCATTTGTTGCTTCTTTCATAGCATTAAGCGCATTTGGAGGATCACCTACATTTGGTGAATTAGTACTTTGCTTATTAGCGGCAACAGCGTGTGGAGGAATTCTTTCATTAATTCACGCATTTATCAGTATTAACTTAAAAGCTGACCAAGTTATCTCAGGTACAGCGATTAACTTAATCACGCCAGCTATCGCATTATTCTTAGTAAACCACTTTAACGGAACTTATGAATTATTATTAGCTAGTGGATTCCCAAGATATACAATACTTGGTAATTTTACAGTTTATCCAACAATCATTATAGCTATTATCCTAGTTTGCGTTACTTACTACGTTATCTATAAACGTCCATTTGGATTAAGATTACGTTCTGTAGGGGAAAACCCACAAGCAAGTGACTCATTAGGATTAAACGTATTTAAATATCGTTATATTGGGGTATTCATCTCAGGATGTTTAGCAGGTTTAGCAGGAGCAATCATCGCTACTACATTCAGCCAAGGGTTCAACGCAGCAATCACAGTATACGGATTCGGATACTTAGCATTAGCAGCACTTATCTTTGGTAAATATAACCCAATTACAATTACTTTAGCATCACTGTTCTTCGGTGGAACAAAAGTATTTGCTGAAAAAGTATCTATTTTAGCACCAGACCTACCAATTCCGGTATCATTCTGGAACATGTTCCCATTCGTAGCAACAATTATTGCGCTTATCGTATTTTCTAAGAAAACTTCTACACCAGAAGCTCTTGGTGTACCATACGATAAAGGTATGAGATAATTTTAAAAGCCTAAGAAAAATAGACTCTAAAACTAAAGGTTTAGAGTCTATTTTTGTATCCAAATATGGTATAATAAAGAGAACTAATATATGGAGGTCAGAAATATGAACAAGAAACTATTAGCTTTGCTTGCAACGGGTGCTTTAATAATAACTGGTTGTGCAACAAAAGGAAATGTAAAAAACAAAGAAGATGACAATAAAAAAACAGAACAATCAAATAACTCTTCAGAAGAGAAAAAGGAAGAAGATAATAATACAAATAAAGAACAAAGTTCTACAGAAACTACAGAAAATAAAGATAACAGTGAAAACACTGGTAATAATGAAAATAATAACAATAAAAACAACAGTGTAAATAGTGGAAGTAAAAATAACAATAATACGCAAACAGTAAAAACAGGTAATCATGATTTTGCTGCAGCAAAAAAATTAGTTGATATAGTAGGTGTTTCAGGTAATGACGTATCTAGATTATCATCTCAAACAAACTTACTTCACTGGCTTATTCAACCAAAAATTAAAACAACAAAAGCTGCAAATGGAGAAACATTATTTACAGTATCTAGTGCTGATTACTTAGATGCTATCAATGCAATTTCTTCAAAAACATACACTAAAGAAGAAGCAATTAACTTACTAAAAGGATCACACTTTAGTGAAAAAGAAGGAAGTTCAACAAAATCTAATGCGGTACCTAAGGAAGATGAGGTTTATTACTATAAAGGTGACAATGTTATCGCATTTACTACAAGAATAATGGGTAATAATCACCCACAAGAAGTTGAGTCACAAGACAAATGGGTAGTTGAAGGTGATAAAATTAAGATCAATGTTGTTGATAAAATGACAAAAACAAAAATTTCAACAATCACACTGAAAATTAATAATAAACAGTACGCTGGTGGAAATGTAAAATCTAAATACTATGTAGAAAGTATTAAAAGTAACTAATAATAAGTAAAAGACAGGAGAATTTTCTTCTGTCTTTTTTGCTTATTAATTATAAGTTTGATACTTTTTTATATTTACTTATATCGGGTAGTTTTCTATCAAAACACCAACTTTTTATAATCTCTCTTAATTGTTTCTTGTTTTGAATAACTGTTCGATAAACATTTTTATCATTTTTCATTTCAAGAGCATAACCATTAATTTCAGTTGTTTTATCCTTATTAAATAATCGAGAAAAGAAGCTAGGTTCTTTATAAATTGGAGCGCATTGAAGAAAACTACTGTCTTTTCCGTTAATATCAAACCATAGTGATAGATATGCTGACTTTCTCTCTGGATTATCAAGGGTATAAATAGAATTTTCTACTTCGTTCCAAGTACATGGAGTAATATTGGTACTCTCTGTTTTATATTTTAAAATTTCGATATCAAAACCTATAATATTATCAATATTATTGAAGTCATAAACGCCAATATTATACTCATCAAATATATCTAAAAGAAAATCCAATGCATCATCTATAACATTATAAGAAAATGAACATATAGCACCATGTTTTCCTAAAGCATAGTCAGTTAAATGATCCTCGATATCCTCAGATGAAAAAGCAATTTCATCAGGTAATGCATATTCGCCGTTCATAGGAGGGAAATGTTTAAACATTTCTTTTGCCCAAGTAGTTATAACTGGAGAGCATCCTTCAAGTGAATTATAGTCTTTATCTTCTTCGTATCGAGAAAATTCTTCTAGATAGCTTAGGACATCTAGAGAAGTTTTTATCTCTTCTCTTTTTTCAAAAATAAATAAATCTAAACTCATTAGCTATTACTCCTGTTTCTTATTTTCTAGGTCAATTATATCATTATTTACTTGTATTTTATAAATATTATGTTTTTGTAAGAGGGATCTATTTATAAATAATACACAAATATATCTTAAAAAATACAGAGAAATTATAGATATTTATTATCAACAATAAATTATTAAATATTTTTTCAGGTGTTAAAATTACTTTGCTATTATGTTTATATTAGAAAAACTAATATAAAGGGATAAAGAGGATTTCTTTTGACAAATTAGGGATATTTGATATATAATATTAAAGCAATTATTATGATAAAAAATATTAGGAGGAAAAAGTATATTATGAATAAATTGCAAAAAACATTAACAGTTGCATTAACAGCTTTTGCTTTAACTGCAACTTCACAAGCACCGTTTGCAGCTGCAGCGGAAGTGAATAGTGGAAAAGCAACTTCAAATCAAAAAACTAGTGGGGATGAGCTTGTTGATCCAATAACTTTAGTTGTTAGTTACAATGTAAAAACAAGTGATGGGCTAGAAATATCTCCAAAACAAAGAATAAAAGTACCACGTCCGGACTTAAGTACACCACTTAGTTATTTTAAAGATTATTTACCAGAAGTAAAAAAAGAAATAAACTATAATGGTAAAACTTACCAATTAATTAAAGAGGACGGTATTTCTATTCAAGCATCTATCCACCCAATGGAAGCTTATATGAGATACTACTATGCTGAGAAAAAACCAGTTGTAAAAGCAGAAAAACCATTACGTGTACCAGCAGGAAACAATGGGGTAAAAACACGTGTTCCAGTTGCTAAAAAACAACAACCAAAACAAGAGGTTAAAAAATACAGATTACCAGCAGGAAACAATGGAGTAAAAACTCGTAAACCAGTTGTTAAAAAACAACAACCTCAACAACCACAACAACCAGAAGTAATTAAAGATGTAGATTATCTATAAAATAAAATCCCGCTCTATTAAGAGTGGGATTTTTGTATTAAAAATATTTGAAATATATATAATTAATTTTTAATC
>ERZ773061.887-NODE-887-length-11564-cov-5.237206_pt1 | contig 11564 bp, 17 predicted proteins | sample MGYA00580627_ERZ773061 | MGnify/ENA primary metagenome ERZ773061 (study PRJEB29015, sample SAMEA2738119) | human oral metagenome | biome: human oral; feature: human-associated habitat; material: saliva | place: China | collected 2223 ...
GAAAATCCGTGATTGTCTTAGAAAACTCAAAAAAATATGATTGTAAAAATTACTTTAATTATTCAATCACAGTCAATTGATTTATGAACTCCTCAAAAGAGTTAGCTATAAAATAAGTATTTCCATTTTCATCCGAACTCTCTAAGTTATAAGCATGATCATAATAGTACACCCCTTTATCATCTCCTTTACAAACTAAAATAAAGAATCCCATCAGTACATCATCTCCAATAATAAGAGTGTTTTCAGGTAAATCCTCTTTGTATTCTTGAGTCCATTCAAGAATGTTGCAATTCTCGGTTTCTGTATCAATTCCATATAGAATATCTATGGCTATTATTTCTTGATTCAAAGGAAGTGCTATACCAAGCTCACCTTCTGCGCACATCCCATTATTCGATAGAATAAAATCCTTATAATCTAAAGGGAATGAGATATTTAAAGTATTTTCAGCTCGAGCAATTTGCTCCTCATTTATTTTTTTAAACCCTTCTAAAATCATCTTATTTTCCTTTCTTTAGGGGAAACTCCTCCACGATGGGTAAACTCTGCGTGGATGCTCTTATTCACTTCTTGTAATGTCTTTAAGTCCTCATGATGGTGCCATGTGTCACTTCGTAGTTTTTTTAATCTGAAGCTCCGCAATATCATCTACATAAAATCTCATTAGCCTTCCTCCGAGTTTACATACGGCTCATAATACCGAACAAAATCCTCACTACACATAAAAGCAGTCAATACTTGTTGCGAGGAGTGCCGAGTCGCACGTAAAACATCCTCTGTGAAATGACTTTCCCAGTCGTCACTGTAACCTTCAAAATGAAGTCGCTCAATCATCATGTTACTAACGAAAAAAGCATCTATTCCAGGCATCTCACCCAAGGACCAGATGAGAGCCAAGTTGTCTACCACATAGTTATCGAACCTTCTTGAAGAAATTGTACTATAGATTAGAGATTAGTGTAAAAAGGAGAAACATCTTTAATGATTTCTTTTGAAAAAGCTGAATGAAAAATAAAAGCAAGTCAGATGACTCGCTTTTATTCACTGATAAGTTTGATGCGATAACCATCTCGGCTAGTGAATCAGTTGTACTCATCCACTCCAACAAAAGATTCTGTGAAGCTAGTATGGTAAAAATAATAGTATAAAAATGATACTATTTCGTTCTTCCTTTTACCACTTTCTCCTTGTTTTCCTCCAACCACTGTAGATAAAGCTTTACATAGCGTTCTTCCTCATCATTACGGTAACCTTCAAATATGACTTCGTCAACATCTTCTTTGTTAAAATAATAAATCTCTTCTGGATTGAGACCGTCTGGAAAAACAGAGCCTGTATAGTCAAAAACAACATCTGTCCCCTCCTGATTAACAATCATTCCACGACCAATAATCACAACTTTCTGGTTGCCGTCCGCTAAGTAAACAATACTCCCTAATGGTAATAACATTTTATGCATCCTGTTTATTTTTAATTTGAAACTTATATTTGTTTAGAGTTATTTCTATAAAATAAGGATACAATATAAAAGCATATCCCACAACAAAAGTGAAAAAGAATAATGTAAAATAATTTGATGTGAGTATTCCGACTATAAAGCAAGCAGATAATCCTAAAACATAGGAAATAAATTTTGCTAATTTTTCAGGTAAATATGTTTTCTCAGATTTAATTACTGTAGTAGGGCTTATTATTTTATGATCTAATTGTCCAAGGTCAATGCTTTTATCCAAGCCTAAATTTAAAAAAGTAATAATCAATAGCAGACCTACAACAAATACAACTAAAATCGGAAGCCATAACTGAGGGATTTTATCATTATGAGCAAAAGTAGGTGGAAAGAACAATAACCACAACGCTACCACTAAACTAATAAAACTACTAGTATTGATACTTTTAAAAACAGATAACCATTTTGGATTAGATTTAATTTTATATCTATCTGATATATCTGTAACATCATAAATATTATAACTTGAAAAATGTTTTGGAAAAAATCCCCACAAATAATTCCGAACGTCTCTAGGATTAAAATAATCTATTACATAAAGACGATTATGGACTTCTATTAGATAATAACGGTTATCCAGCCGCCCCACTACACGGGCTACATATTTGTCTTTTTTTCCATTATCCAAAAACTCCTTTACTTGCTTTAAGTGGATTGCTAAATGATTTTCCAAAAATTGATATTCCTTTGCAACTTTTCCTCTGCTTTATCAATATATCCCTCAAACCAAATCTTGTCGAAATTTTCATGATTGAAGAAATAAACTTGATTATCCGTATTTCCAGAAGGATAAAGACAAGCTGAATAGTCAAAATATCCAATCATTCCTCGATTATTGTAAATTGAAAATTGATTTAAAATCATCACTTTAGTATCACCGTTCTGTAGTTGAACAACACTTCCAATAGGTAAATAGGTAAATAATTACTCATTTTTTAGATCCTCTAATAATTTAAAAACAATTCTTTTTCTATATAAAACTCGACTTCTTCTTAGTAAAAGAAGAATGAAAAGAACCGGTACGTATAGAAAGAACCCCAACAAACTTGACTGAAAAATACATAATATTACTGATATAAATAGGACAATATAGACGCCAATCACAAAATAAAATAATAAACTAGCATTTTTTAATTGCTGATTCAAAAATTCTCTATATTCTCCATTTGAAATATAAAAAGGACTCAAAGATAGTTGATTATATTGATGACGATTTACGGATTTCACAGCTACCACTGCCACAATAGTCGCTAAAACAAACAGAGTCATTTTAACATAACTATTTTCTAAAATGGTTAGAGGATAACTCTTCCTTATGATAGAAAGAGCTACTAATACTGCACTGAGAATCCAACCATTAATTTTGTAAGGAATTACTTTTGACTGAGATACTTTAAGACTTCCTTCATTCAAATCGTAATAAACTGGATTCTTTTTATAGTAGCCAAAGGGAATTATTTTTTTATAATCGTACATGTCTTTTCCCCCCTTAAACAACACTTCTAATAGTAAAGTAATTACTCATTCTCTAATTCCTTTATCAATTGATTTAAAATAATATATCGTTCTTTCGTTTTTGTATTTAAGAATAAACAAAAAGGAAAAAGTAAACCGACGGAAACAAATAAGAATAAAAAGATTGATGTCAGTAAATATAGAATAGCAGAAATTGTAACTATTAGAAATAAAGATATGATAGTTATCATCGCAATCTTAGAATTTCTTTTTTCTTGATGAAGAAATATACCATATGATTCTCTCGACAGGTATAAATCAGATAATTCTATCCCTCTATACAACTCTTTAACGTAGATTCGCGAAACAGAAAAAACTGCAATTGTCCCAAATATCAGTATTAAAATATTAAATAATAAAATATTTATAAATAGATATTGATTTAACCATCTAACTATTGGCAACATAAACAGTATAATCATCATTAAGAAAGATTGACTATAGCTGCTTTCTTTTTTATCTATCCTGATTAGTAATTTTTGACTGCTTTTATCATAAAAAACAGATTGCTTTTGATAGATTCCTACAGGAATAATTTCATAATTCTCTTTCATCATCTCACCTAAATACACTTCTTAAGCGATAATATTTTTGATTCATTTAATCACTCCATTTTATCTTTCTTTTTTGATAGTTTTCAACAATACGCATCCAACGAATGATATTATTTTGCCAAATTAGAAAAACACTTAATCCCGGTAACAACCCCAAGAGACTTATTGCAATAATTTCACTACCTATAGTTTTGCCAATCATGTTAAATACAATAGCCGCAACAATTAAACTCGCTATAGAGAAAAATAAAATGCAAAGAGTCACTATCCAAGCCCATAATTTCTTACTTTTAGTTATTTTCTTGTTGCTAAAATTATTCCAAATGATATTCCCGTACAAAGCTTCTCTAAAAGCCTGCTTTGTGGTCGGAGTAACGGACTTTATATTTTTATATAAAATTTTCTCCATTATGATTGGAAAACCAACCCCAACTCCCACCCAAACTATTATCAAATAAACTATAGTTGCTACACTATACTTTACGTGAAAAGGATCCAAAACTGGAAAAATTCTGCACATTATACGAATCAAGCTAAGGATCAAAATGATACAAACAATATATTTCCAACTATATTTGGATTTTTGTGTATTCAACAGTGAGCTTTTAGATGCCGCTAACGGTACCTGCTTTTCTATATCAAAGTATATTGCTTGATTATCGAATTCTCCAATATAAATAATTTTTCTAAACATTCGACAACTCCTTCATAAATAGCCCTATAGATGTTGTCGTATATGCGACAACATCTATCATAGCACTTGTTTCATCGTACTCATCTTTTCTTTCAAGATAAGTCAAACCACCATCCAGTACAGCCAGACTCCCTCCTAGAATACCTACGCTTTTAGTTACACTTTTTATACCTATTCCTCGTACAACAATACCTGTACCATTAGCTAATTCATCTAATCGTTTTGCATTCTGAACAGCTTTATGGCGACTCACATCTCCATTGACTTGTTTCCATGTTTTATATCCAGAAGTTGTGCTTTTTACTCTTATGCCATACCATGTACCATTCTTAATCTTATGATAACTTGCAATAGCTTCCCTACTAGCTAAATGTCCTGTGATACCAAAAACTAATAAAACTTTAGAAACTCTAAAATCTCCACTTCCACATTCTCTAGGAAAACTCCCCATAATTAGCTTTTGGGAGTCATTTTTTATCTACAAGATATCTTTTACCACCAATCTGATACGGCGGTGTAATCGTTGGTATAAACTTTAGTTCCTTTTTCACCATCCAAATATTTTCTGTATTGATTTAATGCCTGACTCGAAAGTATTGCCGACTGCTTCAAGCCCTTTATTTAGGTTATCCCCAATCGTATTCGCAATATCTTTTATACCCAAAACATACTACCTAGTATTGAAATACCAGCTTCTGATACAGTCAAAAATTTTTTGTTTAATCTTGCTCTATTACTTCTTTTACAAAAAGATGCCCTCTCTGATAAGAAATACCGATAGGCAAGATTTGCCATGAAAAAACGAAAACAGCTAGTGAAAACAGTCCACTAAGTATTAAGATTCCGCTGATATTACTCAAAAAATACCACAAAAAAGATGCTAATAGTAAAATCAAAAATACTATCGATAAACCATATTGTTTTCTACCATCTGTACTAAATCTTACTTCCACACTTGGAACATTGCCAAGTTTATCTTGAATGTCATACTTCTTGGCTCTAAAAAGTACTCTATATATGAAATAACCTATAATTACAGAGAGCACAAACATAGCAAACTTTAAAAATATTCTTTCCTGCATATTCACATTCTTAAAAATAGAGTCGAGGAAATTATTGAGGAAATGAACAAAAGGTTGAATCACCACTACTATCGTTGATCTTCCTAAAGAAGATTTTTTGATATTAAAACGTGTGTCCGTTTTAGAAATTTCATACATTTTTACCGAAAGTTCATCTATAGGCTGTCCCCAGTAATATTTTTTAGGTTCAATTGTGGTATTATCTAATACATACCTTTTATTTTTGTATTCTACAATATGATAACTTCCTGATGTTTGAAAAATTTTCATAACTCATTTACCACCCAAATCCTTTCTGAATTGATTTACTTCCTGAGTTAATTCCTTATCTATTCCGTGATTTTTGTCTATCAACTTCTGTAATTTCTCTTACTACCTTGCAGGGATTTCCAAAGGCGATACTATTTGAAGGGATATCCTTAACGACAAGACTACCATCACCAATCACTACATTGTCTCCAATAGTTACCCCTGGCATAACTTGGACACCTGCGCCAAACCAGACATTGTTGCCGACCTTGATAGGATAGGCATACTCTAAGCCTTGATTTCTACGTTCAAAATCAAGAGGATGCCCTGAGGTGTAAAAGCCACAGGAAGGACCGATGAAAACATCATCTCCAAAGCTGACACCTCCTGCATCAAGGATAATCAGGTTGTGATTGGCATAAAAACGTTCTCCCACGTTAATATTATAGCCATAATCACACCAAAAGTGAGGTTCGATATAAACTTGTTCCCCAGTTTTAGCGAAAAGTTCCTTGATAGCCTTTTACCTAGCTTCAATATCATCTATTGGTAGTTGATTGTAGGCTTGGCACTTGATTTTACACTGTGTTCGGTCATTTAAAATATCCACATCATAGTTGGCATTATAGAGTTTTTGCGATAGCATTTTTTCTTTTTCAGTCATAAATAAATATTTCCCTTAGTTCGTAATTTGATTTGCAATCCATGTCAGAGCAAGTGGCATTCAATGGGCAATCAATGGATTGATATTCTGAGATGCTTTAGCAGAAACTGCATCTGCCCATCCTAAGCCGTGTTGGACAAATTCAAAAATGTGTAATTCTCCACTGATACCAGCCTGGTGTAATAATCTGATATAGTCCAAACCAGCCAGCGGAGCAACAATCTGAATAGTCAAGGTTGTCCATAAGAAGGTCTGTGAAGTGTGTGGATCAATGTTCTCCAAAATATCCACCTCAGCCATTTGTTCTCTTGTGGGATTTTCCGTCCTGCTGGGGATAGGTTACGGACGCATAGATTTCTGGCATTCCTCCAAACTGGTAACACACTTTTTGTAATAGGTTGAATACCTCAAGACAAGGCAATGATAGCCCGATTAAGAAAGATCGAAGCGATGGCTTCACCTTCTTTGATGGCACGTAAGAGATAGCCACCTCCAGGACAAAAATGATTGCGATAGTCTTGCTAAAAAAGAATCACTCAATAAACCATTTAGAAAAGCTATCCCATGCACATTCACTATAATACAAATCAAACAACTTTACCACTAGAACTTGCTTGCATTTTACCACAAGACAATAATGTCTTTACCATTGAAAAAGTGCCAAACTCCGGATTTTAACATACTCCCTTTTTATTTCAAAATTATTCATAGTCACAGGTGAACTTTTAGTGTATAATCACAATACTATTTTTATTTTGAAAGGATAAAAGATATGAAAAAATTGATTCAACTGATTGAGAAATTTGATGGTCCTCAATCAACATTAAGTAATGAAGAATTTTTCATTCGTGAAAAACTATTACTATATCTAAAAATATTTTGGGTATTTTCTATTGTAATTTTTGTCTTATTAGGAATCATTGTCAGTATTTCTTATTTTTTCTATTTCTTTTATTATGCCATTATTTTATGGATTATTACGAAAGTATTGGACTTACTACTTTATTTTTACATAAATAAAAAGCCTTGAAGTAAGCTATCCTACTCCTTCAAGGCTTTCTAATATAAATTATCCCATTGTTGCTTTAAATTTAACTTTCTTAATTTTAAAGTCAATTCCCTTTTCTTGAATTGTCTTTTTAAAATCTTGAACAAAAACACGAGCATCATTATCAATTTGAATATATAACTCGTATCCTTCTGGAATTTTCTTCACTTCAACATTGGCAGCTTGATACTGTTTTAAATTACAATGTCGATGAATATCATGAATAACATTCAAATGACTAATCATTCCAGTAATATTTAATTGATACATTTTTCTATGAACACTGAGTTTGCGATGTGTTAATAATTGAACTATTACCACTACAGCGCAACAAACACTGCCAAAGAACCAGAATCCTCCGCCAATAGCCATTCCAATTCCCGAAGTTGCCCATAAACCAGCAGCTGTCGTGACACCACTAACACGCATATCACGCATGTAGATAATACCGCCACCGATAAAACTGATACCACTAACGATTTGCGCAGCAATACGTGTTGTATCTGCAGCGTCTGGAGTTTCCCAAAAGGCTTCTTTTGAAACAATCATCATTAAAGCAGAAGCTAATGCAACAATGACATGGGTTTTCACCCCCGCTTGTTTATTACGTGACTTACGCTCATATCCTATTGCCCATCCGCATAAACATGCTAGAATAATGGATAAAAAATGACGTAATTCTAACAATACATCAAATTGATGTAAAAATATTTGATCCATTAAACTTCTCCTTTCCATTCTTCCTGATATCGTTCTCATAGAATGCTTATTATCGTATAATTTTTACAAGAAAAAGTCAAGCTGAATGCTGTGAGTGATATAATATTTTAAGTTTTTGATTATATTGATTTAACCACCAATACTTTGATATTTCTTTAATCCTTGTTTCCAAAAGAATTGATAAACTAAATAAAATATAATCCATCCTGAACTAAAATTCATTAATGTTTCTAAAGTAATTCGATTAGTACTTAGTAATAACTCATGTACAGGAAAATATCCTATAAAACTAAATGGTATAATCATTAATACAGATTTTAACCATTGAGGATAGATTGAAATTGGATAATTTCCAAGTTGAGAAACTTCCCAAAAAATACTTTTAAGCCCATCATTTGATACCCACCAAAATGCAGTAGTACTTAAAAATAGATAAATAGCATATCTAACAAAAATAGAAGAAAGTATAAAGAAAAGTAATTTGATAAAGAAGATACCTGTCCATAATCCAGATAATTGAGTGATTGATCCTATTAATAACAACAAAGCTACTACCGTTTCAAATACAGATTCTTCATCTAATTGAAAAATAATAAATTGAAATAAAATATTTAAGGGTCTTACTAAGAAAATATCTAGCTCTCCACTTTGAATCATATATGGAATTTCAAGTACAGTTACAAAAAATATTTCCCACAGAGCATTTACTAACATCAAATATGAATAAAAAAATAAAACTTCGTATCCACTAAACTCACCTAAAAATCCTGTATTCATAACAATAATATAAAGAACAAATAAGGTTGAAATTGTTTCTAGAAAAAAGCCCATATTTCCTAAAACAAAATCAATAGGATACATCATTATTCGTTTGATATCCATTCTTATAAATTCAGTATAAATTTTTCTATAAAATTTTAACGAACGAATCATTATGTTACCCTCCCATAATTTCAAGTTTTGAGTAGACTCTTTTTTGTACAATGAATAAAACTAAGAGAAAGAAAAGAATCCAACAGAATTGAATTAAAAGTGCAGTCGTATAAGAAAATAATTGACTTCCACTTAATATTGCACTAGGAAAATATTGTAATGCAACAAAAGGCAGTTTTAATACAATTAATTTTAAGGGGGCAGGATAAATATCTATCGGTAAAACTCCCCCTCCAAGTAATAATATTAAGCCAGAAACTAAACTTTTAGTTCCATTTATACTAATTAAATACGGAGAAAGTAATCCTATAATATGACCAATAATTAATGAAAGTATCCAACTAAAACATAAAGATAGCAATGCCAAAAAAAGACCACTATTTACAGTCATGAGATTTATTTTGAAAAAAATAATATAAATAACCCAAATTGGAATAATTCGATAAATAATCTTATAAAAACTATTTCCAATTTGAATAGAGGAATTGACTAAAAACAGCATTTGTGGACGCTGTAAATAATTAGCTATTGTTCCCTTTAAAATAATATGATTCATAAAATCAGCAGAAGAAAATAAAGGTAATAAAGACGATAATGTTAAGGCAAACATAGAATAAATAATAATTTGTTGTGTATTCATTCCATTTGTTTTTTCAACATATGTCCAAATATAATACTGAATTACAATAGCGATAAATGTACTCATAATCGTCATGACATTATTCATGCGATATTTTTTATTAGACTTAAACTGGTAAAGTATGTATGCTAATAAACCTTTCATTCTAACACCCTCTTTACCGTCATTAATTCTGATAAACTTAAATGAACAACTTCTATATTATCAGGATGATAATTATTTTGAATAAATTCAATAGCTAATTCTTCTGAAATTTCACGAGTATCAAAAAAATACTCAGTAGAAAAAATATTCTTTGCTAATACTTTTATAGTTGAATTCTCTATCAATTCATGCTGTCCTTGTTCGTGATAAATTATAACTTTTTTGAAATAAGAATATTGATTTTTAAATTCTTCAATACTTCCTTGATATGCATTGATGCCTTTGTTCAGAATAATAATTCTTTGACAAACTTTCTCAATCTCTTGAAAATCATGACTGGTAATCATGAATGTCGTATTTTTTTGCTCATTAACTTTTAAAATAATTTCCATCATTTTTTGTTTTGTTTGAACATCAATACCAATTGTAGGTTCATCTAAAATGACTAACTTAGGAGAATGAAGCAAAGCACAAACAAATTCTCCACGCATACGTTGTCCTAAAGAAAGTTCTCGAACTGGTTGATTTATATATGCTTTTACCTCTAATTCATTTATTAACCATTCTAACCATTTATCATCTTCAACAGAGGATTTAGAATAAATTTTTTGTAAAAATTTGAAAGAATCTAACAGTGGTAAATCCCACCAGAGATGAGATTTCTGTCCAAACATAACTCCAATTTCAGAAGCGTTTTTTCGACGATTCTTGAATGAGTCTTTTTCAAAAACTGTTACATTACCAGAATCTGCAGGGATAATTCCTAACAACATCTTTATTGTCGTAGATTTTCCAGCACCATTCTCACCAATATAACCAACGATTTCTCCTTCGTTAATTTCTAAATTTAAATCTTGAATAACTGTTTTCTTTGCTTTTTTTGTAAATAATTTTTCTTTAAAAGACTTTTTTAATTGTATATCTGAATCTATATATTCTTTAGATACATTTTCAAAACGAATCATACTCTTCTCCATATATCATAAATAAAATTTTATCCGTACAAACACTATATGACCACACCACCAATGACTTCTCATAGTAGTAATGATAAAAGTATCCTAATAGGATACTTTTATAGGTGAAATTTGAGACCCTAGGCTCAAATTTTAGGAATGAGACTCGGTAAAGCGAGGCTGCTTCCGTCCCTTACTACTATTTATAGAGAAGTCATTATAAAAAAATAATTTACTTTTTAAACAAATTCCTCATCGTAAACAATGGTTTACTTCGTACAATATTTTCTTTTCCAACAAATGTACGCATCTTTTTGAAATATTTTCACGTATTTTTTACTACAAAATTAAACAAACCAGCAGATTTTGTATCAATAAAAAATCCACGAATAAAAGGATTCTTAAAGAAAAGTTTCGCACGTACTTTATCAATCTTATTCCAAGGAATTTAAATATAATCTTCCGGATTTTTTTCATTATAAAACTCAAACGCAAAATCTCCAACAAGAATATCCCCATGCTTTTTTCCAATCAAACCAATAAATACATTGGCTTTCGTTATAAACATAACTTTTGTATTTAAAGACTGTGCCATAACCCTCTCCTTATTTAATAAACTATTAAATCTATTCTATCATAAAACAAAAAAAGATGAACAGACATTTAAATCTGTTCATCTAAAATTCTATCTTAATTAGATAATTCCTGTCACATGATCAAGAACACCTAATGCGAAGAATACAAAGATAATTGAAATTGGACTTAGACTTACTTTACGTTTTAATAACCACATACATGCGAATGTTAATAGTAAAGCAGCAAAAACAGGAATTCATTGGTTTAAGTTATCTT
>ERZ773061.888-NODE-888-length-11557-cov-7.668753_pt1 | contig 11557 bp, 6 predicted proteins | sample MGYA00580627_ERZ773061 | MGnify/ENA primary metagenome ERZ773061 (study PRJEB29015, sample SAMEA2738119) | human oral metagenome | biome: human oral; feature: human-associated habitat; material: saliva | place: China | collected 2223 ...
GGAAAAAATATTGTTGCTATTGGTAATGGTAATCTTTTTGAAAATTCAAGCGAATCAATTGCTATTGGTGGTAGCATAATTCAAGGTGCTGACCGCTCTGTAGGTATTGGTGCTAATTCTAAAGTAGCCGCTCCTAATAGCGTAGCATTAGGTTATGATACTTTTGCTTATGACGTAGAATCTACGGAATCTGCTGTAATTAACAATAAAACATATAATTTTGCTGGTGGTAAAGCTCATGGTACTGTTGGTATTGGAGCTCGCGGTGAAAATGGCGAACGTACAATTACTGGCTTAGCTGCTGGTCGTATTAATGTAGAATCTACAGATGCAGTCAATGGTAGCCAATTGCATTCCGTTATTGAAGAAACAAATAAAATTGGTGCTAAAGTAAATAGCCACGAAACTCGTATCAATGATATCACTGCTAAAGTAGATAGCAATAAAGAAGTATTAGGTAACCATGAAGTTCGTATTACTGACTTGGAAAGTAAAATCGATGTCATTGGTCCTAATGCTATCAAAGAAGCTAATAACTATACCGACTCTCAAGTAGCTCATGTAGGTGCTCAATCTGCAGCTCTAGCTGGTTTACATCCATTGGATTTCAATAAAGATGATAAATCTTCTTATGCAGCATCCATTGGTCATTATCGTAATGCCAATGCTGTAGCAGTTGGTGCGTTCTACCGTCCTAATGAACGTACAATGATTTCTGGGGCTGTTTCCTTTGGCAAACATATTCAAATGAACCTTGGCGTAGCTTTCAAGACCGGCAAAGGTTCTGAATATATCAATGAGGCTAAATCTAAAGATAGCCGAATTGAAAAATTAGAAGCTATGGTAGAACAGCTAACTGCTGAAGTTGCTGAACTTAAAGCTAACAAATAATTCAACTTTAAAATAATTGCAGGGGTGCATTTTACACCCCTCTTTTATTTTTTGTCTCCGAAAGGAAGGATAGATAAAATGATCCTTTATTTACCAGAACGTCTTTATGATGAAATTAAAGATAATCAAGATTTTATCGACATCTCTGAACAAATGGAAGATATCTATACAGAGAAGAGTACATTTGAACATGCTATCACAACTAACTGGGTAGATAATGATGAAATCAAAGCTCTAGGAATCAAACTAGATAAACTTATCGAAACTTTCTTCAAAGACAAACCTAATTATATTGAAGAATACAAAATCAACAATGGTAAGTATTCTAAACAAGAAATGATTGTTAAGTATGAAACTGGTAATTCTGAAGTTTATGATTATGAAAATAAATTCTTCTTATTATCCAATATCCTTAATAAATCATATGAAGATGGTACATATACTGAATATATGAAACCCTATGTAGATTTATTCGAATCTACTTCTTTAGAAGAGAAGAAAGAAATGAATCTTTCTAAATATATTTGGTTGAAATATATGCATGCTAAGTTGTATGTGATGGCTACTAAGATTAATTTCGTTGATATGAAATGGGATAAATCTTTTGCTGACCAAGCATTACAATTATTAGAAGAATTGAATGTATATGATGATACAGATATCTTTGAAAACTCTTTCTTAGAAGCATATCTAGAAGCAGTACAAACTGTAATGGTTAATAACCCTAAATTACCTAGTCAAGAGATTCTTAATCTATTAGGTAGAGTAAATGGTATTGTAAATGAAAAATCTTTCCAATACTATAACTGCAGTTTTGCTGTATTGTCTTATATGGATACTATAAATAACCTATATCTATTTAAAGGTGAATTTACGGCATTTCATCATATGACTTCTACTATTGTAGATTACATTAATGACTCTCTATACTATATAGAAAATACTCTTCGTGGTTTAAGCTATTACGATAAGTCTAATCATGCTATGTATGCTATTCTTATTCGTAAATATCTTAAACTTACTGATTACTGTGACTATATGAGAGATATTAAGATTAAATATCTTTCTGACACAGATAAAGAGTTTATTCTATCTGATAGATTGGGTTCTGATGTATCTACAAATCCATTTAATGGTGTAGTAGAATCTCGTACTCTAGAAGATTGTGATTCTTTCTTCAAGAATAACTTCTATCTAGAAAATCTTAAGCATATAACGGTAGAATAACTATGTTTGATACTATAAAATATGTGCTTATTAAGTTCTGTAGCTTCTGTAACTTAGATTGTAGCTATTGTATTATCTCTGATAGAGATTCTAAAGCTAAATCTAATGTATTCAATCAGCCAAAAGAACTTAGGAAACTGTTGCTTACTATGGATATCGGTCCAGTATTAGACTTTGAACTTACTGGCGGGGAATGTAGTCTATACTGTAATGAAATTAGATCTTTCATGAAGGAAATGAAGAAGATCGAGCGATATAAAGATACAAGAGTAATTGCATCTACTGTAACCAATGGTACTAACTTAGATGGTATCTTTGAATTACTAGATGATAATGTATTAGACTCTTGGTCTATGAAGATGTCTTGGGATGGTTTATATTCCGCATCAAAAGTTCGATTCTCTAAATTACCTCAATATGACGATCAATTCTTTAGAGATCAAGTAGCTAAACTTGGGGCAAGTAAATATAATAAAGATATTTTACTTAGAATAGCACTTACTCATGAAACAGTAGACGACTTATACGATTCCGTTAAGTATGCAAGAGATTGTGGTTGTAATAAGATAGAGTATTATCCTCTATATCTTAAAGAAGACCCAATGTATTACCATGATAAAGAACTTCTTAAGAAGTTTAAAGTTCAAGCTATTAAGATAGCTGAGTTGTATAATAATGAACCATTTGATTATGAAAACTGGAACTATTTATATTATACATGTGCTCTAAACGCAGGGAAACCGTTCGATTTGGGATGTGAGATCTTAGGAAAAATGATTTATGTCACTACCCCAGGGGATGTATACCCTTGTTCTCTTTTTAGTGAGAATTTTAAACAAAACTTCATTATCGGTACAGTAAAAGACGGTATTGATTATGACAAGATGCAAAAGTTTATAAAAGACTATACCGAATGGGATAACGGTTGCAGTAGTTGTAATCAATATCATTGTAATAAGTGTCCAGCGATGCTTTATTACACAAGACATAAGGGGTTGGGTTGTTATATTCATCCTTTCAAGAAACTTGAAAGTGATATATTCGAAACTCTAGCACCAGCTCTTACAGAGCAACAAACAAAAAAGATCTTAGGTAGATTAAATTTTGTTAATGATCCTGAAGTAACTAACAGGATGCCTAGTTGGATAGCGAGAGATAGATAAAATATGGAATTTATAAATTTAGTCGTTTATGTAAAGAACGTAGATAAAACTATTAATATTCATTGTAACCTTAACTTCGAAAACGAGTTAATTCTAAAAGAGATTATTAAGAGATATAACCAAACTCTTATTAATCATTTTGGAGCTAAGTTATTTAGTGATAGTATTCTATTCCAAGAAGTAAATACAAATGTGTATAAGAATTACAATAACCTAGTAACCGTAGATGAAATAAATATGGTTGATTCGGTTTATGATAATACTTTCACTACTATAGACTTCTATAACTTTAGCTCTTTTGATCAATATATGAAGAGTTTAGTGATTGGAGAGATCGTAGGTGTTTGATAACTTCAAATCCATAATGATCAAGATATCAGATAAATGCAATATGCATTGTGACTATTGTTTCCAAGGAGACGGTGTCTCTGAAGGTATATTTAGTGATATCGATGATCTCAAGAATTTCTTAAAAGATTTACCTACTGGAGATACTTTAGATGTAAAGTTTATAGGTGGAGAACCTTTAATCTATTCTGATAGTATTAAACGTATGGTAAAGGAAATAAGAAAGTTAGAAAGAACAAAAGATGTTCATTTTAGATTTGGTCTAACTACTAATGGTCTATATTTTAAATCTTTAATTGAATTGATTAAAGAAGGTTATTTAGACGAAGAGTTAGTAAAGGTTAGCTGGGATGGTAAGTATAGTGCATATATCCGTAAGTCTTGTTATGAAAATGGATATGTAAACAATGCTATCTATAGTATAATTAGAGAATGTCCTAATGTAACAGTCAGGATATCTATACATCTAAAGAACGTAGATTCTATTGAAGAATCTATGCTTGCTTTACTATCTAGAGGAGCTAAATCTATTGAGCTATATTATATAATGGAATATCCATTATATAGAGATGATTGGTTTATATATAAATGCAAGAAGATGTTTGAGAAGGTAGCTAGAATTAATAGCTTCTTCTCGTTCAGATATGTAAACTGGGAATCTCTTAAATATAATTCAGATAAAGAAACATCTGAAGCTTCTAAATGTAGTCATCTTGGATCACATCTCCATATCGATAAGAATGGAGATTTATATCCTTGTGGTATGTTTGTCCCTGATGATAATATATATGTGACCACACAATGGAAGATTGGTAATTTAAAAACTGGTATTGACTTCAATAAAACTAAAGAATTAGAATTCGAGTTGAATAAAGATGTCGGTTGTTCTCAAGGTTGCAAAAATGTAAACTGTTTTGAATGCCCAGCTGCTAATTTAGGTGAGATTGGGGATATGACTAAACGCTTTATGCAACAATGCGAGCTTAAAGAAATTGAACGCAAAATTTATAATAAATTCCACGGAGTAGGCTAATATTAGCCTACTCCAAATCTTCCCTTATTTTTTCCTTCCAAAAGGGTGTTAAAATCTCTGAACTTCATAATATAGAAGAGAAGAGTATCTTCGAAAAATTTCAAGTTTACTATTTTCTCACATTCTATATATAGAATAATTTTTATTTCTTTAAGGAGGTGTAATTTTAATATGGACACAACAAACCGACGCGTCGTTGAAAGCCCTGTTGCTTACGATATCCCTGGCACTAATGTTGCTTCTGGTATCGCTCCATTTAAAACTACCGATAATTATGCTACTCATTACGAAGAGTATGGACAAGGTGGCTATCGTTCTGTAAAAACAATTGAAGAACGTAATGCTATCCCTAAGAAACGTCGTAAATTGGGTATGCTTGTTAATGTCCTCTCTGCAGGCATTTTCAAATTAACTTCCGATCCTGGTAACGGTAATACTACTGATGAAAACTGGGGTTCTTTGGACTCTGTTACAGTTCAAGACGCTACTCCTAGCGATAATCCTACAGCATCTAACCCAGCTGTAGATGGTAACTTGATTACATTGTCTGACGGTGCAATCATGCGTACACAAGTAACTCCAAACTTACCTTCTTATGTTTTCAATGTATTCTTGAAAGCTAAAGCTGACTATGCAAAAATTCGTTGGTGTGTAGTAGTTGGTCAAACAGTTCCAACTGTTACTTATGTAACTACTAACTCCCGTGGTGAAACAGTTCCTGCTACAATCTTAGTAGATGAATTGGATACACTTGAATTACGTGCTGGTACAACTAAAGTTCTTGAATTCGAAACATTGGATCATGGTGATACTTGGTTCGTAAACGGTAAAACTTATAACAAAGCTGGTGCTGAAACAGATCCTAACCTTGAAATTATTACTCGAGCTAAATTGAATAAAGCTCTTGAATGGGAAACAGTAGAGGAATAGGAGGAACTGCTAATATGAACATGATTAAACGCTTTGTACGTCTTACTGCAGCTAAATACAGTGAATTGATTACTGGTACTAAAGTAGACGAAGATGCTTTCTATTTCTTGGAAGATACTGGCGAACTCTTCAAAGGTTCCGTACAACTTACAGATGCTCTTGTCGCTATCGAATCCATTGATAACATCCCTGATGTTAAAACAATTCGTAAAGGACGTTTCTATGTAGATAAAAATGGTGGCGTTGCTGCTATGGTTAATGATCAATGGACTAAATTCGTTGATCCTAAAGCCCGTCCTATCAACTATGTAGAAGATGCTTCTCAACAACCAGCTGGTGCTAGAGAAGGTGTATTCTATTTCGACGGTGTTAACTTGGGTGTCGTTAATGGTGCTTCTTATGTTAACCTTTCTAAATTCGATGCATCTGTATGCTCTTTGGTAAAAGATGCTACAATTCGTCCACAAAACTTGGTTAATGGTCACTTCTACCTTGATACTAAAGGTAATGTAGGTGTAGCTATTCAGCTTACTGAAGATCCTAACTCCTTAGATTACAACTTGATCATTCAACCTAATACCAACTATGTAACTCTTAATAAAGTTGAAGATACTATCAAAGAAGCTAATAAAGCAGTAGCTGCTGCTTATACAGCTGCTGATACAGTTTTGAAACAAGCTGTAGATGAAGTATTGAATACTTTAAAAGGTCAAGTTGGTGCTCTTGAAGCTAACTTCGAAGAAGGTAAAGCTAAAGAAGCAAAAGTAGCTGATATTGCTCATGAATTGGAAAATCTTCCTACAGACAAAATCGCTACTAAAGAAGAATCTAAGAAAGCAGTAGATGATCTCAAAGCAGACATCGATGCTAGAATGTTGAATAAAGTTGAAGTAGTTGTTGGTAAACAACTTTCTACTGAAGACTTCACAACAGAAGAAAAAGAAAAACTCGCTGGTTTAGAAAAATACACACTTCCAGTTGCTTCTGAAGAAGAATTGGGTGGTGTAAAAGTTGGTGAAGGTCTTTATGTAACCGACGGTAAATTAAACGCTCGTGAACAAGACCTTTCTACTTATGCTAAAACTGCAGATGTTGAAACTAAACTTAATGACTATGCTAAAGCTGTTGAAGTTCAAACTCAATTAGAAGCATATGCTAAGAAAACAGAACTTCCTTCTGTTGAAGGTTTAGCTAAAACAACTGAAGTTGAAGCTAAATTAGCTGACTATGCTACAATGGCTGAAGTAAATACTAAATTGGGTGAAAAAGCTGATGCTACAGTTATCCCTACTCTTGCTACTAAAGCTGAAGTAACTGAAGCTGTTGATGGTGTTGCTAAAACTACTGAAGTAGATGCTAAATTAGCCGACTATGCTAAAACTGCAGACATCGCTAATACTTATGCTACTAAAGAAGCTATCAATGCTGTAGCTGGTTTAGATGCAGATACTGTTGCTGAATTGAAAGTTTTGGCACAAAACTCTGACTTAACTACTGTAGCTGCTAAAGTAGCTAATGTATACACTAAAGCAGAATCTGATGCTAAATTAGTTGACTATGCTAAGAAAACTGATGTTGAAACTAAACTTGCAGCTAAAGCTGACGTAACTGCTATTCCTGATGTATCTGGTCTTGCTACAAAAGCAGAAGTTACAGCTGCTGTTGCTGGTGTACAAGTTCCTTCCATCGAAGGTCTTGCTAAAACGACTGAAGTTGAAGCTAAATTAGCTGATTACGCAAAAACTACTGAAGTAGATGCTAAATTGGTTGACTATGCTAAGAAAACTGAATTACCTTCCATTGAAGGTTTAGCTAAAACTACAGATATCGAAGCAGCTTATGCTAAGAAAACTGAACTTCCAGACGTATCTGGTCTTGCTACTAAACAAGAAGTAACTGATGCGGTTGCTGGTGTTCAAGTTCCTAGTATTGAAGGTTTAGCTAAAACAACTGAAGTTGAAGCTAAACTTGCTGACTACGCTAAAACTGCAGAAGTAGATACTAAATTAGCTGACTATGCTAAGACAGCTGAAATTGCTGAAACTTATGCTACTAAAGAAGCTATCAATGCGGTAGCTGGTTTAGATGCAGACACTGTATCCACTTTGAAAACTTTAGCACAAAACTCCGACTTGACTACAGTTGCAGAAAAAGTGAAAAATGTTTACACTAAAGCTGAAACTGATGATAAATTAGCAACTAAAGCTGATGTAACTGCTATCCCAGACGTATCTGGTCTTGCTACAAAAGCTGAAGTTGCTGCTATTACTGTTCCTAGTATTGAAGGTTTGGCTAAAACTACAGATGTAGATACTAAACTTGCTGACTACGCTACAAAAGCTGAAGTAACAGCTGCTGTTGCTGGTGTACAAGTTCCTTCCATCGAAGGCTTGGCTAAAGCTACAGAAGTTGATGCTAAATTAGCTGACTACGCTAAGAAAACTGAACTTCCTGACGTATCTGGCTTAGCTACTAAAGCTGAATTACCTTCTATCGAAGGTCTTGCTAAAACAACTGAAGTTGACGCTAAATTAGCTGATTACGCTAAAACTGCTGAAGTAGAAGCTACATATGCTAAGAAAACAGAACTTCCTTCTGTTGAAGGTTTGGCTACTAAAGCTGAAGTTGCTGAAACTTATGCTACTAAAGAAGCTGTAAATGCTGTGGCTGGCTTAGATGCTGACACTGTAAATACTTTGAAAACTTTAGCACAAAACTCTGACTTAAGTACAGTTGCAGAAAAGGTTAAAAATGTATACACTAAAGCTGAAACTGATACTAAATTAGAAGCTAAAGCTGACGTTACTGCTATCCCAGATGTTTCTGGTCTTGCTACAAAAGCTGAGGTTACAGCTGCTGTTGCTGGTGTAGAAGTTCCTAGCATTGAAGGTCTTGCTAAAACAACTGAAGTTGAAGCTAAATTAGCTACTAAAGCTGACGTAACTGCTATCCCAGATGTTTCTGGTCTTGCTACAAAAGCTGAAGTAGAAACTACTTACGCTAAGAAAACTGAATTACCAGATGTTTCTGGTCTTGCTACTAAAGCAGAAGTTGCTGCTATTACTGTTCCTAGTATTGAAGGTTTAGCTAAAACTACAGACGTAGAAACTAAACTTGCTGACTACGCTAAGAAAACCGAATTACCTTCTGTTGAAGGTTTAGCTACTAAAGCTGAAGTTACTGAAGCGGTTACTGGTTTGGCTAAAGCATCTGAAGTTGCTGCAACTTATGCTACTAAAGAAGCTGTAAATGCTGTAGCTGGATTGGATGCAGATACTGTAAACCAATTAAAAGCATTGGCTCAAAACTCTGACTTGACTACAGTTGCAGAAAAAGTTAAGAATGTATACACTAAAACTGAAACCGATGACAAATTAGCAGCTAAAGCTGATGTAACTGCTATTCCAGACGTATCTGGTCTTGCTACTAAACAAGAAGTTACAGCCGCTGTTGCTGGTGTACAAGTTCCTAGTATTGAAGGTCTTGCTAAAACTACTGATGTAGAAGCTACTTATGCTAAGAAAACTGAACTCCCTGACGTATCCACATTGGCTACTAAAGCTGAAGTTACAGCCGCTGTTGCTGCTGTACAAGTTCCTTCTATTGAAGGCTTAGCTAAAACAACTGAAGTTGAAGCTACTTATGCTAAGAAAACTGAACTTCCTTCCATCGAAGGTTTAGCTAAAACTACTGAAGTTGATACTAAACTTGCTGATTATGCTAAGAAAACAGAATTGCCAGACATTTCTGGTTTAGCTACTAAACAAGAAGTTGCTGCTATTACTGTTCCTTCTGTAGAAGGTTTCATTAAAGGTGCAGAAGTTGATGCTAAATTAGTTGACTATGCTAAGAAAGCTGAAGTAGAAACTACTTACGCTAAGAAAACAGAATTACCAGACGTTTCTGGTTTAGCTACTAAAGCAGAAGTTACATCTGCTGTTGCTGCTGTAGAAGTTCCTTCTATTGAAGGCTTAGCTAAAACAACTGAAGTTGAAACTAAACTTGCTGACTATGCTAAAACTACTGACATCGAAGCAGCTTACGCTAAGAAAACTGAACTTCCTTCCATTGAAGGTTTGGCTAAAACTACTGAAGTAGATACTAAGTTAGCTGATTATGCTAAATCTGCTGATATCGCTAATACATACGCTACTAAAGAAGCAGTTAATGCTGTTGCTGGTTTGGATGTAGAAACAGTAAATAGCTTAAAAGCTTTGGCTCAAAACTCCGATTTGGCTACAGTTGCTGATAAAGTTAAAAATGTTTATACTAAAGCTGAAACTGACGACAAATTAGCTGCTAAAGCTGATGTAACTGCTATCCCAGACGTATCTGGTTTGGCTGTTAAAACTGAAGTGGAAACTACTTATGCTAAGAAAACTGAATTACCAGATGTATCTGGCTTGGCTACAAAGGCTGAAGTTACAGCTGCTGTTGCTGGCGTTACTGTCCCTAGCATTGAAGGTTTGGCTAAAACTACTGAAGTAGAAGCTAAACTTGCTGACTATGCTAAGAAAACTGAATTGCCTTCCATCGAAGGTTTAGCTAAGACTACTGAAGTTGATACTAAGTTAGTTGCTAAAGCTGATGTATCCGCTATCCCAGACGTATCTGGTTTGGCTACAAAAGCTGAAGTTGCTGCAGTTGATGCTAAATTCGCTACTAAAGCAGATGCATCTGCTATTCCTAGCATTGAAGGTTTGGCTAAGACTACAGACGTAGAATCTACTTATGCTAAGAAAACTGAACTTCCAGATGTATCTGGTTTGGCTACAAAAGCTGAAGTTGCTGGACTTAAAACTGAATTAGTTACAGAAGAAACTTTAACTCAAAATATTAATCAACTATCTACAGTTGTTGATGGTAAAATTAATGAAGCTAAAGGTGAATTAGAAGCTAAAGTTACAGCAGTCGATGGTAAATTAGCTGAATATGCTAAGAAAACTGAACTTCCTGATGTAACTACATTGGCAACTAAAGCTGAAGTTACAGCTGCTGTTGCTGGTGTACAAGTTCCTAGTATTGAAGGTTTAGCAAAAACAACTGAAGTTGACACTAAACTTGCTGACTATGCTAAAACAGCTGAAGTAGAAAGCACTTATGCTAAGAAAACTGAATTACCAGACGTATCTGGCTTGGCTGTTAAAACAGAAGTAGAAACTACTTACGCTAAGAAAACTGAATTACCAGACGTATCCGGTTTGGCTAAAACTACTGAAGTTGTGGCTAAATCTGTTTACGATGAAAAAGTTCAATCTCTTGAAACTGAAATCAGTGATCTTAAAGCTAAATTAGCTGCTGTTGCTTCTGGTACTACTGAACAACGTCCTACTGAAAACCTTGTAGTTGGTCAACAATACTTCGATACAACTCTTGGAGTTCCTGTATACTGGAATGGTACTGAATGGCACAACCCATTCGCTAATATCACTACAGTAGAAGTAGAACACTAATTACAACTAAATAGAAAATCTTTATGGATAGGTCTTATAAGACCTATCCATATTCTTAATTTTAATGAAAGGAGTTATTATATGACGGTTTTGAAGAAAGCTGTTTTAATCGATTATACCAAACTCAAAGATATGATTGATCATGGTACTATCGATAACGAAACAGTTTATTTTTTATCTGGTAAAGATTTACATGATAAGATTAAAGATATCGATACCAAAATCGAATCTAAAGCCGATCAAACTTCTATTCCTAATATAAGTAATCTTGCTACTAAACAAGAAGTAACAGATGCAGTTGCTGCTGTTCAAGTTCCTACTATTGAAGGTTTGGCTAAGACTACTGACGTAGATACTAAGTTAGCTGACTACGCTAAGAAAACAGAACTTCCTGATGTAACTACATTAGCTACTAAAGCTGAACTTGCTACCGTTAAAAGTCATATTAGCACTGTTGATGTAGATGCTAAATTAGAAGCTTACAATAGTGACGTCGAATCTACTTATGCTAA